>Ga0208767_1004226_pt1 | contig 10169 bp, 19 predicted proteins | sample VirMetDEL_Mar_21_FD_184514 | JGI IMG/M metagenome (GOLD analysis project Ga0208767, IMG submission 184514) | Aqueous microbial communities from the Delaware River and Bay under freshwater to marine salinity gradient to study organic matter... | ecosystem: Environmental > Aquatic > Marine >... | reverse complement strand
TCCGAACACTGCCCACTCTCCGTAGCTGTCACGGTCTGGCCACTCTCTCAGTATGGTTACATACCCCTTCTTGTCCACAGCAGCCCAGATGGCTACATAGTTCCTAGCTCCAGCAGGGTCAACCACCTGGTAAACTGTATGCGTCTCCTTGGTAATGGTGGGGAGCTTATCAATGCAATGCACAGATGTGCTAAAGTCTGGGAACAATGTATTCATTGACTTCACGGGTATGCCGTAGGCACGAGTCATAATAACTTCCCTGGAGTCGTTCTTCAGTTCCTTCGCTATCCGTTCATATCCACCGAATGGGTTTAGGATAGAGTGGAAGTAAATGATGCCAGCCTCTTTGTTCGGACTGTATTGAACAAATGGAACTTCTTCCCCTCCTAGTAGCTCTGCATTCCTAGTCTCCATCGTCTCTGCGTTCTTTAGGAACTCTGCCACGAAGGGTGTGTAACCATCAATGGGGGTGAAGGTCAGCAGCATCTTAGAGTTACGTGTAGCTAGACGGAAGCGGAACGTCTCCACTAAATCTCCATCCTCCAGATACTCGTCCAACCATACACCTATGTTCACCCAGTTTGGTGTTAGGGAACCAGTCTCATAACCCTCAAACTTGGTTCGATTGCTAATGAACTGAGAGTAGGTGTGGAAGTATATGGCAGAGCCATTGGGAAGAATCAACGAGTCACCAGTAAACCCATTCTTAGCCGTATAGTTCAAATACTCAACCTGCCCCTTCTGCTTCTGCTTAAACTCTGGTGGTAGGTAGCGGAAGATGGCCTTCTGCTGAATGCGCACAGAAGCATCATGGTCTTGGGCAAAGCATACAATCTCAGCGTTCGGATTAGCTATGGCAGCCTTGACCACACTCCTAGCCCCATACTCAGTCTTAGACGATCTGTTACCACCACTAGCAAACAACGTGTCATACTTGGCTAATAGTTCGTCAGCCTTCTCCCAGTGTGGCAAAGGAAAGCCATGGTTCAACGGGTCAGTATTGGACAGAGATATAGCATCCTCTCTGGCCTTCCAGACATCATGGACAGCCTGCGCCCCCTTCTCCGCTAGCAGCTTCTGTAGCTGCCCTCTGGTTGGAACCTTGAGGATTGGGTGGTGCGACCAATGAGCCATTATTCTTGTTCCTTGACAATCTTCTTAGAAGCTTGACGCTCCCTCTTAGCCTGCGGACGCTTGCACCATTTCAAATGCTTCCACCATTCCAGTTTACGAACATACCAACTCCTAGCCATTATACGTCCACAACTCCCTCTACGTCTGCCTCTGGCAATGAGTTAATCAAATCCTGTGCTTCCTCTGGTGTCGTTATATGACGAACCTCAATCTTCTGCACATTGTTACCAGTGACGTTGCTGAACGTCCTGTAAAGCTTCTCCTGAGCCAATGCTAGGTTGGTTAGGTCTTTGGTCTCAGCGGAATCAATCTTCGCTTGTGCGGCCTCTGAGCCGTCTAGAAACGTGGCTGCAATCTTATCCCCAATCAAGCTAATGTCCTCAATCGTATTGGCTAGGCTCATAGCACGCTCCCGCATAAACAACTTACACTCCTCAGAGGTTTTAACCAAACCATTGATCCTACGTGCAGCATCGTTGTGCAGGTTAAACTTCTCCCTAACCTCAAACACCCCAGCCCCATGTAGGAACATAGTTGCAGCATTCAGCCACCTCTCTGGGTCTTTGTTTACAATGGCATGGGGAGCCATACGTTCCTGCTCCTCAAGCAATATCTTGCCCAGAGCATTGTGCATTAAAGCTAATTGTTCTTTATTATCACAACTCATAGAACTTCCTGATAATCATCGTCGTCTTCGTCGTCTGGCCAGTCCAGCCAATCGTCACCACCACAATCGCTCTCCATCTCCTCGACAGCAGCCACAAACAAAGCCTTCCCTACAAACCTATCCCTATAGTCATAGAATAACTCACCATCCTCAGTCACAACACAGAAGGCAAAGTTGCCAAAGAACTCCCCTAGAATGTCCCTAGCCTTATCGATAGCCTCCAGTTCTTGTTCGTCCATCCACAGACACAAGCATATTTTTAGAAACTTGTCAAGCCCCTGATCCCAAAGTAGCTACAGATCAATTCCCTATTAGCCACCATCCAATCATTCAAATCACTATACGTTCCCCACTCAGCCCTCTTCGTAAGCATATCCTCAATCACACTAGGACTTATATGACCATACGCACTATACGCTAAAGCCAAATACTCAACAGCCTCCTTCAACGTAGGGGTTACAGCCCCCTTCCCCTCCACATACTCCACGTTCTTAGGCTTAGGGAAATGCCCCTTCTTATCAACCTCAACCATGAACGGACGTTCATGTGGGCTAGAGGACAACGAATACTCCATCCTTCTGTTCTTAACCCTCCTACCATACAAATACCCCCTAACCTCCAATTCCTTCATATGCTTCAGTGCCGTAGGCTTACTCATCCCCAAAGCCCTCCCTATACGCTCCGCACTAAAGTCCCAACCATGTGGCCTAGACCTCATATACGCCCAAACCCCCTTAGCAGCAGCACACAACTCAGAATCCTCCCATATAGGCATAGACTCCTCCCAGTCCCACTCATTGTTATACTTCCACTCAACCTTTTCGCTTAATAATGATTTCATATAAACCCTGTTTAGACTAAACCATACAAATGTCAAGCCCAAGGTAAAGATTCTTTACCCGTAATATATACATATATTATCCCTACAAAAAGGCCAATACAGACATATTTTTTTAGAGGGGGGTTTTTATATATATACACTCAGACAGCCGCCTGCCTCGCGACCCCCTCCCCCCTGGTGTACAAGTGTGCACTAGTGTGTGTTTGTTCACTAGTGTGCTGTGCTTTGCTAGTGAACGTTAGACAGTTGCACGTTTAGGGGATCAGTCCAGGGGATCAGCTTGCGCGATGATCGATTGTTTTTCTTTTTGGGGGGATACATTCTCAAAGCATATTCCAATGACATTTTCCAATGCGTTTTGAATCGTTAAGGGCCGGCCGTTGAAAAATAATTGAAGAAAAAGCTTGTCTTCGTTTCGCTGAGTCTTTTCTATCTCTTTTACCGCTGGCAATTCCGCCTGTAAAGCGGCCTTATAATTATGAAAATAGCAAAGTTAACTTCCGAAGAAAAAGCGTATATCAACGGCCTTTACGCGGCTTTTATTGAATCAAAATCCCCTTCCGTAGCCGCGGAACTGGATTGCATTTTTAGTCAATTACAAGAGGCGGGTTTCACACACCACGAATTCACGGGGGAGTGTGCCTTTGGCCTATATAATCCCGTCGAGATCAGTTCAAAATGGTGTGAATCATTAACCTGGTAAGAACTCAAATTTAACTCATAAACATAAACCTAAAAAACAGAAAGAAACATTATGAATAAGACAATTGAAACTCATGGAAAAACTAAATCCGGCAGGCCTTTTATCCATATTGTAAACTGGCGAGGTGGTGAAATGTCGTCGCAGTGTATTGAATATAAAAGCCATGGCGATGTCGGCAGTATTACAATACCAGTCCGCTCTAATGTGACCGTTGCTGAAACCTGGCACTATGTAACCAGCGGCGAGCTGCCGGCCGGCGTAGAAAAGGTATTTGCGACATAAGCGGCCTAGTGCCGCGCTTAAACTAGCCGCAATCCTGCGACGGTCCAAAGCCCGTGTAAATAGCGATGGAGCATAAAACTAAAAACAAAGGAAACAAATGAAAACAGAAAATCAAATTGAAGTAGCACTGCCGTTTTGCGGCTTTTATGAATCAGCCTTGTCTTATGAAATTGACAGGGAACTCGAAAGCATTTTCAACCGCGATGGATACGGGGAAGTTCCCGACGAAATTCATGATCAAATTGACTATGGGAAAGTGCATCAAAGCCTAGCAAGTGCCTATGTAAAAGCATTTGAAAATTGGCTAGCAAATGAGCACGGCCTTGAAATTGACCTGGAGTTTGTCGAGATGACATCCCCGAAGCAATATAATTTCAGTACTGATAGGGTTTTCGTGAACTGCTCTCTTGCTGATCTTGAAAGGGTTTTTGATGCCGTAAAGGATGAAATGCCGGAAATGGTAAAGAGACGGTTTACTTCAGGCCCTGGGTTTATCTCATTTTATGAGAGTGACTTTGACAAGTGGCCAGAAAGCCTTGCAGAATGGGATCATAACGAAGCGGGGACACTTTTCGAGTGCCTATTCCACGGGGAGTTTCAGGATGCTACTTATGCCGTTTTAGAGTGGATGACAGGCAACGGGGAAGTGTCCGATGCTATTTATGAAGCGGCAACGCCCGAAGGCGTGGCCTTAATGGATAAAGCCTATAGCGATTATATGGCAACCGCTTAGGGCTTAGATTAAACAATGAACCAGTTTGCGGAGCTGTCCAAAACCGCCTTTAACCTATGGAAACCCTACTACAATATATAATTCTCTTAATTTTCAGCTTGCCAACCCTGGCGGCGGCCTTCTTTATCGCAATTGACCTATTCAAGGACTAGGCACAAAACATAAACTAAACACAAAACAAGGGATCATAAAATGAAAGATACAATCAAATCAGAACTACTCGCAGAGGCGGATAAACTAACCAAACGTTTGAGACATAACTATTCCAGGGAAGCATCGGACCTGCTCTTACGATGGGATGAAGTGATGCTGGAGCTTTGCAGGATAGGGCTTAATGAAGGTGAGTCCAGGCCGGAGCTTGTGAGAAAATACGGAGACTCGACCTACGATATTGCCATCGGGGTCTCGAGGCCAATTTACCCACGAAAGGAACCACAAATTAAAAACACAAAAAAATATAACGGTTGGACTAACTACGAAACCTGGCGGGTGAATCTTGAAATATTCGACGGCCTCTGCTCCGATATGGACGGCGAAAAGGCAACAGCTGAAGGTTGCAAGGATTACGCGGAGGAAGTTGTCAGCGAAAGCGGCGAAGGCTATGCACTGGACTATGCAATGGCTTTCCTGGCAAACGTGAACTGGCACGAGATTGCGGATCACTTGAATGAATTGTAAGATAAACTAAGAAAGGAAACAGGACAATGACATTATTCATCAAAACATATAAAGAGACAGACTGCTTCGGCACGAAGTGGGTGTGCCAGCCGCAACTTGGGGCTTTTGACTATGAAGGCGGGGCCTCCGATGACAGCGAGCTTGTCGCAATCGCAAAATGCTTTGCAAAATATAAAGCGAAAGGCTACAAGTCTTACTTCCAGACAGAGCGAAACGGCCGCTTGTATTAAGCCCAAAGCATAGAAGCCCTACCAGCCTGCCTATGGCCTTTAAAACGGCCTAGGCGGGCTTTCCTGGTAGAAGGGTATACCTTCTGTCGCATAAAAATAACAAGCCCTCTAAGGGGCATTTAAACGTAAAGAAAGGCATATACAAATATATGAAAACATATAACAGCATACGAGAAGCCCACGAAGAACAGCAAATCATAAACAGATTGCCTGATAGCGAACTACGGAAAATTGTAGGAAATGACAAAGCTACGCACCTATCACTGGAAGGGGCGTTTCCGAAAGATTACCACCTTGCAATCCGAGGCCCAGGTCACGTTAAACTTGGAGTCTTCGAGGGGTAAAACATAGCATAAGCATATAAGCCCTAGCAGCCTGCCTGTGGCCTTTAAAACGGCCTAGGCGGGCTTTCCAGGTGCAAGGCATAGCCTAGCATACATTAAACAAACAAAGCCCTACAAGGGGCATTTAAACGTAAAGAAAGGATCACAAAATATCATGAAATTCATTAACCCAAACAAAATAAGCTCAGCTCAGAGGGAAACAAATCGCTTCCATGTCGTCCGCCTGGAGGATGGCGCGGAGCGCGTTCAAAACTCAAAACCACGAATCAGCCAAAACAGGAAACACTTGTTCATGGTTTGGGACTCCGAAAAAGGCTGGGCTATCTAAAAACGTAAAGAAAGGATATATATAATGACAATAGCAGAATATAAAAGAAAAGCGGTTGCAATCGCTCAAAAGGATAGCGCGGAGGGCTTTCGGTTCCACGTTTGGAGCAATCCATTTAGCAAGCGTATCGAAGCCCTTACGGGGCGTGCTATCGCGGACGGCCTCAATATGAGAGAGAGAGACGAAGTAGAACTAGCTTGGCAAAATGCCCTGACCGCTCAACCTTCACCCTTTGGAATATGAAACGCTGTAGAACGGTTTTTTGGACAGAAGGGTATGCACTTGCAGCCCTAAAGCAAGCGATCCGCGAAACTAGGCGGGACGGCATTGTAGGGAAATTAAAGCTTAAGAATAAAAAACTAGGCTGGCACGCTCCCTTAGGGTATGGCTACCTCGCCGCAATATATGAAAACTAAAAACTAAGAAAGGACATATGAAAAAGACAAAAGAAGAACTAGAAGAGATGGGCATCTATAGCGAGCGGAACTACTACTCAGCGGTGACAGTCTTATGCTGTGGCCTAGGGGCTGGGGTTTGCATTGCGCTCTCTCTACTTGTGGAATATCTAACAGGGAGATTCTAGGATATGAGATTCAAAAGAATAGATGCCGAGGACTGGTTCGACAGTATGGCGGAAGAAGAAGCCCTTCCCGAAACGGGCGAGAGAATGTCTGAAAAAGAGGCTTTCGAGCTTGCAAGAGGGGCTGGTTATGATACCGAAGGTGACCCAGTAGAAAGGATAAGAGATTTACTCGAAAGGCACTTATGACATATATACCAGACATAGCACAAACCAACAGACAAGCGAGCGCGGTGGCGTTCCTCGAAAGCATGCAGAGCAAAATAGAGTTGCTTATGAAAACAGGGGATGCTGCCGACTATGAGAAAACACCTACGGGGGGTCGCAGAATTGTGAAGTGTCCTAAAGAGGAAAAGAGGTTCTTAGCCCTAGCCATGAAGCGAAGGGCGGAGGGAATGCCTTGGACTCAGGCGGCAGAGGGAACACCATGGAATGCGGTAACGCTTCGAGCCTTAGCCATAAGGCGGGGGCTTGCCAAGCCTTCGAGTCAAACACGGTTCAATTTGGCGTATCAGAAAAAGTTCAATGCCATTGCCAAGCGAGTGAACCTTGAAGCCAGGAGGCTCGGCTCCCTCCAAAAAGCCCTTGACAGGCACCCAGAAATAACAGCGGATCAGTATAATGCGGCGCGAGCTAGGCTCAACCTGCCACACATAAGAAAGTAAAGATATGATAAAACAAAAAGCACAAATAATAGCAGAAGCAGAAGCCTATACGGGCGTTAACCGAAGTGTCATTATGGGGCGATCCCGAAAGAATGATATCGTAATGATTAGAGATGCCGTATGCATCGCCATGAAGCGGGTTCTAGGGCTGACAGATGAAGGCATCGCACGCTCCGTAGGCAGAGAGAGGTCATCGATCAGCTACGCCCAGCGGAGGCATGAAAAGAGGATCTCAAAGGTTGAAGGCTACAAAAGGCTTTACAATCATTTGATCACCAAGGCACAACAGGAGGTTGCATAATTCAAAAGACCATGAGAACTATACAGCAATTTGAAAAAGACTTCCCAGGACTAAGCCCTCAGAGGCGCACCACGGCCTACTATTTGCTAGAAGTGTTAGGGGTTGCGGAAGAACTGGAAAGCCCTTCTAGGGGCAATTCTGTCGATTCTAGGGCTATTCTAGAGCAAATACTAAGCAACATACAAGAGAACGGAAATTACCTACCATGAAACAGCCAGACTTAGAGACAACTAAACGCTACTACCGCTCATTCATGGAGTGGGCACAGGTTTGTGTGCCTATGAAATATATGGCCATGGGGCTACGGACGGCCAGCAAGGAGGAGATCCTGGGGTTGATCCGTGAATGGGCAGAGACTATAACCAGAAAAGAAACTTGACAGAGCGATTAAAATAGTATTTAGACAATCAACATATGGCAGAAATGCCGCTGAGTCGCATTCAGCAAGACAACTTTCCCCGCTCTATCGAGCACTTTTGAAAGCCCTTCCGAATGCGACTCGGAGGGGCTTTCTTTTTGCCCTTTACAGTTTGGCGGACAACCCGTCTAGGGGAGCTTCACCCCGAAGTGATGAAGCAACTCACATATCTAGGATATGGCTTACCAGCGGTGAAAGTCCACACTGAAGTAGTCTAAGTGCCAGTCATAAAAAGCTGACCACTAGCTGGGGGAGAAGGGTTTGAGCACAATGCGCAAAACACTGGAGCCTAGCCATACCGAAAAGCGGAACGTAAGACACTCTTGCCTGATATGGGAAAGAACCCCTGACTAGGGTTCGTGGTTCACCGTGGCAGGGGATTTACCTAGGGGGCTTGTTGTGTCCAACGAAAGCCTGGAGCCTGAGAGATTTCTCTTGACTATACGCCATCGCTCTCGCAACTTTCTACTTATCGCCCGTGTAACCTAGGCGTAACCAAGACATAACCTAGACGTAACCACTGGTTACATCAAACCATAACCTAACATATGAATAAACAAACAGACACCAGAACAGCTCTCGTAGATTTAGAACTTATCCTGTATAGGAATTCCGCCAAAGCTGAAGCGGAAGGGACAAACCTAAGAGACTTAGTAAGCATGACCAACCTCTCTATTCGTGAAGTTATAGACGGTTGCCAAGCATCTAACTACTACCTAGTTGTCTCAGGAACAGACAATTTCAGAAAACATTTATACCCAGAGACTTATAAAGCTGGCAGACCTCCGAAACCACCTCTCTACAGAGATTTATACATGGAGATTCAAGCAACCTACGGAGCCAAGCGGTTCAAGTGGCACGACCAAATAGAAGCGGACGACCTTCTGGGCATCATGCTTACCAACGGTAGGGTTGAAAACCCAATCCTATGTAGCATAGATAAAGACCTCTTGGGCATCCCTGGATGGCACTACAACTGGAACAAAGACTCATGGCCAACCTACGTCTCAAAGGAGGAAGCGGATCACAACTGGCTTGTTCAACTGCTCACGGGGGATGCAACCGATGGCATTAGGGGCATGGAAGGGATTGGCCCCGTCAAGGCTAAGAAATTGATTGATAAGTATAAGACTCCAGACCTATCAGTTCCAGAGCAGGCCAAATATATTTACGAAAAAGAAGAGATTGACCTTGACCGATTCTACGAAACCCTATACCTAGTTTCAATATGGAGGGCGAAGATGCCAGAGGAACTACTAGCCAATGACCTAATCGCCTCCATAGTAAAGACAATTCCATCAATCAATTAAACATATGAAAAGAGAAGACCTCGAAAACGCCGACGAAATGGCCTCAATCCTACAAGCTGTCTATGAACAGACCAAACAAGCTCGCAGGCTGCTATTAAAGATTGACATTGCAAAAGGGAGGGCTAATGCCATTCAATACAAAGGGGCGTTGCAATGGATGGATGACATCCTGAGACGATTAACCTTTGAAGACTAAACCATAAACCATAAACCATAAACCATAAACCAATAAAACATATGAGCATATTAAGAACATCCACCTATCCACGTGGCCCTCACTGGCAACTGGAACAAAGCACAATCGTCCAGGTCATTCAGCCCAATGGACGCCTCAAGGACTGCTACGTGGGAGAGCTTTCCCACGGTGACGAATATTATGTCCCCGACCTTCGTAATGTCCCACGCCCTGCGGAAGTTCTTCTAGCATGGCTGGAGAACCACAGGATTGAGATTGACTACACCTTTGATATGGATGGTGACAAGGCTATTGAGTTGACCCGTGAGGACGACCGAGCACCGCTGGTTAGCTACCCATTCGGGAAAGGGGCTTTGTCCGAGGCCATCAACTTCTGCATGGATTTAATGGAAAGGGGACAGGGTTAGACCATGGAGAACGAACCAAAGTTAGAACAAACTCAGCGTGAAACAGAAGCCCAGCAAACTGAAAATGCAAAGGCCATTTCAATCCGTGGGGCTAGACACTTCGGGGGCGACCCTCAGCTTGCTAGGCAGTTTGCCCAGTGGGATCAGTAATCAAAACTAAAACATGATAAACAAAACAAAACCGCACAGCCCAGAGGCTGAAACCGCAGTCGTAGCCTCATGCCTTCTCAAAGAAGATGGCTCTATCTATGACGAAGTGTCCCAGATCGTAGCACCTACAGACTTCTATGTGCAACGTAATCAAATCCTCTTCGCCACCATAGCATCCCTAGTCTCTAGGGGGGTTTCCTTG
>Ga0208767_1004225_pt1 | contig 10170 bp, 17 predicted proteins | sample VirMetDEL_Mar_21_FD_184514 | JGI IMG/M metagenome (GOLD analysis project Ga0208767, IMG submission 184514) | Aqueous microbial communities from the Delaware River and Bay under freshwater to marine salinity gradient to study organic matter... | ecosystem: Environmental > Aquatic > Marine >... | reverse complement strand
CGACAAGCATCGCGTCGGCATTGTCGTTACCGCGATGACCATGGCGTGGAGGAATTCACCATGGTATCGCTCGTGATTAACCGTGTACTCTCTTCTCACCCACGCCTTAAAGTGCGGGATATTGCTTTGGAGATAAGCCACGCTTAACGCATGGCCTTACCAAATCCCCTCTTAGCTGCACCTACGCCACGCGCCTTCTTGCGAACAGCGCCACCTTTGGCATAACCCTTCTTGGCCATCATGCCGCCACCCTGCATCTTAGGCATTCCGCCTCTTCTGCCAGATCGGCGTCTGTCTTTCTTAGCTTCGGCCATAGCTTTATTTTTGGCAGCGTTCAAATCACCATGCTGAGCAGTCAATCGCTGAAGCTCTGCAGGGTTCTGGCCGGTGTTTGCAGCGTGTTGCTGGGCGCTTCTCAACATATTTTGTTGCGCGGGGCTAAGACCAGCCGCACCGCCTGTTGAATAACCTTTCTTTTTCATCATGCCTCCCATGTTCTTTTTCTTGGGGCGGATAAAATCAATCGCGCCGCGATCACCACCAAACTTTTCGTCTTCGCCCAATAGCGCACGAGCGAGTACGCCGCCGAATGGTCGGAACTTGGCGTCTTTGCCAAACAAAATCCCGCGCTTCTTCTTGGTTGAGCTTGAAGAGGATGAGGAAGAAGATGCCTTTGAGGATGACTTCTTCTCTGAAGCAAGTTCCGTGGTGTACTTCTTGCCATTCCACTTAAAAGAGTCTTTGCCGTCTTTACGCGCTTTTGCAAATGCTTCTTTAAAAGGTACGCCGCCTTGGCTTACGCCCTTGGTGTAATCCTTTTCTTTCTTTTTGCCATTGGCTTTTTTATCTTCGGCACCGCCTTGAGTCAAAGCTGCGCCAGCACCTACAGCAGCAGCGCCACCAGCGATACGTTTACGGCCACGCGAGGTGACTTCCTTTACTTTTTCTTTGGTTAAAACTCGACCCGTCTTCGGGTCTTTCATGCCGCCAACAGCTTTACCAACTTTTGAACCTTCTTCGATCTTTACTCGACTATCGCCTAAAGCACCGACGCGGCGAGAAGCGCCTTTTTCGGCTTCTTCAACAGCCTTCTTTGCGCCTTTAAACAACGATTTTATTTTTGCCATGGTTTAGGATCCTCAGTAATACGCGATTTTAGTGCGGTATATTTCTTCTTCAATCTCGTCAGATTGAAGCGTGATGAAATTACCCTGTCTGAATCTTAGTATAGCCTGCGTCATAGAGTCTACATAATCATCGTGTTCCGCAAAAGGAAAAGCAGCACATTCTTCAATCACCTCATCCGCGAACACAAAGTCAGGTGCCCACACCATCCCGCTCTCAAATACAGGACTCACAGCATGAACCCGCGTCATCTTGTCATTACCTCGACTAGGACGGTAGTTCACAACAGGAATACCCGACGCCCGAAGTTCATGCGTGAGCGGCGTTCCACTCGCTTGCGCTTCAACAAGCACCATATCAGGCTCATACTGCTGGTATAACTCAAAAGCAACCGACTTCAGCTCAGGAAAGTCCCACCGACCCTTGGTTGCATCAAGCAGAATGATCGCATCACCCTTACCTTCGCCGGGACTAAACACACCCCACGTCGTAATCGCAGAATAGTCCGCATTTTCCTTCTTGCTAAACGCCGTATCATACGACTGAATTACATAGTCACAACGCGGCGGCTTGTCTTTGGTCCAAATATTCCACCACTCACGCTTAATAATCGCACCTTCTTCCGAAGTCGGGTTCTGCTGGTACTGAGCACTCCACTTATTGATCGGAATCGACGCCTTAACCGACTCCAATTCCTCCTTCTTCCAGAACTCAGGCCACAAAACATTGCCGGTGTCCTCCAAAATGGCGGGTAATTCAACAATCTCCCACTGATCCGCGTGATCTTGCGTCTGACGATTTAATAACTTGCCGGTCAAATCCATCGTTGACCATCGTGTCATTACAATCACAATAGTCCCACCAGGCTGAAGACGCTGTCTCGGGCCAGAGGTGTACCACTCATACGCCGCTTCCATGGCCGTAGGCGACAATGCGTCCTGTTCAGAGTGCGGATCATCAATAATCAGCAAATCAGCACCGCGACCTGTAATCGCACCGCCAACACCCGCAGCAAAGTACTCGCCGCCCTGACCCGTCTCCCACCGGCCCGCACTCTTAGAGTCCGCCGCCAGCTTCACCTGAGAAAAAACACGCTTATATTCCTCAGTATCCATCAAATTCCTGACCTTTCGGCCAAATCGAATGGACAAGTCCGCCGTGTGGGTGGTCTGCATGATCTTCATGTCAGGGCGAAGGCCCATAATCCATGACGGAAAGTACACCGAAGCAAACTCAGACTTGGTGTGTCGAGGGGGCATGTTCACAATCAGGCGCTTACATTCACCCTTCGCAACCCTCGTCAGCTTGTCCGCAATAATGCGGTGGTGCCGCCCCTCAATAAACCCAGGCCAGATGTACCGGATGTACTCCATGAAGGAGTCCCGGGCCTTTTCTTGAATGTCCAGAATAGATAAGCGTTCCTGCAACTGCAGGATCTCTTTCATTTCGGATTCGGGGAGGTGAGATAGGTTCAAATGATTTTTTGCCGAAATTGTACGTGGTGAACGTTATTATATATACAAAATATACGCGCGATGCGCTAGGGGGGGTCGGGTCTTGAATTAAGACGCGCCCAAAATTCAAGAACTGACCCTAGGGTACCTGGATTATGTTAAATAAAAGAGATGCAAAAATGCTTGAGCGTTATATCCGCATATGATACAGTTGATCTTGCATCAACGGGATGCGAACCAATGGAGACTTAGCAGATGAACAGAGAACTAAAGAAAGCGATCGAACGGATCGCGGAGATCAAGGCCAGCGCAGTAATGCAAGAATTGGCAATGCTAGAAAAATTTGTTGCCAGTGAAAAGGCGCCGATATCCAAAGCGATCAAGATATGCGCGAAGGATAACGGGACAGCGATTACGCGATTCATGCATAAGCCAGACAATATGGTTGTGAATGTTCGCAATGGCGCCAGCGCCAAAGGTTACATTAATTGGGAAGGTCAATCGTGGGATTGGGGTTTAACCCTACGACAGCCTAACCCACAAATTCAGAAGGTTGTGACACTAAGCGCACGATTCTGAAACCCACGGGCCGCGCGCAGCGGCCCATCACTTAAGTCTGGAGACTAAAACTATGTGTGATTTTATCGATTATTTAGAACAAGCCGGTATCAGCGATTCGCGGCGCTGGAGTTTACGCAACGCGCTCGACTCAATGCACAGCGCATATTGCGATCTTGATCTCAACAATCGTCGCAAGTTTGACGCGGCATTCGGGAGCGGCGTGCGCGAAGCGTTGATTGCATATGCACAGCGTCGACCGGCGCTGGATGCAAAGCTTCGCACCCACGTGGCGCAAGAGCAATTGATTAGAGAGATGTCGCCATCGAATCGAATCATTGATCTCAGCACCGACCGATACATTGAGCAAGAGGACTAAACCCATGGGGCGCGTAAGCGCCCCCTTTTTTTGGAGACCAACAATGGATAGACCAATAAGAGATATCGCTGCCGACATCGAGAATGATTGGCAAGAGAAAGTTAACTATGCTGCGCGTCCTTACCTGGACGCAATGCATGAGCTATGGGCGCCAGATGATTATTTCGGACTCGACTCTGGTCGATCAGTGATCGCGTATTTTTTGGCGAACGCTAGCAGCTGGCGCGGAGATACTGCTCGAGCCATTAAAAAAGAATTAAACCAAATGATCGGGAGGTGATCATGATACTGACTAAAGCACAGCGCCACGCGTTGTATCGGGTCTGGATGCGCGATGAGACTATCGCGCCATCCTATCTCGCATTCCGACGCCAGGCGATCCCTAGCACGATGATGGATTGCGTGATGGTTCATTGGAAGGGAATGTGGCTCGGCATCGAGCCGGATGGATACACTCACAGTTAAAAGATGGGGGCGCTGCCCCCATTTTTTTGCGCGAGCGCGGCGCCAGCTAACAAAACAAAATGCCAAGGTCGCAAGCTCACGAGCTCGCGCCAATAAAAAAATAAAAAAGCCGCAAGGTCGCAAGCTTGCGAGGTCGCAAGTCTAGACCATCAAATGCGCGATTTAACGGACCGAATAAATATATACCCGCTTTATTTACCCGGCAAAGTTTTGTAAACTATAACGATCTAGCAATGGAGACCTAGAAAATGAGCAAACTAACCGAGGCCCGCGATTATGTGGGCGGACTATCAAACCCGAGCAAGATGCCATGCATGTCTTACGGCTTGCCAGCGCAAGCTTGCAACGTAGGCGGCAAGCTTCGACGGATCGAAGGATCAACATGCGAGAACTGTTACGCATATGATCGTGGCATGTACGTCATGCCCAACGTGAAAGAAGCGCAAGCGCGACGGCTTGCGGCAATATCAAAGCCGGATTGGGTTAATCAAATGAGCATCGCGCTAGGGAAGAAACCTTTCTTCCGCTGGCACGATAGCGGCGACATCCAAAGCGAAAAGCACCTAGCCGATATCATTGAAGTGGTAAAGCAAACGCCACACATCAAGCATTGGCTACCGACTCGCGAATATAAATTGATCGCCAAGCTTAAAGAGATACCCGAGAATTTAACCGTGCGAATCTCCGCACCCATGGTTGACGGTCCACGCTCCAAGCGGTGGGCATGGACATCGACGGTTCACAAGCGAACCATCCCCACAAATTCCCACATATGTCCCGCACCTAAGCAAGGCGGCGAGTGCCGCGATTGCCGAGCGTGTTGGGATCGAGGCGTGGCCAATGTAAGCTACGCCGAGCACTAATGTCTCCGGCGCCTACTGTTCTAGTGTGTTTGAAGATGCGCCTTATCAACTCATGCAAACTGACACCGAGGGGGTGCGAAGCCCCCACCTACCGCCCGCCACCTGGCACCGCTGCCCGCCGCCAACCCGACCGACCGAGGTCGCAAGCCGCAAGCAAAGCCGCAAGCCCGCAGGCCGCACGTGTAAAAAACCCGCAAGCCCGCAAGTTATCCCCGCGCAGGAGGGGGGAAAAGGCCCATCTACAAAGGGGCTGAGGGGGCGGGTGCTATTCCACCCCACCAAACCCCACAAAAAACCCACATTCGGCAATCTCATTTCACAAACAGCTTGCATATAACGCTCAGGCAAGTAAAATAACAGTGTCCTAATAACGGACATGCATTGGAGACCTATCATGAAAGTAAAAACTCAAGTGATGGACAATGCCTTTTTGAATTTCTCAAATGAATTGTACCTTCGCGACCTAGCATTAAAGTGGTTAAGTCAAACCAACAAGCATCCCGTATCCGTCAAGGTCAAACTCCTTGTCGAATGGGAGCAAGAGGACAACGGTTCAACCGACGTTGAACTGCTCCTCACTCAGACCTATTCCGAAGAAAAACTCATCGACATATGGGACGCATGGTGTGACGAGCAAGACCTCATGCCATTGTGTGCTGAAGAGATGTTGCTGAAGTCGGACAAAGTAAACCTCAACCTGCGTCAGAAAGATTTCGTTAAGCGATTCATTATGGCGTGGGACCAAACCCAAGACCGTAAAAACAAGGAGACCTCTCATGTCTAACCAAAACGGCAAGCCCCATGATCCGAACACCTCATTCGGATTGACTCTGAAAAACATCAAGCATGCTGAATTCGCATCGCAAGAGACCCACTGCTTTGAAGCAACCATCTACCTGAACGGGAAGCCTGCCATCAAGGTAGAGAACGATGGTCGCGGCGGTGCTGATCATTACTATGCCCGCAAGGGTCAGTCAGTTGAAAGCTTCAAAGAATCAAGAGACGCAGTCGGTGAGGCCGCACTGAAGTACGTCGAAGCGAACGACCCTGAACACTACAAGTGGATGACTGAAGACTCGAAAGAGGTTCAGGACTTTGCTGATTCATTGGACCTACCTGAACGCATCAAGCAAATCGACTACCAACGCTATGAACTGCTGAGAAGAGCAACTGAATTCACAGTGTGCGACATACTCAGCCGTCTTCTGATTGAGAAGTCGATCAAGAATCAACTCAAGAAAAAGATCCACATGGTGGAGACCCGTACACGAGACGTGTATGAGATCAAGATCAAGCCAAGTGAGCAAAGCATCGCATGGGCCAAGCTTAAATACGGTGACAAGCACATCATCCTGAACGACCTACCGTTCGAGGAGCAGTTCGCGCATTGGACGAGGGCATAACCATGAAAGCAATTGAGGTTAAGTACCACGGCCCAACCAACACGCGTGGATCGCGATGGACTGCAAAGGCTGAAGGCATGAAGTCGGTAACCCTACCCTATAACTACGCAATAAGCGATGAAGAGAACGCAAAGCAAGCCGCAGAGCAGTTTTTAGAAAATACGGGTTGGGGCCGAACAGGCATCCGCATAACTGGCTCAGGCTCACTCAGCCTTGGCCGTTACGTTTTCACACTTGACTACTGAGTCGGAGGAATAACCATGGGATTCTTTTCTTTCTTAACAAGCGACACTCACGAAAGCGTCAGCAACAAGTACAGCGACCGTGGTCCCCTCGAAGTGTACCTGCACGATGACAAGGGCAACGTATGGCATGAGCCTGACTACGATGGCTACGGTGTGTTTGGTGGCAAGGACTACTACGAACTGATGGCCGAAATGAACGGCATGGACATGTCTTCAAGGGATCAAGCGAGGATCAAAGCCGTCGAAGCAGACTGCGACTACATGGAAAAACGGTGGTCTCAAGATGATCCACCACCTGACATCAAGTTCCCGCAGATCACACGCACCAAAGGATGGAAGTGGGATGAGAATCTCGTAACCATGCACTGTCCTGATCAGGGGTACTTCTACCGATGAGCAATGGAAAGATCTCTTGTGACCATTGCGGTCATCTAACCGACGAACGCGCCATGAACTGCGTCACCCACCGAGATTGGGTGGCGCATGGCGAAACCATGCCACGCTGGATCTGCATGTCCTGCTATTCAGAAGGCGACTACGAACACTTTGAGGAGGACGCATGAACGATCAACCATTGGTGATCACCCCTGCCCAAGCGAGATACATCGCAGACTACCTTGAACAGGAGTTCAATCTTACTTTTGCGGGCAACTTTGAACTAGAAGGCGGTCAGGCAATTGAAGATGCAGTAAGAGCAATTAACGGCGGGGCAATGGAAGGATTTGATACATGAAAGTCCTTGATCTCTTCTCCGGCATCGGTGGCTTCTCCCTTGGTCTTGAGCAAGCGGGGATGACCACCGTTGCCTTTTGTGAGAAGGACAAATTCTGCCGTCAGGTACTTGCCAAGCATTGGCCTGACCTAACCATTCACGAAGACGTGAGAGACTTAGATGGAAAAGAATACGCCAACGCAATTGACGTTGTTTGCGGAGGGTTCCCTTGCCAACCCTTCTCAATCGCAGGTAAGAGAGCAGGCAAGGATGATGACCGCCATCTCTGGCCAGAAATGCTACGTGTCATCAAGGAATCCAACCCCACTTGGGTCATTGGTGAAAACGTTTCTGGCTTCATCCGAATGGCACTCGACGATGTGTGCCTTGACTTGGAATCAGCGGGTTACGAAGTCCAACCGTTTGTACTACCAGCTTGTGCCGTCGATGCACACCATCGAAGAGACCGAGTCTGGATTCTCGCCCGATCTTTGGCCGACACCCACGGTTCATGGGAACTACAACAGAAAAGGCGTGAGCAAAAAGAGCGGGGATGGACTTGCTACAGCCGTGAAATTGTGGCCTACACCCACCCAAGACTCTGCCACGAGTCGCTCGAAGAAGTACGCTCAAGGCGGGACGCCGCTTCAAGTCGCGGTCAAGATGTGGCCTACGCCATTGACGAGAGACTACAAAGGCGGGAGGGCAGCGGAGACTTTGAAAGAGAAAGGCCGAACGCCATCGAACAGTCTACCCGACGCAGTGACGCATCAAGAGGGCAAGACTGGCCAACTGAACCCGACGTGGGTCGAGTGGCTTATGGGATTCCCAATCGGGTGGACCGAATTAAGTCGCTAGGCAACGCCGTTGTACCACCGCTTGTCGCTCAGATCGGCAGGCTCATCATGACAAAGGAGGAAATGTAACGCGTGATCAATGAAAACCAACCGCCTGGAAAGGCGGGCGGGTTGAGAAAGAACTCTCACGAGCTCCATCTCTCAAAGAAAACCCGCAAGTTTAAATGCGAATGGTGCAAGAAAAGCTTTGAGTCAAGAGAGAAGCACGCAAGATTTTGCTGTGCCTATCACCGGCTTCGAGCGTTTCAAATCACTCAAGCATTCAAAGAAAGAAAAAAGCTGACGCAGAAAGCCCGCAAGCTGAAAGGCTTCAGGCCCCCGTCATACAGGATAAACATGGAGACCGCAAGGAGGTCGCAAGATGCCTAAGAAATACAGAACGAAACAAACCGTGATCGAAGAGCAAACAGTTGAGATCGAAGGTTTGAGACAAACCATTGAAGGTCAATACAAAGACATCGACAATCTTCATAAACAATTTGAAGAAAAAGAAAAGCGTAGTGCTGACGTACTCTCTTGGAGAGATACTCAACTCAAACGTGAGTGCGAGAAGATCAGCGACATGATTGATCCTTGTATCGTCATCACTGTCTTCGAGGAAAACTATCACGTCAACGCAAGCAGGACGGTGTTATCTCAAACGAAGATCTGGCAGGAAGATTTCCATCTTGACCAACAACCTTTGCTTGAAGAGGCCATGAAGCTTCGAGACAGTCTTTCTGAGTTTTACCAAAACCATAACTCAGATGTTCGGATCACAATCAACATCAACGGTTTTTAATCCTCATCGGATTCGTCCTCATCGTCCTCTTCGACCTCATCTTCGAGGTCGGAGGGGACATCCTCCACCTCAACCTCCTCATACTCGACCTCAACCTCCTCGAAGTCTACGACATACTCACCATCATCCTCTTGCTGATGCTCAATCAATCCTTCCGACCCTTCGTGAGCCGTGCTCACATCCTTCACCTGCTGATTGGGAATAACCCCGCCAAGATCATTCTTCTCAAGAAGCGCCCTGAGTCTTGCCTCAACCTCATGTCGATCCATCTGATCGATCTTCCCGTGCTTGATCTCCTTCCTCTCAATCAGCAAGCCTGCCAGCTTTGCTCTACCCATCTCCGCCTGGACTGCAGGGCCATAGGCCCCATCCTCAAGTGCCGCATCTCTAATCGCCTGCAGATCCCTTGCAACCTTCTCAAACGTAATCTCGTGCTTGCGCTGCTGCACCTCCTTGAGTTCTCGAATCTTTTCCTGCACGTGTGTAAACCGTGGATCGTTAAGCATTCGAGTCGCAACTTCAGACGGGAACTGATACCCCGCTCGTCTTGCACATTCGGTATTAGTCAAATCGTGATAAACAAAAAACTCAACGAACTTCTCTTGCTTCTGACTCAGCCTCATCCTCTTCGACCGAAGCACCTTCCTTGAGTACTGATCTGGGTTCATCAGCATGTCCTGTTTCGCACTCATTTCTTCCATCGTTTTTTCCAGCCCATTAAAATTTTTTTTCTTTTTCCAATCTCTCTAATCCTAAAGAGAGAAGCCCTACGGGGAGAGAGATTTTAACTCTCTCTCTCCCTCTCTTTAGAGAGTATACCTACCATACCATCATACCACCCTTATAAATCAATAACTTACGAACGCGGTATACTAGGTATAACGTAGGTATGAACCATACCACCTATACCTACCTACCTTTTCCTTATAATTCAAGCACTTACAGACTTATCCACAGGGGGTAGGTATAATCGCACTATACCTACCTCCCGCCCCTATTTTGGGCCATCCTTAATCTCGAAACGACTTTAACTTTCGCACCTAAGTGTTTTCCGATCACCTTCACAATCACCCTCTCAATCACCCTCTCAATCACCCTGTCCACGCACCCTTCTCACACCTCTACCCAATCTATTATACTACCGCTGGGGGGCGGTCTTGTTCCTGTATGTTCGTCATGCTAGGTCTCCAGCCAAGGCTGTCCCCCAACCCTCAGTCCCCACAAAAGCACGGGATTGATTCCTCGTCCGAACCATCTGCGAACAAGTCCCCGTGATCTGTTGCGATCAACTTCATCTCCTCGTAACTGATGAAGTTAACTATGAACAA
>Ga0208767_1004217_pt1 | contig 10180 bp, 12 predicted proteins | sample VirMetDEL_Mar_21_FD_184514 | JGI IMG/M metagenome (GOLD analysis project Ga0208767, IMG submission 184514) | Aqueous microbial communities from the Delaware River and Bay under freshwater to marine salinity gradient to study organic matter... | ecosystem: Environmental > Aquatic > Marine >... | reverse complement strand
AGTCAGCAGGAGATGCAAACATACTAGCCGCAAAAGAAGCTATGTCTTCTACTACTCCGGGTTCATATCCAGATAAATCAAATCTTTTTTTACCTGTCATTAACTCGTCTGCCATACCAGTTATAGAATCATTATACCCTTTCTTCCACCAGTTAGGTAAACTATCTATAAAACCAGTTGCTTCAGGTTCTGTAGGTTTTTGTAACTCCGTTTTATATTCAGGGAACTTTGATGTCACGTGCCTATATATTTTATCATCATCATACTTAGACCAGTTTGGATATTTTTCCCTATAAGCAGATACTAGTTGTTCTTTTGTGTACATATATTACTCTGTTGCGGATTCAAATATAAAATTATCAAGAGGAGAAGGTATATTATCTTGACGTGCCTGTAATGCTGTTGGTAGTAAACTTTCAAAAAAAGAACCATCATCCTCAGCCATCATTCTGTTGTCTTGGACACCTTCTAAGTCTATATTTCTTATAAAACTTTTTATATCTTCTGGTAAATGCTTTAAACTACCAGCTCTAAATTTACTTCTATCTATTAAAGTTTTTAAGTTATCAATAGATTTTTTAATAGCTCTTCTTTCAGATTTACCGCCTGCAGGAGTTATTAAAGTTTTTGCTCTTCCCTGTTGAGGGTCAATACTTTTGTACAAATTTACAGCATTTACTAAAGCTGTTTTTAATTGCTCTATATTTTGACTTCTTGCTTCAGGCGATACTGACTTATCAGAACCAAAAGCATAAGATTTTGCAACATTGGCACTAGCCTTATTTAAATCACTTCTTGATGCCTTAACAGCTTTTCTTAATTCTTTAGTAACTGGTACAGCTACACTTTCTTCTTTAGCCGCAGATTCAAGCATACCTAGAGAAGCTTCTCCCTTATCCGCTAAAGATTCTATAATTTTTTCAGGTTCTAAAATTCCTTGGTTTGCTAATTGAATATAATCTGCTGTTTGCCTTGGCTCTGGAATAGTTTCTTGACCAGAATCGGTTTCTTCTAGTTTATCAGTTTCTTCTCCAGCAATATCACTATCATCAAAACCAAAAGTAGAGTCAACTCCTCTTATTATACCTTCTAAAGAAGGCATCATAAAACCTTCCCCATAAGTTTTTTGCATACTTTTATAAGTTGGTATAACTGCTTTTTTTATATAATTTTCATAAGAACCCTTACTTAAAAGTTCCTGCTCTCTTGCAGTTTTTATTCCATCTGAAAGAAAAGATATATCTGCATTTAACGCTATTCTATCACTACTAGATAAATCTCCAAACATTTCTTGCTTCATTTTATTTTTTATTAAAAAACTACCTTGATTTTCAACAATAGCTCTATGTTTATTAGGGTCATACTCATCTTCGTATATAAATTCTCCAAGTGAATCAAGTTTTTGATTATTGATATTTAAATTATTTCTATCATTTTTTATTTTAGAAGAAAGAGCTTCATAATAAGAAGAGTCAGCAAGGTTATTGTTTAGGTATTGTTCTGCAATATCTAATCCTTCAGCACTTAAAGTTTCTGGATAAAACATATTAAATTCATTTATCTGTCTCTCATCTTTTACATATTTTCTTTCTTCATCTCGTATTTTTTTTTGTTCATCATACCTTGTTTGTTCAAGGATTTTTTCTTGATTTTTTTCAGCCTGTTGATTGATGTATCTTTGCCTAGCGTCATTAACTTGTTGCTTTTCTAATTCAAACCTAGCATCTGCACGTTCATTTAGTTTTTGTTGCTGTTGGTATTCAGGACTAGCATACTTAGCTATCTCTGTAAGGAATGTATCAAGACCACTTTGAGGTTCTTGAATTACTATAGGTCTATTGCTTTTTGTTAAGATTCTTGCCATTTAACCTTGCCTCCATAATCCATTAGAATAAACATATCTAATATTATTTGTTCCTGTAAAGTACTGACCTTCTTGTGGTTGACCTCCAGTATATCCGGGAGGAGAAGATACACCAGAACCTCCGGGTATGTTATATTCTTGTTCTCCTGCACCCTCTAACTGAGATAGTGCTTGTCCTGCTTCTTGTAAATATCTTTCTCTTTGAGCTCTTATATCTTCAAATAAATTTCTTTGAGCAGATTCAAGATTTCTAACACCTTGTTCCTGTATTCTACTTCCAGCATCAGACATTAATCTTTCTCTTTCTCCAAAACCAGCAAAGCCAGAGCCAGCACCTTCAGAAGAAGACCTTGCTGTTCCTAAAGCAGAGCTAGCTTGAGAACTTACGTTTGCAACATTTGAAAGATAACTTGCCACACTAGCTTCTTCCCTACTAGGGTCATATAAAAATTGACTTTGAAATTTTTCTAATTGCTCATCAGTTGGCATATAACCAGCCGCTTCATAAACATCTGCAATATTAGGCATTTCTGTTTGACCTGAACCATAGGTATAAGTTGAGCCACCATCTTGCATTTCTGGTATTTTAAACTTGTTTTGAGTAGCACCTGCCGCTCTATTTAAAACATTCATCATTTCTTCCATACTCATCATATCACCAGACTCTTCCTTCATACGTCTATACTCATTAAAGGAACTAGATTTTGGATACCTAGGTTTTACAAACTGAAGTAGCTTTATATCTCTTTGCATCTTAGCCAAGTCTCTTAATATGTCTTCTTCAGAGTCTGGTCTTGGTCTTGCTACGCCTATAGCCTGTACATTATTTGACCTCATTCTCATATCTATTTCTAAAGGGTCATTTACGCTACCACCCTCTTGCATATATCCAGACTGAGGCATCTTCTTTACATCTCCGCCACCCATCATTTGTTGTGAGCCACTAAGTGTACTAAGAGCTATTAGTTCATCTATAGCTGAAGTACCACTTTCTAACCTATCTGCGTTGTTTAACATTTCTAAATTTTTCATTCCTATTTTTTCAGCGGCATCTTTACGGATAACAAATTCACCCGGTTCTAACATTGCTGGTACTGTATCTGGCATTACAGAATCCTCCTTGCATATGAGTTCATATTTATTAATCCACCGTGTTCGTATTCTTCTATATTTCCGCCTTTACTATATCCAGCCTCTTGTAATTTTCTATATAAAACATTAGAAGTATCACCTTTAGACTTCATAAAATCTTTTTGTTGTTTATTTAATATATGCTGTAATCCTTCTCTCGGGTCTAGCTCACCATTATAAACAGCTTCTTGTATCATAGCTTTAAAAGAATCTTTAGGAAACTCTCTGTTGAAATAATCCATACCTCTTTTATCTTTAGTCATACCACCATCTTTGTAACCTTGTACATATCCACCCTCAGCTTGACCTCTAATATTATATTGATAAGGAGACAAATCCATTAAATAATCAAAGGGTAATTGGTCATAAGCGTTTGAAACACTTCCGAACATTTCTCTTAAATTTTTATTTCTAGCCATAAGCATTTCAGAACGAGTCCTAGGTTCAGTGGGTAAAAGACTAGCAGCTCCAGTATTTACCCTTTCTTTCATTTCATCAGACATCATATTTTTTGTTTTAGCCATACTTAAAATTGCTTCCATATCAACCATTGGAGCATTAGAAAAATCAAGTCCTTGAGGTTGCTGAGAAGCACTTTCACCTGCAACATTACCTAAAGTATCTAAAAAATCACTTTCTGGCATATCTGCTAAGTCAAGACCTGCTCCTGAAAATTCTTCTGCTAGTTCAGGATTATCTAATAACGCTTGACTCCTAACTCTTTCTGCAAAACTATCTCCACCTAGTCCGGTAGTTCTAGCTAATCCATCTTTTGTAAGTAGGTCTTCACCAGCAATTTCTCCTAGGTCAAGTTTTGTTCCTGTAAAATAATCTTTAGCACGACCAAGTCCTTCTGTAAATTTACCTCCAGCATAAGTAGCCGCACCACTTCCAATAGAACGTTCAACTAAACTACCAAAGTCTTGAGCTTTTTTCCCTTGTTTTTCTAGGTAGTCAAAATCATCTTTATATAAACCAGTAGAAGACTTTTTAAGGTTTTCAGTATCTACAAAAGAACCACCTGCTACCTCACCTAAAGCTTTACCTACACCTGTTCCTATAGCTTTACCAGCAAGTACAGATAATCCCCCAGTAGGTGCGGCTAGTATCCCTCCAACTAAGCTTCCACCAATACTACCTATTTTGCCTAGTAAGCCTCTAAACCTATTTTCTTTTTCTAATTTTTTTGCATTTTCTTCAAGTTCTTGTTCGGCTATTCTTGCGTCTCTTCTTAAACCTAAACCAAATCTACTTGAAGATAGTCCCGGTATATATCCACCTGTCTGGTATCCCATAGGTTTCATATATCCACCGCCCATATATCCTTTGATTGTTTTCTTTTTATCGTACATAGTAATTCCTATATTGTTATTTCAGTTCTCCATACAGAGGTTATATAATAATCTTTTGATGAACCGTGTGGGTTAACGTCAGCTTGTATACTTATTGAAACTTTAGCACCAACATCCACTATGGGAGTATTGTTAAAATCTGTTTGTATTATTTGAATAGTTGTGTTGTCCTCCGTTACTGTCTTTGTCACACTAGCAACTTCATCAACTGTTGTGTCACCACTATCCTGTCTTTTAATTTTAAAAGTAAAGTCTACTGAGGATTCAGAAAAGGTTTCCGGTCTAAATAATATTTTATGGCAAGTCATTCTAAATGGAACAAGAAGAGTTGATGTAGCATCATTCATTCCTGTTTGTTCTCCTGTTCCCTGCCAAGGTATAAAATGCTCTGTAGTTGAGATATTATCAGCAAAATTATGCTTATATATTCTATAGTCTATAAATGTATTTGTGTATTCTAAAGAATTAGTAGTAAGTTTTTTATCTACAAACCTGTTACCATCTGGAGAAAGGCTTACTTTGTAAAGTAAATTATTCTTTTTTAAATTTAAACTAGGCTGAGAACTTTTATTATTTGAAACAGATACTTGACCATCTACCATATTACCTAAATGCATTTCTTCACTAGAATATAAAACATCTTGTTTTTTATTAATTAGATATTTACGGTGATTTCTCATTACGAAACTTCTTTAATTCTTAGAGTTCTATATTGAATGGTTATATCATTTACCTCAAAAGTACCAGAATCTGGTAAAGCAATTTTAAACTGTATACTTTGACAAGTTACTATATTATCTGCTTTAAAAACTCCTATATCAAAATTAGATGTAGCATCTAAATCTCCAGAGTCATTGCCTGCAGGTGTTATATTAGAACCTGTAGAAAAATCAGAAAAACTACCAGTACCATTTATTGCAAACTCTAAAGGAGTTAACTGGTCTACGCTTGACTTGTAAGTTATTATAACTTTATATATTTTTTTAATTAACCCCACATTACCAAAATCTATATCTCTAGTTACTATAGATTGGTTACTTTGAGGGCTAATATTTGCTCTGTATTTTTTAAACTCAACAACAGTAGAAGTTTTTTCTTTTCCTATTACTAAACTGTTATTCCAATCTTTTATGAAATTAGTATAGTAGTGACTATCTGTAAATAAATTTGTATTGTATGTCCAAGCATTTGTATCAAAGTCATATATAAAACATTGATTACTATTTGTACTTGAGTCTGAAGGAGACCTCATTACTATTAGTTGATTACTTATATCATCGTATCCACACATAACATCTTTAGCGTGAAGGTTTCCATTTGCAAAATCAGACCAAACTGGTATATCAGAGTTAGTAGATTCAAATATACCTAATTTATTTTTAGTTAAGTTTATTGTGTCAGCACCATTGTAAAGAAAACATCCTTTTTCATTTGCCCATACAACTCCAAACTCAGTCTTAGTCATACTATAATGAAAAGAAACTCCAGAGTTTTTAATACTCTCTTCTAAAAACCAACCAGAAGGAGTAGGACTTGATATGTTTAATATGTGTGTAGTATTATGTTTAAAAGCTAATAACTTATCAGCAAAAGATTCTAAGGCAGTATACTCTCCATAATCTCCTCTAGAAACATCTATAAAATTATCTTCAGTAAATGTATCAAACTTACCTAACTCACTAAACATTATTCTATCACCGTGAGTTTTCTTAGTATTACCATTGTTTTTAATTCTAACATTTGCTATGAAATGTCTTCTATTTGCTATAACAGAAGCTTTGTATAATTCTTTTTCTTTGCCTATTGAGTTAAATTTTACTTCTTCAGAGTAACCGTTAAGAGTTTTATAAGTATCAAAGTTAGGATTGGTAGATTTTAATCCCTCTGATGAACTAGTAGCTGAATAATATCCAGAGTTTTCAGTATGATTAGCATCAGTATCAACTCTTTTTACCCAAGGTACATACCTACCATCAAGAGTCATTCTTGCACCAAGCCTTATATCTATATCTGCAAATAAAATTAAATCGTTATCACTACCAGCCTCTCTTATATATATCCTACCACCAGTTATTCTACCGCTGTAAAATCTATCAGCGTAAACTGTACACTTCAACGCTTTGTTTTCATTAGTAGTTGTTAAAGTTCCTGTATATTTTCTAGGTCGACTTTCTTGATTTTCATCATATATAAATGTTTGAAAAAACTCATACTCGTTTGCATTCCAAGTACCTTGACCTGCTCCTTCTACAACACCTATATTCCAACCTAATCCTCTCTTATATATATCCCCACTATTATCAGCTATTTGTGCATCTGGAGTACCTCCATAGCCACGATATACTTTTACAGGTGTTGTGTTACTTCTACCTTCTGCTGTTTTTCTAACCATAAAACATTCTGGTTTTTCAGAAGAACGAGAAAGAACTGAGTATACTTGACCCATTTCAAAAAAATGATTTGCTGTTCTAGGAGAAGAACCACCAGTATCAAAAGTAATAGTGTCTTGAGTTATTGCAGTTACGTTATCTGAGTCATTAATTAAAACATCAGTTCCTACTTCGTTTTCTACTATGTCATTTAAAACATTGTAGTGACTATCTGTATCTACTGCATTTTGATTTGAGCTCGCCATTGTTATTGAAGCAGGTCTTTCTAAGTAGGCAGGATGCTCATACCATCCATTAAAAGCTAAGGAAACTGAATCATTTGCAGTTGCGAATTGATTCATTTGTATATAACCATACCATTTAAGTATTGAATTATTTTCTATGTTTATATCAGCTACCCTTAATACTTCATCAGAAAATGTAAATATAAACTGAGATGTAGAAACGTGTTCACTAGCTGGTGAGATAATAGCTGTGTTTATTTCTTCATTCACCCAACCATCATCTGTTGTGGCAGGATTACTTACTTTATTAAAAGACCACACATCTACATTATTATTAGCCGCATCTCCAAAAGCACATAACCTATCTCCTGTAGCTCTTTTAGCTTTTATCCTAACTGAGGTTGAAGCTCCATCCGGTGATGATGAAAACGTTAATGTTTCACCTGAGCCAACCGGGCCACCTAAACCTGTAACCGCTTGAGAAATAACAATCGCACTTACATTAACTCCTTCAGTTCCGGTAACTGAATTAATTACTGTTCCGCTTGGAATTCCTGTACCTGTAACAGTTTGACCTACTCTTATATCTTCACTATCAACAACACTAAGCGTTGTAGCTGTGTTACCATAACCAGCATCTGTATCAACTGTAAAAGCAGTCTCATCTACAATAGGTTTTCCAACAACCATCATATAATGAGAACCACCTTGTTGAATGAAGCCAGATACAAGATAAACACCATCGTTAAATTTACTGCCACTAACAGTTATTACATCTCCTACTAAGAATCCTAAGTTAGAAGTCCAGTAATCTGTTGTTCCAGAAACGGTTATTTTTATAAATGATTTTGATGGGAGTACAGCTAAAGCCATATATTACTCCGTAGACCCTGCACCCGGAATATCAGCAGAGCTTGAAGTTGCTACTCCATCTACTGCTGTATTTTGAGGGTTGCCAAAACTTATATTTCCATTAGCACTTCCTACAGTAAATTCACTACCTGTAGTATCTATGTCATCTTTTATACTATGGTCTGATTCAAAGTAAAAAAAATTATATCCACCTCCAAGATTAAGTCTTCCTGTAACTGTACCCGGAGCACTTGTGCCTATTTCAAGCCTTGCGGTATGGCTAGATATATATTTTGTAAGATTACTACCACCTACATCAGAAGGATTAGAAAGGTGTCCAGTTAAAGTGCCTGCTGATTTTATTTTTCCTTGTGCATCAACCGCCATATTAATTACAGCACTTGACTCTGGCTCAGTTAAATCTCTTGCATCTTTAACTGTATTTATACCAGCATCAAACTTATTTATAGTATATAATTGTTTAGGCATTAATCAAGTATCTCCACGTGAACTAGGTCATCAAAGCCATTATCTTTTACATCACCATCAGAATCCCAGTCTCCACCCCAACGAACTTTAACATTAAGTTGTTTAGCTATTCCTCTAATCATACCACCCATATAATGAAACCCATCTCTATTCTTCCAATCTATAGGATAAGGAGCTAAGTCTACAGCTTTACCTTCCATATGCTTAGAGTATTTAACCTTAGTAGCACCTTTTTTAAGTAACTCTTTTTGTCTTTCTTCTGTACGTAAGCCTTCTATTATAGTAACATCCATAATCTTAATAAGCTCATTAAGAACATTAACTAATTTAGCGTCTACCCCTTTTAATCTTTCTTTACTTTTCCTACCAAATTTATACACTATGCTCTCCTTACTTTTCTAGCTACTGCTTTACTATATTTAGCTTTCTGTTTACCTTTAGCTGTTGCTCTTTTCTTAGCTCTGTTCGTGCTTGCTTTTTGAGAAGGACTGAGACTTTTTCTAACCGACTCAGGTAGATAACGACCACGTTTTTTCTTAGGTTTCTTTTTATCACCCTTACTTACGTAGTCCCATTTCTGCTTAGTCCACTTAGATAAACTATTCTTTGAAGACTTTTTTCCTTTGTAACCACCACCAGCTTTTTTATACCTAGCTGTAGCTAACTGAGCCTTTCTTGCTGACCATTGACCTTTTCTTCCGCCTTTAGTTCCTGCTTTAACAGAGGCAACAATTCTTTTCCATAATGCTGGTTTTGTTTTAGTAGCTGAAGGCACTATTTTTTCTTAGGCTTTGAGTGCTTCATCTGAACTTTAAAATCAGCCATAAGACTAGCACCTTTGTGAGACTTAAATTTACCACTATGTTTCATTAACTTGTATGAAGAACCAGACTTCATCCAATGATAACCTTTTGGAGCTCTAACTTTTTTATTCATATTACCATTTAACCTTATCCGCCCAATAAGCCGCAGACATTTTTCCCTTTGCTATGTTCTTTCTATGTCTAGCTTTGAACGATTTTCTTTTCATTTTCATTCTTCTAGATTCACCAGCTTTTGGCTTACCTGCTGTACTAGCACCCTTTTGACCAAATCTAATTGTCTTTATTTTAGACCCTTCTTTGGCTACAACAATGTGGCTTTTCTTAGGGTGATTAGGAGTACGCTTGGGTTTATTAAATCCAGACACTCCTGCTCTTTTTAATCTTGGGTCTTTCTTAGCAGGCACTATACACCTAGCTTAGATAATAAAACTTTTTTAATAATTTTCCAAAGAGCTTCTAGTATAGCCTTTTCTGTTTTTTCAGATATAATAGGAATATCAACTGCTTTATTAATTTCATCAATTAATTCATCTTTAGTTGCATCGCCTAGTAATTCATCTGCTATCATTTTCTTTAACATTATACAAACCTCATTATTATGTTTACGATTATCGGAAAGCTTACTAAAGCAACTCCACCCCATACTTGCACTTTAGCAATATCGGTTTCGTGCTTATCTACTTTACCATTAAGTCTTTCTAAATGTTTTTCTATCCTATTTAATGTAGAATATATGTTTCTCAACCTTTCGTCGTGTCTTGTTAAATGAGTTCTTAAATCTTCATTATTCATTAGTGTCTTCCATTTCCGTTCATACGACTCATAATACCATCCATTCTTGATAGTTGTTTTTCTAAATCACTTACTGCTTCCATCATCTGTTCATACCTTCTGTCCCTAACTGCATCAGATTCATTCCATCTGCTAATAAGTTTTATAATCATTCCTTCCATATTATTAATACTTTCAGATTGACCTTTGTTTTCCACCTCTAATTCTTTTAAAGACTCTTGTTGTGCTTCTGATTTTTTTGACAATGACATAACTAAATAAA
>Ga0208767_1004216_pt1 | contig 10180 bp, 10 predicted proteins | sample VirMetDEL_Mar_21_FD_184514 | JGI IMG/M metagenome (GOLD analysis project Ga0208767, IMG submission 184514) | Aqueous microbial communities from the Delaware River and Bay under freshwater to marine salinity gradient to study organic matter... | ecosystem: Environmental > Aquatic > Marine >... | reverse complement strand
GCAGATGGAGCCCAGCCCGGATCTCACAGCCGTAGAGTTTTGGGAGGGCATTATTTCGCAGGCTTGCCTTTATGGTGTAGGCTATGCGCAAATTATTACGGGCTCCGATGGTCGCCCGGAGTACTTACTTCCTATAGATCAGAGCAAAGTACAGCGAAAGCATACGGAGGTAGGGAGCTACTATCAGCTGCAAGGCGGAGAGATGCTAGCAGAGCGCGAGGTATTTACAGTCTGCAACTTATTCCGCAGTAGCCCTATCCGCTTGCACGCTTCCAGCATGAGCCTAAGCCAAGCGGCTATGGATTTTGGGAACGAGTATTTTAGCAATGGCGGGCAGATGACGGGCGTACTAACGAGCGAGCAAGCCCTGCGAGAGGATCAGGTTAGAACTGTGCAGGCTAGCTGGAACAGCAGCAGCGTACAGGCAGGAACCAAGCTGCTACCTTTTGGCTTTAAGTATCAGCGCGTGAGCATATCGCCAGATGAGGCGCAATACATCGAGACGCGCAAACTAGGCGCGGAGGAGATAGCGCGCATTTTCTCCGTTCCGGGCTCGCTTATCGGAGTAACTGGGCAGGCAACGTATAACAACATGGAGGCTCAAAATCTACACTTCCGGCAGCATTGCCTGCTGCCATGGGCTCGCAGGATCGAGCAGGAGGTAGATAGAAAGCTACTGCTAGGCTCGGAGCGTAGGCGCTACTACAGCCGTTACAATATGGACAGTCTTAGCAGAGCGGATAGCGCAAGCCGTAGCGCATACTATCAGCAAGCCCTCCAGCATGGCTGGATGAACGTAAACGAGGTAAGGGCGCGTGAGGATCTAAACGATATCGGAGCGCAAGGGGATGCTTTCACTTGCCAAGTAAACCAGCTAGATCTTTCCTATCTGCAGAGCTATAGCGAAAAGCTGGCGGAAAAAAAAGAGCCAGCTAACGCAGCTGGCTCTCTAGAATAACGGCAATGCCATTTATTCCCCTGTGTACCTCAAAGATAGATAAACATGAGCAAAGAGCAAAAGATAGAAAAGCGCACAGCAGAGCTGCGGGCATCTACTAAGCCAATGGTGCTAGAAGGCTACGCGGCTGTATTTAACTCAGAGACGCAAATAGCAGACTTCAGGGAGCGAATCGCTCCGGGCGCTTTTGGGGAGGCTATTAAGCAGGATGTGCGCTTTTTGCTTAATCACGATGGGGTGCCCTTCGCGCGCAGCAGTAACGGCAGCCTTCAGCTTACAGAGGATGAGCAAGGGCTACACTACCGCGCAGAGCTTTTAGATACTCAAGCCGGGCGCGATCTCTACGCCATGGTACAGCGAGGCGATCTAAATGAAAGCAGTTTCGCGTTTACTATCGCGGAGGAAGATTGGGAGGATGACCTACGCACTATCCGCAGCGTAGGCAATTTGTACGATGTGAGCGTAACTACTTTCGGGGCGTACAGTCAGACGAGCGCAGAAGCAAGAAATAAAAAGGAAGAGCCTAAAAACGAGGCTATTAGCCCGGAATTACCTAAATTGCAGAAGCAAGTAAGGAAGATGAAAAATTACAGCCTTAACGATCTGCAAGCGTTGCGCGAGCAGAAGCAGGAGCGGCATAGCGAGATGCTGCAAGGCATCGACGACGAAGGGCGCGAGCCCACAGCCGACGAGATGACGCTAGCGCGCTCTCTGCATAAAGAAATTGCGAGCTTGGATAAACAGATCGAGCTCAAGCGCCAATCTGAGGAGCACGCTAAAAGCGTAGCCTACGCAGCTGCTCCGAGCCGCTCAGAGTTTAACGAGATCCAGAGCGTAAATAAGCGCTTTAGCCTCACGCGCGCTATCCGTAACGCGATGGCGCAGCGAGCGCACACAGGCGCGGAAGCAGAATGGCAGCAGGAGCGTAAAGCCGAAACTATGGCTATCGGCGAAAGCGTGAGCTCTAATATCGGCATCCCAGCTAAAGCGCTTATGCGTGCTGCCGCTGGACCTGATAACTTCCTCGCGCAAGGGCAAGGAGACGGGCAAGGCTTCGTGCCTACTAACGTCCCCGGAGCCATTGAAGCTCTGCGCGCGCCTGCAGTTATCGAGCAGATAGGCACTACAGTTATTTCGGGCGCAACTGGTAACATTCAATTCCCGCGCATCAGCACTAAAGCAGCCGTAGCGCTTACTACAGCAACAGGCACAGACGGAGCTAACCTAGACGCAGAAATCGGCGATGCTGGCGCTTCCGGTATGGCGATGGACGAGGTAACGCTTAAGCCGCAGCGCGCTGCAGCCTTTACAGCTTACTCTCGCCTTTTGATTGAGCAAGGCGGAGCAGACGTAGAGCGCGTAATTAGCGCGGATCTCTCTGCTGCTATGAACGCCTTTATCGATGATTACTGCTTCGATAAAATCCTAAATGACTGCACTACCGGAGCTATTACAACTGGCACCATTACGGCAGACGATATCTACGCTCTGGAGGCTAGCGTAGTAGCGCAAGGCGCAGACCTTAACGGAGCTCGCTTGGTTAGTGGTACAGACGCTCACAGCATCTTGCGCGGCTTGGCGGGCGTAGATGCGGTAAGCGCTCTGCTTCCGCAGTATAACTACACAGTAACGCCTTACTTGGCGAAAGCTAGCGCTAAGCCTTTTGCCTACGGCAACTTTGGGCAAGCAGGTATTTTGGCGCTTTTCGGGGGGATCGATCTCTTAGCTGATGTATACGGCAGCAATGCCACAGCGGGCAAGGTCACGCTCCATGTGAACAGATTTTTCGATTTCGCAACGCGGCAGCCAGCAGCTGTAGCGTGCTACACGGGAAATAACTCATAAGAGCTTTTTGGGTTCTGGTTTATGATTGGGGAAGGGGAGGGCTTACGCTCTCCCTTTTTTCGTTAACGCTATAGCATGAGAATAGAGAACACAGGCAGCGCGCCTAACTACGCCAATGTGCTCACGCTCGCGGAGCTTAAGCAGCATCTGCGCGTAACGCATACGGCAGAGGATACGCTTATAGAAGCGCTGAGGGATGCCGCTTGCCACTATGTAGAGGGCTACTGTAACACGCAGCTAACTAGCAGAACGGCTAAAGCGTATTTAGCTGGCTTCCGCTCCGCTGCTTTTCCTGTAGGTCCAGTAACGGCTATCAGCTCTGTAGACTATCAAACTACGAGCGATACCACAGAGCTAACGGAGTTAAGCGAGAGTAACTACTACTACCATCTGGATACGCAGCCTGCCGTTATCGATTGGATTAACGCGCCTAGCTTCTACCAGTATACGCGCTACCCTGTAGTTATCTCTTTTACTTACGGCTATAGCTCCGCTCCGGATCCTATCGTACACGCTGTGCGCTTACTTGCTGCTCACCTTTACGAAAATCGGCAGCAGGTAGTGGATCGCAATAGCGTTCAGATCCAGATGGGCGTTCACGCTATGCTTGCGCAGTTTCGCCATATAGTACAGCCATGAAACAGGCGGGCTATAGGGATAGGCTCGTTGAGCTCTACAGGCAATCTAGCACGCTAGACGCTTACGGCTCTACGAGCGGTAACGTATGGACCAAGATAACGCAGCTCTGGGCGCAGGCTGTGCCTCGCGGTAGTCAGGGCAACACAGAGACGGTAGTAGCTCACCAGCTGTATCCACAGGCGAAGCAGATTCTAATTATAGATCACCCTGACCCAGCAGCCGCAGGCTCTGAGAATGTGCCTAGGTTTGGAGACAGAGTAGATCTAGACGGGCGCGAGCTTTATATAGAAGGGATAGAAGAAATTGGCAGGCGTGACGGCTTGCGGCTGTACTGTAAGGAAGTTGGCGATGCGTCTAGACTTGGAGTTTAAAGGGCTACAGGAGCTGCTCGATGCTACGCAGAAGCTGGCGCGCTTGCATCCAGAGAATACGGCTAAGGTGCGAGCCATCAATTTAGCCGCAGCTAAAAAGGGCGTGCAGCCATATAAGAGCGCCATTAAGCGCGGAGCAGATGTAAGGGTAAGGCGCACAGGACCGAGCAGCCCCAGATACGAAGGAGGCAAGAGCGGACCTGCTCAGGATATTAAAAGCGGCACGCTCTATCGCAGCGTTAGAGTTATCCAGCCTAAAAACGGAACTAACGTATGGATAGGACCTAGGAGCGTAGCTACTTTCCAAAAAAAAGGGCTCAAGCAGATTAATAGAGCGGACGCTTGGTTTAGTGAAATAGTAGATCAGGGACGCGAGCGATACGGGCGCGGCAGAAATCAGGGCTTCGCAGATAAAGCGATAAGGAGAGCGCGCAAGGTTATAGAGCCAGAACTTAGAAAGCAGCACCTTGCATTTATTCGGAAAGCATGGAAATAGGTAAAGCCATCTACAGCATACTCACTAGCGCGGGCATAAGCGAGGAGCTTACTGTATACCCAGAGGTAGCGCCAGCAGATGCCGCCTTCCCTTTTGTAGTGTACAGCATTCAAAACATACAGCCCAGCGATACTAAAGCGAGCACTAGCACTTTAGACGAGTGTACGCTAGAGCTTTACTGCATGAGCGCTAGCTATTCTGAATGCATGGATATTAGCAGCGGCTGCCGCTCTGCGCTGGATCGCGTAGGCGGAACCTTTTCGGGCGTAGGTATCCAGAGCATACAATTTGATACGGCAGAGATAAGATTTAACGAGCCGCAAGAATGCTACGAGGTAGAGCAGATTTATACTGTGCGGATGCTGCTAGAGGGCAACGCTCCGAGCGTAGATCTACTGCCGCTTTCTGCTAGCACTATAACTATCCAAGAGGTAGACGGAGCGCCCAGCGGAGCAGCTAGCACGCTCAAGCTACCTAACGGCAGCCTTACGCTTTCCTCTGGCATTGCTACTTATTCCCCTGTGGTAGAAATAGCCAGCTTCTATATGAGCTCTGCCTACTACATAGGAGGAGCGAGCGCCATAGATGTTAGCGGCTCTACTCCTGTGCTGCTTCCTACCCACGAGGAGCTGCAAACCGTAGGCAGCGCTATTAGCGTTACCGCTACGGGCGTAGTGCAGATAACTGTAGCGGGCTACTACAGGCTATCTGCTAGCGTTACCTTTAATAGCGATGTTCACGGCATGAGCCCGCATTTTTACTTTAGCGTAGAAGGGAGGCAGATAGCGGGCGAAGCTGGCAGCATGATTCCGGCAACGCATGATGTAGACCACCAGCCCGCAAACCTTAGCAGGATCGTAGAGATAAACGCTAACGAGCGTGTAAGCATCCGCGCGTATGATGAGAGCAGCAAAACGGGCGCTATCTATGTGAGTTCCTGCTATCTAGATATCGAAAAGATAGGATAAAGCTGTATCTTTATGCTATGCAATTTCTAGCAGACAACTGGACGAGCGTAGCGCTTGCGCTTTTGGTCGCAGCGGATGCGATCGTAAGCCTCACGCCCAGCAAAACCGACGATAAAATCGTAGGCTACTTGCGGCTGCTCGTTTCGGCGATAGCGCAGGACAAAAAAAAGGATAGGAAATAATGGCGGTATTAAACGGCACTACTTTTAAAGTTAGCAGCATTGCAGGAACTGCGGTAGCTGAAGAAACGGAGGTAACTTTTACCTTCTCTCAGAGCACGCGCGAGATCGTGACTAAGGACAGTAACGGGCTGCGTATCGTATTGCCCGGAGTAACCAGCTGCAGCGGGAGCTTTAGCGCCTTGCTGGATAGTGACGACTACGCAGACTGGCAAGCTATCGCGCTCACGATGACAGAGGCAACTGCTCGCACGCCTGCCGCTTTCGTTATTGGTCCTACAGGCTTTCAGGTTTCAGCTAACGGAGTACTTACGGAGCTCTCTTTTAGCGCAGCTACCGAGGAAAACGTAACGGTTAGCGGCAGCTTCGAGCTTAACGTAGATAGCGATCTTACTACCACATGATCCTAGAGCTTAAGGGCAAGCAGTACCATCTCCGCGCTACTATGCGCGCTATAGACGAGGCTCAAGAAAAGGAGAGCATCAGCTTTAGCGAGCTTAACGGCATAGTAGATACGAGCAAGCTTCTATATTACTGTGCGAAGCATGGGATGCGGCACGAGGGAGAGCCCTTTAAGCTGAGTGTAGCGGACTGGCTGGATATGATCGAGCTTAAGGATATGCCACAGCTTACGGATGCAGTACGCGGCTTAATGCCTGAAGCGGACGAGGAAAAAAAAAGGGGAGGCTAGAGCCGTTACCCTTAAGGAGTTAATGCAGATAGGGCTGGGCGCGTTGCGCTTTAGCCCTTCTGTATTTTGGGAGATGACTATTAGAGAGCTGTACGCGGCAATACAGGGAGCAGCAGAAGCAGAGGAGCGAGCTTACAGAGTGAGCTGGACGCAGGCACGCTGGATAGCTGCCACAGTAATACAGCCGCACAGTAAGAAAAAGATAAACCCAGCAGATCTAGCGCGCTTCCCATGGGAAAAGAAAACACTAGGGCTAAAGACTAGAAAGAATACAGAGGAGGAGAACAAAAGGGAGCTAATCAAACTGCAGAAGATATTTAATAATGGCACAGCGTGACCTAACCCTTAACATCGGGGCGAAAACGATAGAGCTTAATACAGCTCTCGGAAAAATGCGGAAGGATGTGCGCAGGAGTACTGGCGAGGTATCGGCAGCATTTAAGCAAACAGGTATGCAGATGACTGCTGCCCTAACTGCTCCGCTCGCTCTCTTTGGTCGCAGCGCTATTAAAAACTTTGCCAGCTTCGAGCAGAGTATGGCTAAGGTGAAAGCCGTTAGCGGAGCTACTGCCTCAGAGTTTCAGGCTCTGACTAAAAACGCGGAGGATCTCGGAGCTAGCACGCGCTTTACTTCGCAGGAAGTAGCAGGGCTCCAGCTCGAATACTCCAAGCTAGGATTTAGCAGCGACGAGATTTTAAAGGTCACTAAGGCTACGCTCGCTCTGGCGCAGGCTACCGATAGCGACCTAAGCCAAGCCTCCGCAGTAGCGGGCTCTACGCTCCGCGCTTTCGGTCTAGACGCAAGCGAGACGGGGCGCATAGTGGACGTGATGGCGGCTAGCTTTAGCAGTACTGCCCTAGATATTAACGGCTTCCAAGACAGTATGAAGTACGTAGCGCCTGTAGCTAAAGCAGCAGGCATAAGCGTAGAACAGACTACTGCGATGCTGGGCGCGCTTTCTAACGCGGGCATAAAGGGAAGCGCAGCAGGTACAGCCTTGCGGAGAATCTTCGCGGAGATGGCAGATAGCGGGCTCCCGGCAGCGGATGCCCTGCGCAAGCTATCCGAGGAAGGAATAGAGCTAGCAGACGCTAAGGATGAGGTAGGGCGTAACGCTATGAGCGCGCTGCTGGTGCTAACTAAAATGCAGCCAGAGATAGACGCTCTCACAGAGTCCCTGCTTAATAGTAAGGGAGCGGCTCAAGAGATGGCTGGGATAATGGACGATACTTTAGAGGGAAGTTTCGCCAAGCTAAATAGCGCTACAGATGCCTTAACCAGAAGCTTTGGCGATACCATGAGCCCAGTAGTAAGAGGGCTAGCGGATACGCTCACGATCCTTACTAGCGCCTTTACAGCTATGCCCGCTCCGATCCGCGCGGTACTGGTTGCGCTCGGTACTCTGGTAGCTGCTGGCGGTCCCTTGCTGCTTCTCTCTCCGCAGCTGCTGGCGGCTCGCGCTAACTGGATCGTATTTAAAGCTGCTATAATGGAGACTAGAGCGGCAGCCCTGCTCTTTACTCCGCATGGCGCTCTTATGGCTGCAGCTATCGGCTTAACGATTGCCTCTATTAGCCTGTTTAAATACGCAGCCGATGAGCATAAGCGCAAGCTTAAGGATATCGAGGATGCTGCAGACAGAGCAGCTAAAGCCCACAAAGGGCTGATGAAAAGCATGACCGAGGAAGGGGAGAAGCTCACAGACGAGCAGCTTTCTGCACGCATCCAAGAGCTGCAGGCTGCACAGACTGAGCTCACAGATCCCGGCATGGAGGCTATAGGCGAGATTCTAGCGCTGCAGCAGCGTATGGGCACAGCCTTTACGATGCAAGCCCCAGCGCAGGAGACTATAGGGCAAGGCGCAGACGGGCAGCTAACGGGCGGCATCCGCGAAGCATCCAAAGAGACTAAGGAGCTTTTTAATATCCAGAACGAGCTCACGATATTACAGGCAGAGCTCACCAAGCGCACAACAGCTAAAGCCGCAGCAGATGCCGCAGCCGCTAAGGAAGCGAGAGCGCTAGCAGATGCGGAGCGGGAAAAGGCAGAGGCTCTAGCCCAGAGCAAGAGAGAAAAGGCAGCCCTAGAAACCGAGCGAGCAGGCAAGGCGCTAGGGCTTGCGCCAGAGGATCTAAACGTAGGCGGAGTGCTAAGCGCTCTCAGTAAAGATATCCCGGATCCTTCCCCGTTTCAGGCTGCTTTCATGCTTACAGATGAGCAGATACAGCAAGCAGACGCACAGGTACAGGAGCAAGTAGATAAGGCTAAACAGCGCATGGATGCCTTTAAGCAAAATGTGCAAGGTTTCGGGATGAGCATAGCAGGCACGCTGCAGGGCATTTTTACTAGCCTCGTAGATGGCTCTAAGAGTTTCGGGCAGATACTAGGCGATATCATAAAGCAGCTGCTTATTAAGGTTGCTGCGTTGCTCGCTGCTTTCGCTGCTCTCTCTGTGCTCTTTCCGAGTGCAGCACCAAAGAGCCTAGGCAAGTTCCTTAAGGGCGGGCTAGGCATCCCAGAATTTGCAGACGGGGGAATAGTGAGCGGTCCGCAGCTTCTGCTTGCGGGCGAGTATCCGGGAGCCAGCACTAACCCAGAGGTAATAGCTCCGCTCTCCAAGCTGCAGAATATGATAGGCGGAGCTGGCGGTAATTTGAGCGCTAGGATAAGCGGCAGGGATATACTCTTGAGCAGCAGCAGAGATAAGAATAACGCCCGCAGGCAGTTTACAAGTACGCTGATATGAGCACTAGATTATTCTCGGAGTTCACATCTGAGCGCGGCAACGATTGGCGCGTAGAGATAACAGACGTAGACTTTAGCGGCACAGCTACAGAGTTTAACTGCGAGGCTCCGGGCTTCCTTCTGGAATATCACGGAGGAGAGAACCTATTTAGCCCGCTTATGCCCTCTACGCTCTCTGTGCGTATGCTGGTACAGAGCGCTACAGATGCCGCCTTTATTGCGGACCTAGCGAGCTTTACGGAAGGGCGCTATTACGTTAAGCTCTACGAGGATCCCGACGGCAGCAACACTCTGCACTGGTTTGGGCTCTTAACTCCGGAGAGCATCCGCATACCGGACCAAGCGCGCCCGTATGGTATCGAGCTACGCGCTATCTGCGGGCTCGCTACTTTGAGCAGGAAAGAGTACGATAGCGCCTTTAGCGTGCTGACGGATAACAGCGCTAAAGACAGAGTGCTAGCAGCTCTGGCGCATATCCCGCAGCAGCGCGTGCAGGTGCCTGTACTCACAAATTACCTCCGCGTAGCGCATGACGTTAACCCAGTAACGGCAGACGCTACCGATACCTTTATCGAAGATGTTTATTTCGGCGTAGAGGTATACGATCCCGGACTAGGCGCGCGCAAGCTGGAAAGCTGCGAGCAGCTGCTGGAGCAGGTTGCTCTTATGATGAATGCTAGGCTTCTCATGTATCGCGGTACTTGGATGCTGCTACCTATGGGGCGCTTTTGCACAGTTTCGGGCACGCTGGGCGCGGTAGCTGAATACGATAAAAACGGAACTAGCCTAGGCACTACTACTATCTTTCCTAATAACCAGATAGACCAAATAAACAGGCACAGGCTCGGAGGAGATTTTTACTATCTGCCCGCAGTATCCAAGATAACGCGAGACGTTAACTACTTTGGAAATAGCCCTTTCGCAGGATCGCGGCAGCTGTACCCTAACCTACTGCGCATCGTAGGGCATACCACTACGGGCGATCCTACGAGCTACACAGTAAGCGGCAGCGCAGCAACTACCATAGCGGCAGACAAAACGCTTAAGATTAGAGGCTATGCTTTTATTACTGTGCCATGGACCTACACTACCATACCGAGCTACGATCCGCAGAGCAGAGTTCATAGATGCAGAGTAGAGCTAAAGGTTAAATGCGGTACGCTGTATCTGCGCAGAAACATACTGCACGCCTATAACAGCACAGAGATAGACGCGGCAGACCTGCACGATCCAAGCGGACAGATTAACGCTACGATTTTTAATCTCCAAGAGCCAGAGCCTTACACA
>Ga0208767_1004209_pt1 | contig 10192 bp, 10 predicted proteins | sample VirMetDEL_Mar_21_FD_184514 | JGI IMG/M metagenome (GOLD analysis project Ga0208767, IMG submission 184514) | Aqueous microbial communities from the Delaware River and Bay under freshwater to marine salinity gradient to study organic matter... | ecosystem: Environmental > Aquatic > Marine >... | reverse complement strand
CACATATGGCTTTATCGAGATCGTTCAAGCTATGCCAGCGAGCTCGACTCATGGGGGAATCTCTCCCAACGTCACGCCCCCAAACCATCACCACCTCCCACGGCGTAGAGTAGTTGACCGCCGCCGACTGGAAGGGGGCGCGATATATGCCAAGCGCTACCACCCACAGGGCATCCCCCTCATGAGCTATGGTCTGAAGCTTGGTGAGCTTGGGACCCATCCTATCAAGCACCTCATCAAGTATTGACCAAATGGGGCGGCGGTCATCTATCTTAGCGTGCTTAGTCTTGACCTCTAACGCGACAACCGCCTCACCATTCCTCTTTTGTAGTATGAGGTCGCAATACTCCCCCGGCTCAGGGAAGGCAGGGCGCCCCGCCTCTATAGGGTTCTTAGTCAGGCGATAGTTTGCCCAGTCAGCGCTCTCGATAATCGAGACCAACAAACCTTGGAAGCGCTGATGGATGCGAACCACAGCCGCCTCCATTTGGGCTTTGGTCCAAGTAGAGGTCAGAGATGGGCGGTTGATCTGAAGTTTATTTTGTGTCATAACAATCCCGCTCTTTTGTTTGGGCTTGCCTCCCCTATGAGGGTGGGGGGGGCGGCTCATGCCTTATTCATCTTTGGGCTCATCCACCATCATGGCGTTCGTCTGCTCAATCATGGCGATCACCTCAGGGATACCGTCCTCTTTCTTGGCGGTTATCTCAAGCTCCTTCTTCTCACCATACTCAGAAGGGAAGCGCCGGGCTAACATCCAAGAGAGCGCCCGCCAATCCTTATCATCACTCTGTGAGGCTGACCTCATGAGGTTGAGCTCGATTGTCCCAAAGCCCTCATCAAGAGCCTCCTCAACAAGCTCTTTAATCTCAGGGTGTTTATCCATCCAACGGTAGAGAGTTGCCTTGCTGAACTTAGATAGACCACAAGCGCCGCGTATTGATTGACCATCCTTAATTCGCTCAAGCATCTCCAAGAACCTAGGGTCCTGTGCGCGTGCGTTGATGGTCTCATCTTTAACCACTTCTCGCTGAGCCAAGCCTTTAAGCGCCTCAAGCTGTTCTTTGCTTTTCTTCTTAGCCATGATATTTCCTCAAGTAGAGCCTCACGCTCCTAAAGCCACCCTGAATGGTATTCAAATTGACGCCATAGTCACGGGCGATCTCATTCCGGTTGAGCCCCTCATCAAAGAAGTGTTGAGCTGCTATCTTTTGCCCTCGCGTCTTAAAGTGACTAGCCATCTCAGCCTTGAGCGCTTCTCTATCAATCTCAAAGTCCCAGCCCTTAGGGGTGCTGTTGGTTGGATGTTGGCTAGTCTTAAATATCTCAAGGTGCTTATCGTCTTTGATCTTTTGATCTCTGAAGAAGTTAATAGCTCTGAGCTTGGTGGTGTGCATGATTGCGGCGTCAATACATCCATACATGTCTAAACGCCTCCACCCTTTATCCAAGAGATAAATACAGGTGTCCTGATAAATATCCTGAGCATCATCAAGGCTAAGGCGAAAGACCCTCATGATTCTTGATATAGCGCGGCGCCTCATAAACACTAGGCGCTCTCCCATCTTCTCTAATTTTTCAATGTCCGTCATCCGCTTGTCCATTAGTCAGGTTATTAGTCAGCCCCACTTGTCGCTGTCAGGATGCCAAGTAGGAGCTCCCTGATTACCTATCGCATTATTCTTGGGCTTGCCTGTCACAAACTCCCAAGTGTTCACGATGACATCAACGTCTTGTTGTTTAACCCCTTCCTTTTCCCATGTGTTGGTCTTTAGCTTGCCGGTGATGGCAATGGTTGAGCCCTTGGTCACGTTGCTAATGATGCTCTCACCTGTACGCCCAAAGGCTACACAATTAAACCACTGGGTGGTTTTCTCTCCACCCTTGCGGCGCTCGTCAACAGCCAGTGAGAAGCTGGCGATGTTTCGCTCTTGACCTCTCGCGGTTGGGTCTTTGCCTACATTGCCAATCAAGATAATATGGTTCATTCTCTCTCCATTATTTAAGGCGGGCGAGGGTCAACGGCGTCAATTAAACATCAACCCCCGCCCTATGGGTACATACATCCAACCGTGAAAGAGGTTACATGATTGAAAACAAAATAACAACACAGGGCGGGTTTGTCTCTTTGGTCGATCACATGGGCTCACCCTTGTCAGTGGTGAACAGCGCTAGGGTGTCAATGGGCAAGCGCTCAGAGGAGATGAGCGAGAAGGATTGGAAGCTTATTGAGTACCTGTGGACCCACAAACACACCTCACCATTTAGACACGTTCAATTTCAATTTCACATCAAGGCGCCCATTTTCATTTTGCGCCAATGGATGAAGCATCAAGTGGGGTGCGCTTGGAATGAGATCAGCGGGAGATATGTAGAGTTTGAAGGTGAGGTGTGGCAGCCCTCAGAATGGCGCGAGAGCTCAGAGAAGGTGAAGCAAGGGTCAGGGGGCGCTATGCCAGACCACGCCGCGTTATCGGTCGAGATGCTCTATCAGAGGGCGAGCGCCGCCAACTTCTGCGTTTATCGTGAGCTGTTGGCTATGGGGGTGGCTAAAGAGCAAGCCCGCGCCGTGTTGCCCTTGTCTCTTATGAGTGAGTGCTTTTGGAGCTGCTCTCTTCACGCGCTCATACACTTCCTACAGCTGAGGCTTGATAACCACGCTCAAGCTGAGATGAGGTACTACGCCGCCGCCGTTCGTGACTCCATTAAGAGTATCGAGGGAATGGATAGGATGCTTGAGCTAGTCTTATAAAACAAAAGCCCCTCAGCAAGCTGAGAGGCTTCCAAACCCCTAAATGAGCATCGCTACCGCCAAGTTTCAGCGCTCGATTAAGGAAAACTCTTATGAGTGTGTATACTCGCCTTAGCCTAGCCTGTCAACCCCATCCATCATCAGTACCCGCTCGCCTGTCTCTCCCCACCATCTGAACAGGAGCGCCAAAGATTGAGCTGAGCCGTGACCTCACGGCGCTGTTCCTATCACATAAATCTTGGGTGATGGTCTGAGGCGTGAGGTTAGAGGTGAGGATCACGCTGAGAGTCTTAGAAGCCCAGCGGTCATAGATAGCCCCTATCATCTCTCTAGTCTGTGACTTGTACCAGTCTGACCACCTGCCACCGCCGCCTAGCCCTCCAAGCTCGTCAAGACAAAGCAAGTCAACCTTCTCAAGCATCTCATGGAGGTTGATTGTCTTAGAGCTCCATGATGACCTTATGTCAGCAAAGAGAGACTCATGTGATATGAATAGCGCTCGCTTGCCTTGGAAGATGGCGTGTTTGGCTAGGATGTGAAGGATCATACTTTTGCCGTTACCGGGCTTTCCATACAGCATGACCGCTGGCTTGTCGATGGGGTCAGTCTTGCCATGAATCCAATCGAGTATCGCGCCCACCCTCTCCCGTTGTTTGGGAGAATCCCACTCATAAGAGCTCAAGGTGTGCTGATGAGCTAGGAAAGGAAGGCGAGCGTCTTCTAGTCGCTTGAGCCTATCCCTGAGAGGAGTACACAGAGGACAACGGCGGGCGATGGGTGCGCTCGGTGGTGGGGGCTTCTCATACACAATCCCCTCTTGACACTCTCCACAGTACGGGAGGGGGGTGGTGGTCAGATATCCTGACGAGCTCACCCATTCAGAAGCTGGGAAGTTTTCAGCGTCAATGCTGTGGTAGTCAATCACCATCCATCTCCATTCGTCTTTCTACTTCTATAGCTTGGATTCTTCCAGGCTAGATCAGCCTTGAGTATCTCCTCTTGACGCTCAGGAGTCACCACAATTGTGGTTGGCTGTGGAGGTGGGACGGGTTGAGTCTTGACAGCCGGGAGCTCCCCTGACGCTTGTATTGTCACCCAATCAATGGCTGACCTTGGTGCGATGCGCTCTGAGATCATCAAGGTGTACAGCTCACCATTAGCAGCAACGAGAGCCCGCCTGATGTCATAGGCTTTGTTGTGGTCAATAGATGCCTGAACTTGTCTTCTGTATTCAGTCTCATCTTTTATATGAGATAAATAAAACAATTTACCGTCTTGGAACTCCACCGGCTCAGGAGGCTCATGACGGCTCATGATGTCATCCCAATTCTCAGCCCGGTCTTCCTCCTCGCGCTCGCGCGCTGGGTCTAGCCCTGCCTCATCGTCCTCAGAGCTGCTGTTTTTGTTTTCTATAGTTTTTATAGGTTGAATATAGTTTATATTGTGTGACACTTTCGCCACTGTCATGGTGACACTTTCGCCACTGTTACTGTGACACTTTGGGTCAGTCATGGTGTCACAATTGACACTGTTACCTTTTATGTCACTGTCCTCAATGGTGACACTTTCGCCACTGTTACTGTGACACTTTAGGTATCCCATAGTGACACTTTCGCCACTGTTACCCAATGTGTCACTGTGACCCACAGTGTCACAATTGACACTATAGGTGGAGAGGATGGCTTGAGCCTTGAGGGTGTTGAGCGCCGTGTCTGACCTGTGGTTGAGCTGAGGTTTGTCAGTCCTCCTATCATTTATCCTCATGATCCACCCTGAAGCCTTGAGCTTGCTCAGGTGTCTCTTGACCTGTCGGTCGCTTTGGGCGCTTATCTTGCTGATACCAAGGGCGCTGACTCTTCCTGTCCATGTCTCCCAGTCGAGCTTAAGACACATCATAATGAGAGTGTACTTCTGAGCCGTGGTTAAATCAGGGTCTAGCCCTATCGCTTTCCTTACGTCGATCTCTTTCATCAGAGCTCCATTGTGTTGGTTGGGCGTTCATCTTTGCCATAAGTGTCACCGTGGGTCAACCCTGCATTTACACATAGGGTATAAATAGTCTACCCTCAGTTTATGCTTTTTATACACTGAGTGTACATTTATTGTTGACAGAGTGTAAAAAAGCTAGTAGGTGTTGACCATCCACAACAGATAAGGAGTCAAGATGACTTTCAAGGATAAATTAAAGAATGACCTCAAGGTCGAGCGCTACTCACTGAGCGCGTTTGCCAGTGAGGCTCAAGTCTCAGTCACCTACCTTTACCGCATACTCGCTTGTGAAGTTATCCCAAGTATTCACATTGCTTCCTCTTTGGCTGTAGCCGCCTCACGTTGTACTGGGAAGACTTACACGCCTGATATGTTCACAACCGTTGCTCGCCATGACCGCCTAGCTAGGGCTGAGGCTGAGCTTGATGAGCTGAGGAGCAAATGATGAACTACATTGATCCGGCTGTAATTATGGCGCTCATGCTTATCGTGGGCTTACTCTACACTATTTATGATGGTGTAAAGTCAGTCGCTAAACCCGCGCCTAAACCGTATGAGCCCGCGCCCTTCTGTGATCGTCATCTACAACCTGATGAGATCGCTTACCTTCTAAAGCACCTCTCTATATATGACGCCGTGAACCCCATTGATCCTGACGATTATCATAACGGGCTCAAGTATGAGCTTGAGAGTCACATCAGCAAAGACCTAGGGCGCCCATTTAGGATCACTCAGCGCTCTTGGTTTAACATCGCTCGCGCTTGGTACATCACGCGAGGTCAACCCCAAAGCGAGCGCGTAGAGCGCCTTGATATTCGCCTTAAACTAAACATCTAACCCAACCCAACCAACACACCAACCAACCAAGGAAACATCATGGGTATTTACACACCAACTACACTCGACCAAGCCAAAGAGATTGCAACCCTCATCAGTGACCGTCCTCAAGACTGTCTCAGGTTACACGCCGCTTTTGGTGCTCACTTCAACGGTGATATGGCGATCACTCAGAATAACGCCTACATGCTTAAGGGAAAGCCCGCGCTAAACGCAGACCCAATGGCAGGAATCGTCAGGCGATCAGGTCTGTGCCGTTACATGGTCATAAGCTCATGGGATCATGAGCACTGCACTTATACTTGCGCTCGCACTGATGAGCCTGAGAGCATCGTGCACACTTTCACATTTACTATCCAAATGGCTCAAGCTCAGGGTCTTACCCGCAACCGTAACTGGCAACAAATGCCAATGCAGATGCTAAGGTCGCGAGCGCTCACCCTCATGTTACGCGCCACCTATCCTGACGCGGTAAGCGGTATCTACTCACCTGATGAGCTCGCAGACAACATGAGCATTTCAGATGATGAGCGCGCACGCATTAGCGCTGACTCTTTAGGCGAGGAGCTCCACAAGGTCTCGACTCAACCCAAGCCTGTTCCACCATCACAGCATAAGGCGGTCGACAGCGCCCCGCCCGCTGACCCTCACATCCCTCCCGCGCTCGTTGACATCCCAGCGAGTGAGCGCCCCTCTCCTCAACACGTTGTCACCCGATTGATTGACGTGGCTACAATGGGGCGCGTTGATGAGGATTTTGGCGAGCTAGTAGAGAGTGAGTGGCACCCTGAGAAGATGGCGCTAATTAAGAGCAAAGGGAACGCCGTGGAGAGTTGGCTTGATGTCGAGTCCTTCACGGTTGCCCTGTGGCATATCGCCCAAGAGGAGGCAAGCGCTGATGAGCTTGATGAGCTCCACAAGGTCATCTTAAGCCTTGGCTACTCAGAAGCCAAATTGGTCGTCTAACAACCCCCTGACGAATGGAGAATGAGATAATGATTCAACCACTAAAGAACAAAAACCCAACAGCGAGCCTTAAGCGGTTTATGGCTGAGATTGGTCCCATGCAGTTTGTCAGGGAGATCTACATAAACAGCGTGGAGGCTGACGCCACCACAATGAAGGTTTACTTTGACCACCAATTTTTAAAGGGTGGGGGTCCTAAAAAGCTGTGCTTTGCAGATGATGGGAAGGGTATGACCGCCGCTGAGATGTATGAATATCTAGCTCACCTCAACAGCAGCTCCAAGCAGACTGGCGGGCTTCATGACAACTTTGGGATTGGTGTAAAAACTACTACGCTACTGGCTAACCCTTACGGCGTGGTGTTCCTCAGTTGGTCGAAAGATAACCCCGGCGGGGCTATGGCTTGGTTTGTCTATGATGAGGCTCAAGACGTGGTAGGGCTCAAGCCCTTTGAGTACATCGAGGAAGATGAGGACGGTGACCGAGAGTTGATGACGCTCACCACAGAGGTGAGTGATGGGTCAATGGCTAACGTGGTGAGCCTTGAGGAGCTTCAGGAGTGTCACCCCAATGGCTTTGAGGGCGTCAAGTGGTGGGACTGCAAGAAGCAGTCAGGCATAAAGAACCACGGAACCATTGTGATGCTGTTAGGTAAGGGTAGAGATGAGGAGTCAATTGGGGCTGACTGGTCACCTCTCGCTCTTAATTTTTATTTCTCAACAAGATTTCTCAGCCTTTCCGTTAGGGTTCGGCAGTCAGGCTGGTCGACTTCAGTTTATAACCCACGCGGCTTGATTGATATTTTAAGCAAAAGCATTAAGAGCACAGATGCGGTTAGGCTTAAGAATGGATTTGTTGTTGACGTTCACTATATGGACAAAGTGGAAAAAATAAAAAATAATGATATCAAAGGGGTTAAAAATCTTGCTCCTTATGCCATCAGGCGAGGTTATAGCGCTGTAGCCTATAAGAACGAGCTCTACCACTCAGCCTATGGCAAGGACGAGATGAGAAGCTGGGGCGTTTCTCATGAGGAGGTTATGACGCGGATCCTTTTGATTGTTCACCCGCCTGAGTATGGGATGCAAAGAGATGGAGTTAAGAGAGGCTGTTACCCAAATGAGAAACGGAACGCTCTCTTGTGGGCTGATGAGACTGTTGAGACTGAGAACCGAGCTCTTGATCTTCGCGAGGTCAAGATGGAGTTTGTTGAGAGGCAACCTGAGCTACTTAAGAAGTGGATCAAGGAAGCTTATGAGGCTGATCAATCTGAGCTCAAGGTGGATACAAGAGCATTGAGGAATGAGTGGAGGAAGCTCTTCAATGCTAGGCGCTCCCATCAGGGCGTAGACCTGAAGACCGCCCCAGATGGTGACTTAAAGCCTGATGTGGTCGAGCCCTCCCTCCCCGGTATTTGGATGCCTCCAAGTGTGCCAGCGCCTGAGCCTACACCTAAGCCACCAAAGCGAGCCAAGGAAAAGGACGCCAAGACTGACCACCCTGTTGAGGTGACCTTCCCCTCAGAGGATGAGGAGGATTACTCAAGCGGCGGTGTAACCCTCCCTGTGAAGGTAGCGCTTGGGAGCCCTATAGTCATCATGGTCAATCTTAACTTCTCAACCTTCATTGAGATGAAGAGGTTTATCTTAAACAAGTTTAAAGCCACCTCTGACCTCGCCCTTGATGATGACTATGATAAGGCGCTCAAAAAGATCATGGTGAGCGACCTTGATATGTTCGCCCTCCACTTACACGCTCAACGCCGTAAACATGAGCTCTTTAAGACCTATAACAACGTAGACCTTCAGCGAGCTTTAGCTATTCGCCTCTTGGGGTCCGCTTGGTGGATGGGTCCAAAGCTTGAGTGGGCTCTTACACGGCGCGGTCATAAAAGACTCAGCTAGTCATCACCCCATACAGGATCAGCAGAATAACTGACAGCGCCCACGCGTTATCGCCGAGGTGCTCTGCTATCTGATCAGAGAACCAGCCAAAGACGAAAATAAGCATCAAGACGATAAGAGCGTTTAATGGGTGATGGTGCATAATCCTGATGAGCAAGCAGGCTCGAGCTGTGTTTCGACAAAATCAGATTCTATCTTTTGCAGATCTACACTTGACCAGTCAAGCTCGGCGAGCTCTTGCCAGATCTTCTCAGAGTCAGAGCCTTGCTCGACCGTTTGGTAGGGTGCTTGATCGTATGCGCTGTCGCCAAACCAACCCAAGAGCGCAACCCCCCTGAGCTCCTCGCGAGCGTCCCACAAGAAGTCAGCCACCGCGCCCCACTCGTCATCCTTAACGGTGCAGGTGTTAGATACATTATGAGTTAGCCCCTCAACCCGTGATGGAGCTGAGCCCGGTTTGACCCAGTGTTGATATACCAAGCGCACCCGCTCAAGGTGGTCAAGGGCTGTGTCCTCCTCTCTAGTGAGCGCCCCTTCAGGAGCTCCACAAGCGAACGCCACCACGCCCGTGTGTTTGTCAAGCTCAAGACACGCCTCTGGGACCTTAGCCCACAGCTCATCCCAAACAGGATTGACGCGGGCTATCCTCATTCGCCTTATGTATCTTCGAGCGTGGAAGGGGTGGACGCCCGCGCTAGTACCCGCCACCGTGGAGGTGTTCCCGCTGGGTTTTATTGTGGTGACCCTTGAGGCGGGCTTAATCCCAATAGCTTTAGCGGTCGCCCTGTTTTGCTCGATACATACCCGCGCCCCCTCCTCAAGTAGCTCAGGATTAAACAGCAGGTCAGGAGCTGAGCACATACCCGTGATAGATACCCCAAGAAGTGACTCTTGCTTCATGATCACCCTTGTATTGAGTAGAAGATAGCCCTGATGGGTGTAGCCCGCTTGTAGCGTCCCAATGTGAGCCGCCGCCCTGCAAGCCTCAAGGAAGTCTTCACGGCTCGTAACTTTCGCGCCGTTGATCTCTGTGAGGTTGCAAACAGCCCAGCCGCTCATGAAGTCCCAGCCCCGCGCCTCATACTTCTCACGATTGGCTAACATCTCAAGCGTGATCTCTGTGACGTGATCACCTTTGCTATTAGTGACTACATAAGGAAAGAGACCAATCTCAGCACATGGGTTGGTTCCGTGCATTGGGTCAGCTTGCCACAGGACGCCCGGCTCTCCCCATTGGCGAGCCATATTGACAACCTGATCAACCGTGGAGCGGTCAGCGCCCACAATACTCAAGCCCGCTGAGATGTTTGCATAAGCCCTGTAAGGGTGATCTTTCCACCAGTCCCCCGTCTTGGCTTGCATCATGAGGGCGTCACCTTCATCAAATATAGCAATGGAGGCGCTACGCCTCACACCACCTGAGAGGACGGCTTCTGACAGGAGCATCATGATGTCAAAGGCGTCAATTGACCTGAGCCTCATTGAGCCTGACTTGATCAGGTTCACAAAGAGCTCATCAATCTTATCAAGCGCGGTCTCTAGTGGAGCGGGACCGGGGGCGTGACCGCCTGAGCTGATGGGGGCACCCTTCTGCCGGACAAGCGAGAAGTCAAACTGATAATCATAATACTCCTCATAATACCCGCGGTGAAGATAGCTATCTATCAAGAGCTGTACAGCGTGAGCCCAACCCTCAATAGAGTCAGTCACCATATGGACGCGGCGCTCTTTCCTCACATACTCG
>Ga0208767_1004207_pt1 | contig 10198 bp, 5 predicted proteins | sample VirMetDEL_Mar_21_FD_184514 | JGI IMG/M metagenome (GOLD analysis project Ga0208767, IMG submission 184514) | Aqueous microbial communities from the Delaware River and Bay under freshwater to marine salinity gradient to study organic matter... | ecosystem: Environmental > Aquatic > Marine >... | reverse complement strand
TCTGGTGCAGCTGGTGTAACTGGAATTGGTGGAACTGAAGGTCTTTTCGCAGCAATTGAAGACAGAGGTCACGTAACTGCAGGTGTTGATGGAAACACAGCAACTGAAGATTTAGCTGACTTCGATGAAATTCTTAAGAAATTAGATACGCAAGGTGCTATCGAAGAAAACATGTTATTTGTAAACAGAGATGTTGCATTAAACATTGACGATATGCTAGCGGCTCAAAATTCTTATGGTACAGGTGGTACATCTTACGGTGTTTTCTCAAACAGCGAAGATATGGCGCTTAATTTAGGTTTTTCTGGTTTCAGAAGAGGTTCTTATGACTTTTACAAAACTGACTGGAAATACTAAATGACGTTACAACTGGTGGTGCATTTACTAACATTAGAGGTGTATTAGCTCCAGCTGGAACTTCAACTGTTTACGATCAAACATTAGGTAAGAACATCAAAAGACCATTCCTTCACGTCAGATATAGAGCTTCAGAAGCTGATGACAGAAGAATGAAATCTTGGACTACAGGTTCTGTAGGTGGTGCGACTACATCTGATCTAGACGCAATGGAGGTACACTATTTATCTGAAAGATGTTTAGTAGTACAAGGTGCTAATAACTTTATGTTATTAAACTAATCCTTATTTAATATGAGATTTCCCTGGCTTCGGCCGGGGATTCTTATATTTTTTTATTATTTAATCTTATTATATTATGGCAACAAAAGTAACAACAGCCCCTAAATGGGAGACAAAAGATAGAACATACTATCTAGTAAATGGTAAAACACCACTTACATACACAATTAAAAGTAAAAATATATTTTGGTTTGACAAAGAAAAAGGCTTTGAAAGGGAACTAAAATACACAGTAAACCAAAAAACTTGTTTCGTTGACGAATTTAAAGGCGATGCAAGACTTGGTCATATAGTTTTTGAAGACGGTATATTAAATGTACCAAAAGAAAAACAAAGTTTGCAAAAATTAATGTCATTATATCACCCACAAAATGGAACGATATTTGCAGAATTTGATGCAGAACAGGAAGCAGAAGATGATTTAGATATACTAGAATTAGAAATTGAAGCTTTAATGGTGGCGAAATCAATGGATATTGATCAAGCAGAAGCTGTTATAAGGTCTGAGGTTGGATCTGAGGTATCTAAGATGACTTCTAAGGAGATTAAAAGAGATCTATTACTATTTGCTAAGAATGACCCAAAGCTATTCTTAGAACTAGCTAATGACGATGATATTAATATTAGGAATATGGCTATAAAAGCCGCTGAACTTGGAATATTAAGATTATCTGAAGATCAAAGAACATTTAAATGGGCAAAAACTGATAAGAAAATTATGACAGTTCCATTTGATGAACATCCTTACTCAGCTTTTACAGCTTTCTTAAAAACAGATGAAGGCTTAGAAGTTTATAAATCAATTGAAAAAAGACTAAAATAAAGTCTCATTATGGTGATAGCCACTGTAATGGTGGCTATTATTATAATAAATAAAAAATATGGCAGTTAGCGTAGATACAGTATATCAAAGAGTATTAGCTATTCTTAATAAAGAAAACCGTGGGTATATAACGCCACAGGAATATAATTTATTTGCAAATCAAGCACAGCTCGAAATATTTGAGCAATACTTTTTTGACTTAAATCAATATAATAGAACACCTAAGAATGATACCGAATATTCTGATTTGCCAAAATTAATAAATGAAAAATTAAGCAAGTTTAAAAAATCTGCAGTATTAGCTTATACTACTGATAGATTTAATTTGCCATCAGACTTACACAAAATAGGTACTGTAATATATAATAATACAACGCCGGTTGAAGAAATTGATAGAAAAAATTTATTAGAATATAAATTATCAAAACTTACAGCACCTACAACTAATAATCCTGTATATATACAAAGTATTGATAATACTTTAGGAGAATGGAGTTTAAAAATACATCCATCTACTATTATTACCAATATTTCTTGTACCTATGTTAGAAAACCTATAGAAGCAATTTGGGGGTATACTAATGTTAGTGGAACTGCATTATATAATCCAGGAGCATCTCAAAATTATGAATTACATAATTCTGAAGAAACAAATCTTGTGCTAAAAATATTATTATACGCAGGAGTTAGCATAAAAGATCCAAACATAGCTCAACTAGCGGACGCAAAAGAAACTAAAAAAATAACACAAGAAAAATCTTAATAAATGGGACTAATAACACAAACAGCTAAAGAATACTACACAGTAGCAAATAATTTTACTGGTGATGGTTCTACAACACAGTTTACTGTTACATTTGACCCATTACCATCTGGAAAAAGTGAATTTATAGTATATCAAGCGGGTAATGAAATTGATGATGATCAATATACGTATGTAGCTAATACAGGTGTAATTACATTTACATCAGCGCCAACTAATGGAACCGCAATACAGGTTAAATTAAAAAATATTAAACATGGAAGTTATAGATATATTGCTTTAAACGATATTATAAATAACTTTATGGTTTCGTATGTAGGAGATGGTAAAATAATTGATAATGCAAGAAAACTTGATGTTTTATTTCATGCTAAAAGAGCAATACAAGAGTTTAGCTATGATGTATCAAGAATAGAAAAAATACAAGAAGTAGAAGTAGGGGCATCACTTACAATACCAATGCCACAAGATTATGTTAATTATACACAATTAGCATGGATAGATGGGGATGGGCTAGAAAGGGTAATATATCCATCAAAAATAACTTCAAGACCGTCACAGCCAATACTACAAGACGATACGGCTGAATATTTATACGACAACGATGAATCAATACTTACATCTACGTCTTTGACAACAGAAAGATTTAAGAACGTACCAACTACAGAATTAAATGATGATTACTTTTATTCAGACAATGATAGAAACGCGATGCTGGGTGAAGGTAAAAGATTTGGTATAGATCCAGAAACTACACAAATAAACGGTGTATTTATAATAGATGAAGCAAATGGACAGTTTGGATTTAGCAGCAACCTAGCGGGAAAAGTTATAACATTAAAATATGTTTCAGACGGGCTTGGTACTGATAATGAAATGCAAATACATAAATTAGCAGAGGAGGCAATGTATAAATACATAGCTCATGCAATATTATCTGCAAAAGCGAATATTCCAGAATACATAGTAAATAGATTTAGAAGAGAAAGAAGAGCAGCAATGCGTAATGCTAAATTAAGATTATCAAACCTTAAATTAAAAGAGCTTACTCAAGTAATGAGAGGCAAGTCTAAGCAGATTAAACATTAATTAAATGCCAGAAATTAAAAAAACATTTCTTCGCGGAAGAATGAATAAAGACCTCGATGAGAGACTTATGCCTGATGGCGAATATAGAGATGCTTTAAATATTCAAATTTCATCTACTGAAGAAAGTGATGCTGGAACAGCTCAAAATATACGTGGTAATAAATTATTAAAAGATTTATCTACAACTGCTTTATTTGGAGCTAATGCAAAATGTGTAGGAAAAATTGCTGATGAAGAAAATGATAAAATATATTGGTTTGTAAAAGGAGCATCAAAACAAGGTATTATTGAGTATAGTACAAAAGAAATAGCTGGTCAACCAAATCCGGAAAATACAACTTTAGAATTACCAGAAATAAAGCCTCTTGTTATTGATGACACAACAAATGGAACAATATTAAACTTTCCTGATAATGAAATTACAGGTATAGTTATAATCGATAAAAATTTAGCTTGGACAGATAATAATTCAGAGCCAAAAATAATAGATATTGAGGATTTTGTAACATACAATACATACACAAAAGCAACTACATTTTTTTCGAATACTGATGCGCAAAATACAGCGGCAGGCTTAACAGCATCTTCCGCTTATGTTGGAACAACAGAAAGAGCAACAGGGGTTGATATTACAGAAGCGGATATAACTGTTATAAAGAAAAAACCTACATCTGCACCTGTAATTACAATAAATAATAATGGTACATTTTCAGAAAAGCCATTATTTGAAGATAAAATTGTAAGATTTGCTTATAGATGGAAATTTACAAATGGACAATATTCAGTTATATCACCATTTACAGACCCTATATTTGATCCTGATTTAAATGCTGGATATGATTTAGATGAAGGTTATAATGATAGAATGTTAAATAACATATCTGATATTAATTTAGCTATAGATCAAAATACTTACCCATCTAACTTAGAATCTATTGATATATTATATAAAGAAGCGAATAATGCAAACGTGTATATTTATGAAACAATAACAGACGTCTCATCATCTGTTTCAAAAAATATAACAAAGGAAAGTGTTTATTCAGTTTTACCAGAAAATCAATTAATCAGGCAATATGATAATGTACCATATAGAGCCAAAGCATTAGATATTATAGGAAATAGGCTTGTATTTGGAAATTATGTAGACGGGTTAAATTTAAATAATTATTCCCCTAATTTTAATATTGGTACGGTACAGAATTCAAACACCATGTTCCAATCTAGAAACCCATCCGCTATATCAGGTGTAAATAATACAGATAGAAGAACTATTAAATCTGGTAGAACATATCAACTAGGTATTTCTTTTGAAGACGAATATGGAAGGCAAACACCTATCATTAGTAATGAAACAGGTTTAATTAAAAGAGATTTTACTGGTAATGCACCTGTGGAATTAGATGTAAAATTATCTGGGCCAGCGCCGACTGATAGTAGAATTGATAAATTTAAATTATATATAAAAGATTCTGCCGCAGAATATTACAATTTTATAGCAGAAAATGTGTATGATGATAATCAAAATACATTGCATGCATGGATTTCAGTGCCTAGCTATGAAATAAATAAAGTACAAGAAAATGATACTATTGTTTTAAAAAAAGCAGCAAATGGTGGATTAGTATCAACTATATCAAAATATAAAATATTAGATATATCTGAAAGCGTACCAACTACGATTAATGATCCAGACTCAGTGTCTAAAGATGCTAGATTTTTTATTAAAGTAAAAAAAGATAGTAACCTTACAAATGAAACTATATCCCAAGGAGGAGGGGGTGTTACGGGGAATTTTGAAATAACAAGTCTTAGCTCAAATTGGGTAGGCCCTATATACACAGTTCCATCTAATGCAGTATATTTAGGGCAATATGCGGTAGCGGACAGCGCGACTCAACAACAAAGATATAGATATTATTTTAAAGATGGTAAAATATACGAAGTACAAGACGGTGTGTCTACTAACTACACTATAGTAAATGATTTTAGAGCATCTGCTAATACTTTTAATGTAACACCGTGTAGTAGTGGTTCAAGCGGTTGGTCAACTACTCCACAAGGAACGTTTGACTTCACAGATAGCACAGGGATTGTAGATCAAATATATTTTAAAAATGTAAATACAGATTATCCTGATAAATTTTACATATGTTATACATCAATACAATCACCTAGTAATCCCTCTAGTACAGGCCCAGCTATATTTGAAACAGCACCAGATGATAATATATTAGATATATATTACGAAATAAGTGATTCAATACCTATAACTCAGTATAATACCTTGCAGCAATTAGACTGGTATAATGCTTTTGATTTTGATGATGGTGTTGAATCTAATAGGATTAAAGATGATTTTAATAAACCTTTTATAGGTACACAAATTAAAGCGTCCACAACAATTAACACACCATTTAAACAAAAAACTAATAAGTCAGGTTTAATATATTCAGGTTTATATAATTCAAGAAATGGTGTAAATGATTTAAATCAATTCAACACAGGAGAAAAAATTACAAAAGAATTAAATCCAGAGCATGGTAGCATCCAAAAATTACATGCAAGAGACACAGATTTAATTGCTTTTTGTGAAGATAAAATATTAAAAATATTAGCAAATAAAGACGCGCTATACAACGCAGATGGCAATGTTAATTTAGTTTCAACCAACAATGTTTTAGGTCAATCTGTTCCGTATGCAGGAGAATTTGGTATTTCTAAAGATCCTGAATCATTTGCAACTAACGGAAATAGAATATATTTTGCTGATAAAGCTAGAAATTCTGTATTAAGATTATCAAGAGATGGATTAACTGTTATATCTAACAAGGGTATGAAGTCTTATTTTAGATCAAAAATAAACGCACAAGCATTGCCTATTGTGGGGACATACGATGCTTACTCAGATCAATATATAATATCTTTTGATAATTCTAATGTTGATAAAATTGAAAGCGTTTCGTTTAAAGAAGATGTAGATGGATGGGTTTCAAGATTAGGATTTGTAATAAAAGCAGGGTTATCTATAAACGGCGAGCTTTATAGTTTTAATTCAGGTAATTTATATCAACACCATCATCCAGGAGTTGTAAGAAATTTATTTTATGGAATACAAAATAGCTCAGGTATACAGGTAATAATGAATAATGAGCCTTCTGTAGTTAAAAATTTTAAGACTATATCATACGAAGGAACAAAATCAAAAACAAGTACAATAAAGGGATGGAAAGTAGACACTATTGAAACAGATTTACAATCAGGGAAAATAGTAAACTTTACTAACAAAGAAGGAAAATGGTTTTCAAATATATCAGGTATTGAAACAACATTAGATAACTTAGATTCGAAAGAATTCTCAACGCAAGGATTAGGTAGGTTAAGCAGTTATTCCGCACCTAATTTACCACCTACTGTTTCGTTACAACCAACATTTAGCAGCGTTACTGAAAGTTCATTAACAGCTCAAGCATCTTTTATAAATCCATCTGGATTGACTGTAACATATAAAATTTATTTTGGAACTAGTCCAACGTATACGTCAAACGCATTGACTTCAATACAAACTAGCCCGAATACAAGTTTTACACCTACTCACCAAGTACAAGGATTAATATCAAATACAACTTATTACGCTACTTTTGTTGCGTCAACAAGTGAGTTTAGCGATGTTTTAACCAATACAGCTAATACAACAACATTAACCAACTGTAGCTTTAGTCTATCAATAAGCTAATATTATATGGCAACATTTACACTAACAGGAACATTCGGAGCGGATTTTAATAATTCAGATACTATTTCTCTTACAGCAAGTTCTGGTACAGTATCACCTGATACAGCTACTAAAAGTGATTTAGCGGGAGGATTAACAATTACAGCTGATAATGACGTTACTGTTACAGCAACTTGTTCAAGTGGTAACTGTATAGGTACAATACAGACAATACAAACGCCATTAGCTGCAGGTATAGTTTATGATTGTAATACTAAAAATAATAGCGGCGGTTGGGCAACAGCATCTTTTAATTGTGAAACCGGGGCTGTAACATTAACACCTACTGCTGGTACAACAACAATTTCAAACGTTTCCCCGGCAACTTTAACAACAAATAGTGGCAATCAAACGGTTACATTTAGTTTTTCAGATAGTGATAATGTTGCGTATAGCAACGCGGGTACAACAATAAATGGATGTGAAATATTAGTAAATACAAATGTTGCAACATCAGTTTTAATTTCAGGACCACTGTCAAGCACAATAGGAACAAATATAACATTAACAGCTTCGGATACCTGTATACCAGGAACTCCTACATATACTTGGTCAGGAAGTGCAATAGATGGTTTAACAGGGTCGTCACAAACTTTTACCGAAGGCTCTCCTGGTTTAAAACAATATACGGTTTCGACTACGTACAATAATGTAATATATACAGATTCTCATGATGTTAATTTTGCATCATCTTCTTCTGTTGACGTTGTATATGTCGCGGGAGGTAGAGCAAACGGGAATGCTGCGTATAATACGGAAAATATAACTCTTAGGGCTGAAACGACTAATATATCTAATGCTAGCTACCAATGGTACAAATTATCTTCTACTCCTAGTGGAGGAAATCCTGTAGTAGATCACCCAACAAATAATAACGCTATAAGTGGAGCAACAAGCCAAGAATTAACAATTTCAGAGCCAGAAGGAACAAATACAACAGTTTATTACAACTGTAGAGTATCAGGAAATAATTCGGTTGATAATTCAGCAATTACGCCAGTAATAAGCCCTACTAATTTTTCCACAGTATGGTCGGATAGACCTTCTTTCTCGTTTTATAGATTACCTAGCCAATCGATAGATCACAATGAGGCATGTAGTACAACTTTGGGACAGGTAACTTTATATACTGATAATGCTGTTTTATCACAAGTAGAGCAATTATATACAACTGCGGCAGGGGGTCTAAATCAATTCCCAGGGGCAGGAACGTTTGTTGCTACTTACAATAGTATTAAATATTACGCTTATGTTACTTATGGTGGTGACCCTGTAGTTGCCGCAGTACAAGGAAATTGGTTTCCATGTACCTCTTATAATATTGAAACTACCGCAGGCGATGATGGAGGAGAAGACGGAATAATTGATGCAGATACACCAAATACAATAACTTTAAAATTTGTAAATCAAGATAATGGAATAGACCCAGCAATTACACAATACAGCTGGAGCGTTAATAATAATGCCGCTGGTACAAATCAACAAACGTTTAGTACAGATGCAACAAAACCTACTCCAACTCCTGGTAATTCTGAAGATGTTCTTTATAGGTGTGAAGTAACATTTAACGACGGAAGACCAAACGTTATTAAAACAACTACTATAAGATGGACAAACCCTAATAACTTAATAGTTACCGCTGTTAAATGTGGCGGAAACACTGTTAGGTATTTTAGAGTAAATGAGGTATTATCATTAAATACATCAAATAATAATGTATATAAATTAAGCGGGGCAGAAAATAATATTTTACCAGAAGGAGACGGGTGTTATACTGTAACGCCATATTCAAGCGGCCAAATTGAAAAAACAGTAAACGTAGATGATTTAATAGGATATTCAGGCTGTACTCCTTGTGGCTGTGACCCAACTAGCACTTCAGAATTTGAAAGCATATCTGTTTCTGAGCAAATAAAATATATTTACGCAGACGGAGGAACATACAACAACGTAACTTTAAGTGTTTCTGTAACTAATGCCGTTTGTATTGACACAGGTGCACAATATAAATGGTATGCTGGAACATCAACAAATCAAGCAAGTCATGTATTAATAAAAACTACAAGCTCCAGCTCTGCTGCAATTAATTACCAAGAATTAACAAATGCAGGTTTATCAATAACACCGGGTAGCACGCTTGTGCATTATCATTGTAAATTATTTTACACTATTGGTAGCGGTAGTAGTCAAAATTCAACATCAGGAACCACGCAAGGTATGTCGTGGATAAACTTACCTGAATTTACATTATCATATTTAAATTCTGGAACAGCTAGTAACCCTGATGATTCAATATGTTCAAGCTCTAGTGGCTCTGTACTATATCCTGTTTTTGGTAATGAGGGGCAAAGCCCAGGGCAAGATAATCTTTTATTAGCAACTAAATTTTATGCTAACGCTGAAAGGACACAAACACCTGCTAATGGAACATGGAAATCTAATTACGCTGGTAATGCTACAAATATTTACACATATCTTTTAGGGGGGGTACCTCAACCCCCTACTGGTGCGGTTTCAGGTACTAATTGGAGAGCTTGTGCTGCTAATTTTAGTTTAACATCTAATAAAGGAGATAGCGGGATTACATTGTGTAATAATTTAACAGCTAATTTGTTTGCTAATTATGATCCTAATGTATTAACACTGAATACATCTACTTATGAGTGGAGAGTTAATAATGTGGTGCAAACAGGCTCTAATGGTCAAGCTAATTTTACAGCATCAAATGCAGGTGGTGCAGGGCTTGTAACATATAGTGTAACAGTAGAAGACACAAGCGGAACCCTATATACAGGTACTTTTGAAATAACGTGGCAGGCTTGTAGTGTTAAAGTAAGAGCAAGAAAATGTACTAATTCAACTGGTTATATTGTTGTTAACATTTTAGGAACAGAATCAATTGTAAATGGAGTTTTTGAGTTGACTGCTGAACCAAATCAACAGTTACCAGAAGGAAATGGTTGTTATACAATATTACAAACTACAGCTGAATCATCTAATGCAGACGTTACGGTTTCAGGTTCAAATGGAGCATTTCTCCCTTATTCTGATTGTGAGACTTGTGATCCCTCACTAGCTGTTGATGAATATTATGTACTTGCAAGGTGTAT
>Ga0208767_1004206_pt1 | contig 10198 bp, 9 predicted proteins | sample VirMetDEL_Mar_21_FD_184514 | JGI IMG/M metagenome (GOLD analysis project Ga0208767, IMG submission 184514) | Aqueous microbial communities from the Delaware River and Bay under freshwater to marine salinity gradient to study organic matter... | ecosystem: Environmental > Aquatic > Marine >... | reverse complement strand
ACCTCCACTTGATGCAAATGGATTGCTCATCTGGCTAAAATCAATATTACCAAATAATTGTCCAGCTGTATTGTAAGCACTAGCGGCTCTTGCACCAGCTCCAGCGGCTTGTTGAGCAGCAATAGCGGCTTGACCACCTAAGATGTTAGCTCTTTGTACGTCAGTTGCGGAACCTAGATTTATCATAGCTCCGGGGTCTGTAAAGATTGTTCCGGGAGTTCCTCCTATGATACTTGAGTACAAATCAAAAGCTGGTTGAGCCTCTTGGAAAAATATTTGACTTGGGTCTACAGATGCTGTTTCGGCTGCTGTTAGTATATCTCTAAATCCAGCTCTACCCTCTTCTCTAGCTCCTAGTGCTTCTTGTCTAGCTTGTGCTGCAAGTGTACCTTGAAGTTGTGCTAATTGCATTGCTTGTGTACCAGCTAGTTCTTGTTGACCTAAAGCTAATTTTTGTTTTGCTAAACGTGCTTCTTCTTGAGCTAATCCTAGTTTATCTAAGCCCATTCCGATTTCGGCTCCAAGTCCTAAGGCAGATAAATCCAATTTACTACCAAGTCCAGCTAACTCTGCGGCTCTCGCTCTTGCAGCAGCGGCTCTGTCTTCGCGAGCCATAACAGCTTCTTCTCTACCGAGTGCAGCTCTTGCTATTGCTGAAGCGTCTAGCTGTCTACCTAAAGCACCACCTTCTGCTCGTGCAGCTTGCTCTGCTCTACGAAGGGATTCAAACCCTAGAGGACCTCTAGCGGCTTCTGTAAGTCTTTCTGCTTCAGCTTTTTCAACGTCAGTTAATCCTCGTAAGTCTCCTAAAAATCCGCCTTCTCCAAAAGTTTTAGCTCTTTCTAAGAATGATTGAGCTGATCCAATTTGAGCTTCTGGTATACCTTGAATATCTATATCTTGTATAGCTTGACTTGAGACTCCAACTTGTTGTAGTGCCCCTTTTAATCCAGCATCAAATTCTCTAGCAGCCGCTTCTCTTTCAGCAGAAGTAGCTTCTGTGTCTGCATAGGTTTGCTTAAATTTAGCTAGTTGCTCATCTACTAAAGAAGAAACTCTTGGGTCTTCCATAGCTTTTCGGAACTCTGGTCCGAGTCCTTGTATTCTGCTTAAGACACCCTCTGTTGTCTGTTCAGCAAGTTCTTGTAAACCACCTTCGCCGAAAGCTGCTTCTTGTGCATAATCTCTCTGTAAGCCAAGCAGTGGACCCATTAGTTCACGCTCTCTACCTAGAATTATATCCATTACCTCTGGGCTGTAGTACCCTTCAGCACCGTAAGATTGCATCAAAATATCTCTTGGATCTCTGATTTGCTCAAATGCTCTTTGTATGTCCGCCCTAGATCTAGCTTCAGATTCAGCTTGTTGCCTTCTTGCTTTACTTGCTGACCTTGCGGATAATGCTCCTCCGATTAGAGCTCCAACAATAGGTTTAATTACCCCGATCTTAACGAAGTAATTAAATAAAAAATTGTCTAGAGGGCGAAATAATTCTATAAAAAAGTTCTTCATATTAAAATCCTATAGCAAACCAAAAAACATTTCCACCCGCTCCTAAACCATTTCTTATTACAAATGAACCAACGCTCAAACTAGTAGCACCTAATCCAGCGTCTTGAGAAGTATTGAATGAGTGAGCGTGAGTGCACTGAACATTCAGACAAGCATTTGGAAAATCTGTTGCAAAATTTACAGTTGTGTTACCGTCTCCGTTAGCATCTTTTTTGCCGAACTTCATAATTAATCCATTTGGCAATGTAACAGACTCAGTATCTGAAGCCATAGAACTTTCTGTATTGCCGCCATCATCAATCATTGTAAACATAGCTGGTATTTTATCTGCAACATATGCAGTACTCGCTATCTTTGTTGAATCATCTGAAGTTGATGGACTGGCTTGTAATATTGAGTTAGTTCCTAATCTAGCAGCATTTGTTACATACAAATGATCAGTAACCTCTAGTGAACCAGTTACTTGTGCACCCTCTACATCGGATCCACTTTCATTTTTAGCTACATCTGATCCTACTCTAAATATAGAAGTATCATTGTATTGTAAAATAGTTTGACTCTTGCCATCAAGTATTACATTTGATCCCGCAGCATCTGATCTCATTTGTATACTACCAGTATCATACGATTGAACAAATGGTTGAGCCCCACTATTTCTAGTATCCGCAAAAGTTAATTTAGGATCCGAGTTATTTGTTATTATTCCATCTCCTTCTACATATATATCGCTAGTTACTCGCAAGCCTCCATCAACTTTAGCTCCGCCGATACCAGTTCCCGATACATTCAAACCAGCATTATGAGCTAAAATAAGTCTAGTTTGAAAGTCATTTGAGCTAGAGTCGTGATCATTAGCGGGGGTATCAGTGGTTTCAAATATCATATTATCAGAGCACTGAAGTGTTAGGTCAGACTCAGATTCTTTTGTAATAATAGCTAAATTTCCATTATCACTGCTTCCAGTTACTTCTGGGTTTAGCTTTCCAGAAGCATCATCGTCAGCAAAAGTAATTTTTGGAGTAGCACCTTTTAGTAAAAGAAAGTCAGCTACCACTTGGTCATCAGCATATACATCGCCAGTAACATATAGACCTCCACTAACTTGAGCTCCGGCAACTGAACTGCCAGTTTCGTTTTTACCAGAAGTAGATGAAGTAGCAAAGAGGGGTGTAGTATCACTTCTAAGTTGAACAAGGTCTTTAGCAGAAATAACAATGTCTGAACCAGTTTCTCCCGCAACAATGTCTAAATTACCACCGGGACTGTTTGAACTTATTGTTGGGGCTGTTACAGTAGTGTCTGTATCATCAAATGTAATCTTAGGAGCAGTACCAGATAAAGTAATTTCTCCAGTGCTATCATTAATAAAGCTAGTCTTAGCTGGAGTGACTGCATCGTCTGCTATTTTAGCTGTAGATATATCTGCGTCTTTAATGTGCAGTTGTCCAGCACTCGTGACTTCTAATCCACCACCATTTAAACAAGTACCAGTACTTCCAGTATAAGCTACTGCGTTTGCACTTGTATCAGTAAATGAAGCATTATCTACTAGATTATCTAGTTTTGCTGATGTTACTTGTTCTGTTGGACCGAAATCGGTTCCCTTTTTTATAATAGACATATTGTTAAGTTCTTATAAAATTATTTATTACTATTGTACACTACTTGTCGAGCGGAATGTCTCAGCTCCAGCTATCTTTAGAGATCTAAATCTAGGTCTACCTAAAGTGCTATTTAAAATGATTTGTAATCCATAAGCCCTTTTGTTTCCGATACGACCTCTTACTGATACATCTTCTCCAGCTGGTATGTTTGACTGATTGTTTCCGTCGGCGTTTTTAAATGGACCATAAGTATTTCCAACAGTACCACTAGGCGTTAGATTTAAAGCTGGTTCTGAATCAATATTTTCTGATACAGCAGATATAGAAACATCAGATGCGTTATCTTCACTGGACTGCAAATGAAGTTCAAAGTTATTAAATTTTTTGCGGTCTATAGATCCTAGTGTAAACATTCTAGTAGTCGCAGAACCCTCGACTGTAACACTTTTTTGAGATCCTCCAATTTCAGTTATTATTCTATCTACTCCGTCATCGTATACCTCTAGCTTATGAATACCTCCGTCTGTATTAGTTACGTAAACTCCTCTATCTAAACCTTTACCAGCTACTAACAAATTACTAAATTCAAATCTAGAAATAGTATTATTTGAAGTATCTACATTATTTACTGTATCAATGGATTCCCAACTTTTATTTAAAAAATTATAAATTAATAAAACATTATTTATTCCTTGACTGTTTGGAGAACCATCAGAAAAAGTTTTAGTAGGAACAGCTAAATAGTATTTGTTATCAAAGTACACAGCTGTTGCTTTACTTGCGTTAGCTTTATCTATATCTTTGATTGTTGAATTTATGTTTTCAGAAAGGGGTACATCATTACCACGAAGGTTATATAAATCAATGAAGTTCATTCCGTATACTCCGTTATCTGATAAGAATAGAACTTGATTACCTACTTGTACAACTGAATCCCTAGCGATTAATCCAACTTCGTCCGTCAATAATTGTGCACTAGCGTTAGCTATACTGCCGCTACCGACAACAATGTGTATACTATTGCGGTTGAACACAATAAGCTTATCATCAGAAAATGAGTGCATACCTACATTGAAGTCAGATTTACCAGCATTGAATCTGAATTGTCCGTACACTTGGTCGTATGTATCGGTATCTAAAATGTCAGATAAAAGAATCTCGTCAAAGATTTTACGATCTGTAAAACTGTTGGCGGCATCATTTACATTATACCTATAAGGAACCGCAAGTCTTCTCTGGTGATATACACCGTACTCTGGGGCTGGCATATGAGTAAACCCTAATCCAATTGACACAGCCCTAGCAAATACTGGGGTACTTGTTAAACTTTCTCCATCTGTTACGTGAGTACTCGTTTTAGAGGAATCTAAATAGAACTCAAATCCAGCGGCTAGAGCTAAAGTTTCATCACCACTAAGTGTAATGGAAGGATTTTGAGGCACATAAAATACTACATCATTTCCGTTTACTTCAGCAACAAATCTTTTTCCATCAATCTTAATATCGCCGAAACCAGCTATTGTAATTGGGTCACCAACATTTTTTCCGTGAGTAGCGGCAGTAGCTGTAATCTTATACAATCCATCAAACTCACCTCCGGTTATAGCTGCCTTAGCTACACTTGTTATACTTGTTGTTGAACCAGCGGTAAATACCTTAGCCACTGATAATCTTTCTCCAATTACTAAACCAGATGTTTGGTCTCCAGAGAGTGTTTTATCTCCTACTACTGAAATACTATCTCCTTGAGATACTCCATCTGATTGATGTACAATTCCTCGGTTTTCAATTAAAGCAAACTCCCCAGAAGCACAAACAATCTGTGTAGGTTGAGTAAACTCTCCACTATCTACTAGATCTAACTGAGGACTTGTATTTATATTTGTTGCGGATAAATCTTTTGTAAAAGCTGTATTACCATCTTGCCTAAATATAAATAATTTATTGAAGGCTTGTATCATATTTACTGGAGATGAAACAGTTTCTCCAGTTGGGTAATTTAAATCATAATTAGTACTTGGGTTTGATACTTTAATCGCAACAGCTTTAGCATTAGCGGCTAAAATAATATAGCTTTCTGTATCATCATTAGGATCTGAGAAAATACAAGAACCATATATTTCGTTAATAGCGGTATCATTAATAGATGGTGTTTTTACTACTACACTACCTCCACTGAATGTATCATTTCCGCACACGTAGTCAGTGATAGTTAAAGTTACTGTGTTATTGAAAGTAGTAGTAACTCCAGTTCCAGAAACAGCTGCATCTAATCCATCTACAGTAAATGAAAGCGTATCATTAGCTGTGCTACCGGTAGTTGAAATAGCTGTTATAGTTTGAACCGTATTTACTGCCGCAGCACCTCCAGTTCCGCTATAGGTAGCGTTAGCTATAGTAACATTTGCACCAACTGTAAGACCGTGTGTGCTTGTTAAATTAACACCATCGTACTGAACTTTAACAGTTGTGGTACTACCATCTCTGCTTGCAGATGAAGTATCAGATATAGTTGCTGTAGCTATACTAGCAACTCTACAGCTATGAATACCATCAGTAAATGAATTCGATAACCCCGTTAAAGTATTTGTAAAATCAGCAACATTGTCTGAATCCGTAGCTCCAGTAACCGCAAAATCTCTACTTGTTTGACCATCTACATCTATAGTAACTTGCAGTCTTCTTACGCTATCTATGACTGCCGTTGCACAAGATCCGTGTGCTGCTGTAATTCCATTAGTATCATTGTCTGTAGTACCTACAGTAAGGAATGGTAAACTTAAAGCTGTACCACCAGCGGATAAAGGAGCTATGACATTATCCATTCCTTTACGAGTTTGCCACTCGCCATTTTGATCCATTCTACCGTTTTTACTGTCCGCCAAAAAACCTTTAGGTAACTGATCTGGACGCAGACGATTGTTGAATCCTACGAATCCCATATCTAGGTCTTCTAGCATTCTATCATCAAACTGTGTATATGTATCGTATCTAGCCATTATTCGTACCAACCATTTTGGTTGTATTCACTTTCTAAATCATTGAAGTACTCTAATATGAAGTCAAACATACTAGCAGTCCCAAGCTCTCCTTGACCAATAGTTAGCAGACATCTTTCCTTTACCTTTGATGCCAGCACTACGAGCACAGTAGCTTTTCTTACGAGCTGGTATATTCTTTTTGATTTTCATATTCGCATCTCCGAAACGAATAATCTTTTCTTTACCACCTTCGCAAGCTTTTACTACGAACTTCTTGCCGCCTTGAACATCTCGGCGAGGTACGTTGCACTTCATCTTCTTTTTATCTAAACTCATTTCTTGGTTCTTACTTTTGCTTTTGGTGTGTTTGCTACGAATTGTTTTCCTTTTGCTCCGCCAGCTTTTTTCTTGCGAGCTGTAGCCGCTCTTTCAGACTTAGTGAGGCTCTTTGCTTTAGCCATTGGAAGACATCGGTCTGGTCGCTTCTTATCTTTTGAGGTTCCACAAGGTCCTTTGATTGAACCGTCAATTCCGATTCGTACCCAGTTTTGTTCTCTCCACTTTTTGAGCTCACCCATTACTTTTTCTTTTTACGTTTAGCTCCCTTTGCATAATTGGGATCCTTGCAATACTTAGAAGCAGCCATATTCGCATAAGCGGATGGATACTTATCAAAAGTTCTACGAGCCCACGCTATACCAGCTGGGCATATTTTGTTACCTTTTCTTTTTGGTGCCATTTTTAATTAGGGACTTTAATATTTTAGCTTGTCCGGCGTGTGCCTTACTAGCTTGTTCTAATTTTCTAGCTACGCTTAGTATTTTTCTTTTCACCTCTAAGGACCTCCAAATCTGCTGCGGTTATCTTATCTCTAGGAACTGCTATTCTAGCTAGTTTCTTTTGCTTTGCACTGTATTTTTCAAATGGCATTATACTTTCCTCCGTTTATAATTAGGTAGCTTACGTCTACTTTGCTCGGCTTCCATCTCAGCAGCACAAGCTGGGCAACACGAACCTTTTTTGTCTTTCTTTCCAAAGACTACAACTGTTGTCATTCTACCGGGCATTACTTCTTTTTCTTCATTGTTTTCTTTTTAGGTGGTCTACCTACCTTACTTCCGTATGTTCCTTTTCCGTATGGCATAGTTATTTCCTCTTGATTAGTGTTAATGTTAGTAGACAAAGTCCCATAAATAAACCAACAAACGCTGGCTCTGGTACACTGTTATAATCTACAGAAAGTCTGTACTCCACTTCATTCCAGTTGTATTCCTTACCTTCGTAAAGTAATCCGTCAAATTCGCTGTACGCCCAATCTGGTATAGATGGTACAAAGAAATAATTGTAATCATTTGATGCGAAATTATCACCCCAATCATAATCGGAGTATGTTATAGTTAGTGGACGGGTTGTTGCTTCGTGGCTCATTTTTTAAATAGGGATGTAAAGATTGAGGCGAACTCTCGAAAGAGTTTAGAAATGAAGTTATCCTTAGGCAGAAACATCATTACTATAGATATTATACCAATGTAGGCAAATGCCATACCGAGCATATTATCTTTGTAATTATCAAATATGTATTTAAAAAATTCCATTACATTGCTGGTGATACTGTTATTGTACTAGGGTGTGGTTTTATGTCATCATTTATTGGATCCAAAGGAGTTTCAACTATAGGTATCTCGGACTTGACAGTGTCTGAATTTGTGTCAGAATCAGAGGATGAATTACTTTCTTGAGATTCTGTCTTACCTTCAGTTTTTTGTTCTTGGTCTGACTGTTTGTTATCTTTGCTATCTTCTTTTGAATCGCTATCTTTAGACTTATCTGATGAACTTTCTCCTTTTGATTCTTGCCCTTGGCTTTTTTGCTCTGACGATTTATCAGTTTGTTGTTGCTGATCAGTTTGAGAGGAACTTTCGGAGGAAGAATTATGTGAAGAAGCAGAGGTTCCTTGTGTGGTGCCCGAAGCGTCAGCAGCTGGTTGAGAAATCTGTGGTAGTTCGGAAACCGCAGCGATCTTCTCAGCGATAACCACTTGACCCCAATCATTTAACTCGTGGAAGTCAACAAAAGTATCAATGAACATTGGAACTTCAATACGGTTTTCGACAACATCGTTTGCGACACTTGCCACGAAGACTTCTGTCTGATCTACCGCAACCGTTGTCTGAGCAACTGCGGCTGTACTTACAGCTACACTACCAGCGGTTCCTAATTCACTAACCTTCTGTACAACCGGAAGGTCTTTTACTTTTTCAAGAAGCGACTTTTTAAGCTGCTTACCAGCTGAACGGGCTTGCTGTATAGCTTCCTTAGACTGCTCTTTAATCTCGTCAGCACTTTGATACTCTTTTCCGTCCAGTACTTCGGACAAAGAATCTCGCAGTTCTTTGAGTTTATTTTTGGCAGTTTGTTTATCCATTTACAAAGTTTACAATTCATCATTTACTTACTGCTGCACTTCCGAAATAGAAACTGATTATACTAATAACGGCTGTCTTTATTTCGGGGAGAATAATATATCCGTGTAGGGTTTCGTAAGCTGTGCCTTTAACAAAGCCAAACCACTTACTATATTCGTGAGCAACTGTTACGCCTTCTTCACTGTGAGCTAAAATAAATGGTGCAATAATTACGCCGAATAGTACGGTTAATACAATAATACGTCTTGTCCAAGCACCAAAGGCATCTACCCTAGCTGCTGCTGCATCTGCACTTTCGTCTGATGCTTTTTGTTTCTTAATAAGTCCTTCAGTGATGGCTGCTTGATTTTGAACCATAGTGCCGATCAACTTGAATACGAACCCGGAGAATCCTCCTCCTAGCATTGCTAATAATTCTGTTGTCATTTAAGATCCTTCCATAGTTTATAGATTGATAGAATTGTTAAAGTAATCAAAGCTGATTTAGACACTACGCCAAGCACAAGGTCTACGCTCTGTAATGTATCCGTTGCTATCCATCCGAAAACTCCTACGGACAATCTTTGTAGTGTCTCTTCCATATTAAGCTTCCTTTGGTTCTGCGAAGGTGACACTATCTGTGGTAGCTGCTTGTTCATCTTCTGTTAGTTCATATTCTGTTACATCAAGTGCCCAAGTATTACTTGATGTTATTTGTGGGTACGTTTGATAGCGGGTACCAACTTTATTTTTTACACCTTCTGCATTTAACCTATGGTACCAATAGTTTTTAAAGATACCTTGTTGTTCTGCTCTTTCTAAAGCCTCTTCCTTTGTGTTGTATACTAAATAAGCCATTATGAGTAAATTCCGTAATAATTGTTTATATTAGCATTGATTTCTGAAACATCAGATTGTAATTTATTTTTGTAATAAATAACTTCAGATACTTTACCATTTAAAACAAAAGATGTAGAACTACGAGTATGTCTACCTATAGAACCATTTGCTGCATCTATTGCTGCACTTTGAATAGCAGTTGTTCCTTTTGATACGTTATCTAAAAATGCTTCTGCGTTTGTATCTCCAGTTACAAAAGATGTTAAGTAAGTTCGGTTAGCATCATAAGTTCCCATATTGATTGCAGTAGATGAGTTTCCATAACCCCAGTACATATTACTACCAACAAATATAGGCGTATACATTCTAGAGGTACTACTACTACTTCCAAGTTGACCAGCAATAGCACCATTTCCAGAATTAACATCTCTGTCCCATACGCAAAAAACAGAAGCATTATTAATATTATCTATAACTGTAGGGACATTGAAGAAGTCGGCACTTGGAACAAAATCAATAGTTGGTTTTCCAGCTTCGTTAGTAATAAGACTTCCGCTACTAACTATTACTGGCTCATTTGTATCTGCATCTGTTGTAGCGTCATTTCCATTTCCGCTTTGATCGTACCAAGTTACAACAAATCCATTATTACCAGCACCTACAAATGATTCTAATGCACCGGAGTTTATTTGATTAGCTGAAAAATCTTCTTCGTCATCATCTCCAGCTCCACCTCCAGTATCTCTTCTTACCCTAACTACACGAGAACCATTAGCCCCTATATCTCTCAATGAAAAAGCCGCTGAAGCACCACCGAACCTACGAGCTATTCCTAGGTCGGTATCTCTACCAGAGT
>Ga0208767_1004204_pt1 | contig 10203 bp, 20 predicted proteins | sample VirMetDEL_Mar_21_FD_184514 | JGI IMG/M metagenome (GOLD analysis project Ga0208767, IMG submission 184514) | Aqueous microbial communities from the Delaware River and Bay under freshwater to marine salinity gradient to study organic matter... | ecosystem: Environmental > Aquatic > Marine >... | reverse complement strand
CACCTGCGCACGAATCGAGCGGCTGGTCACAGACTCAACATCAAGGTGAATGGTAGTGGGGTGTTCATTGGCAAGCCAGAGTATCTGGTTGAGGTGACGGAGGACGGACATTAAATAATAATATCAATCAGTAAAAGTGCTGATAGAGAAAAAGCTCGCGGCTCAGCAAGTTATAAAAAATCAGCCAGCCAAAGTGTTGGTAGAGGGTTCTTGACGGCCCAGCAAGTTATAAAAAAATTGAAAAAGAGATTTAGTTCATTTGAACTAATTTCGTTGGGTTGGTTCATTTGAACTAATTACCTCAGACTAGTTCATTTGAACCCCACGCGAGCGCTACGCGCCCCCGCGACTAATATTAATATTTAATGCGCGAGAAAAAAAAATCGATATAACGCAAAAAAACTACTTGATTTGTTTTCTGGGGCATGTAGAATGTCTGTATCATGAGCCACATGATTATAAAACCAATAGACAGGGTGTTTTCGGTCCAAGGACCGGAGTGGCACCAGATGGCGGAAGTCAAAACCGCAATTACTAAAACTGAAGCAGACCCACTCTTTTTTGACATTATTGAGACTCCCCTGCTTCCCGTTGTTGAAGGAAAGCAGGTCAACATGAAAGGGTGGAAAGCTCTTTTGGGAGACATGCGCAATCGTCCGGACGTTCCGGATGATTTTATTCCCCTGCACGTTCCTCGCGAAGGCTACACCGTGGTCAAGAACGAGGCAGTCTGGGATGCTCTTGAGACTGCTCTGGAAGGGGTCGATCACAAGATCTCCACCGTAGGCACTCTCGGAGAGGGCAAGCGTTTCTTCGTCAGCGTCGAGCTTGGCGACTCCGCCCAATTCAGTGTGAATGGCGACAATTTTGAGGCTTATCTCAACTTCGTCACCTCTCACGATGGGATGATGGCGGTGAACGCTTACGACTCCATGGTGCGGATCGTTTGTCAGAATACCCTCGACTGGTCGCTTTCCAGTGCCGGGGACGTTGGCTTCAAGGTTTTTCATACCAAGGGCGCGAATCTCGCTGTCCAGAATATGGGTGACCTCGTAAACCGTATCCTGACGGGTCGGGAAGAGTTCATCGACCGCATGAAGTTCCTTGCGGATCAGGCTTGCTCTGAAATCGAAGCGCGTGAACTGACCGCTGGATGGTTTGGTCGGAAGAAGAAGTCGAACGAGGACATGTCCACCCGCATGGAGAACACCATCGACGGGATTGTAGACCTCTTCCAGAACGGTCAGGGCAACGAGGGCAAGACCCTTTATGACCTGATGAACGGGGCGACTGAATACTACACCTCGGGCGACGGGGTTGGCAAGTCGGTCAGCATGGCGAAGCGTGTGTCGAACGCTCGTTTCGGGACTGCATCCCGCCACAAGTCGGAGTTCACCAGCTTCCTGCTCTCCGGAGACTCAACGCTGGCGAAATACCGGGACCACGGGAAGAAACTCCTAACCCCCACCGTCTAAGCCTGAGGACGCACGGGCTTGACGGGAAGCGTCCCCTCTTACGAGGGGGCGCTTTTATTTATTCTTAAAAGAACTTATAATTAAAACGCGCCAAACCTACCGGTTTATTTAAACCAAAATAATCTGGTTGATTTAAACCAAGTGATCTGGTTTATTTAAACCAAAATAATTTTTTCTGGGATTAAAAATATCTGTTGACTTCTTTATGGGTCTGGAATAGGGTTCTTGACCATGACAGCAATAGAACTGAAAGAAGCCGTGTCTCCCGTAGTCCATCTCAATGGAAACTCTAGGGAGTCTCTTATCGAAGAGTGGGACAATTTCGCAGCAGCGATTGAGAACGCTTTCGATGTATTCCCCAATCAAAGTTTTCACGGGAGGAACCACTACCCGAAGGTGGATGGGGAGGACCGAGCAGCTAAAGCCAAGAGAGAGTTGCTTACATGCCTCTTCGATCTTAAGAACCTGTCGGAGCAGATCATTCGTGAACTTTCGGAAGGAGAATAAACAAATGAACTCAGAGAAAAGTATCAGCAAGAGAATCCACGGTTACTTAGTAGAACTGGATGTTTATACTGAGGGGGGGGAGCTTCGCTCAGATTGCTTCGTCTCCTCTCGGGATGGTTACTACAGTTCTTCTCTCGGACACCTTTACCATGAGGGGGGGTTGACGAATAATTCTACCGACGAGTTAAAGCCAGTTGCCCCTAGCGTGATTGACAAAATTATGGAGTGGGCTTTAGAAGAAGGCTATTAAATAATCTCTTGACAAATAAAAGAACTGTGCCAAGGTAAGGAACCATGACAAAAAACGAACTACTAGAGCAAATCGACTGCCACATTGCATCTGCAAGAGAGCAGTTACAGGAAGACATTATCTCCATCATGGAGAGTAACTTTGGAGAGGTTGAATATCTTCCCGAGGTGTTGGATAGCCTGTGTCAAGCCACGGTAGACAAATTCAAAGGACTGTGGAATGATATTCTTTTAGATTCTACAACTGAAAACACCGAAACTCCTACATACCCAAGACCAGAGCCAAACTAATGAAAGTTAAAGACGCAATTAAATTGTTGGAAGCTAACGATCCGGAGCAAGATATTATTATAGCTTGGTGGGACGAAGCCAGCTTTACTCTTCCTTCTAGTGACGAGTGGCCCATCCTCGCTGACGCCGCGACCGAAGATATGGATTGGAGCGGAGCGCAAGAAGACATTCAAGCACTTATTGATTATCGGAGTAAGTATTAACCACCAAAGCAAACCATGAAAACTGAGAGACAAGACTGCAGGGGAGAGTTCAGCTTTGTGCAAGAGACTGACACTCACATTGATTACGAGATGTGGATTGAGCTTCCACAACTTCCGAATGCGATAAATTATAGGTATATTCCCCTAAGACTTTCTTGGGATAAGGAGAGACAGAGAGCGGATCTTAGTTGGTATTACGATTCTCATAGTTGCTATGCAGAAGAGGATGTTAACTATAAACTTTTCAGCGAAATCACTGGACACAAGGCTAAACAGAATGTAGCTTTCGATTGTTGTGCAAGCTTGGACACTCACAAGGGTTTTGATAAACTGACAGTCTCAGAGCTTGTGGAAGCTATGCGTAAAAGGCTAGATGACATAGAGAAAGAAAACAACCTCGAAGCATTTGGACTGGTGGACTCATACGATCATGACTGAAAAGGACTCACTCAATAGGGCAATAAAAATTCTTAAGAATTCTAAGCCCAAGATCTCGGTTAGAGACAAGGCACTATGCCTTCTTGAGGGGAGGTTGAAAGCTCTCAACACCTACTGTATATATAAGTATGGAAACAAGACTACGTTCTTTTCTACCGACGACCTCAAGAAAGCTGTGAGTGTTGCTACGGTGACGGCTAACGAGGAGAACCGTAGAATGATCATCAAGCGTAAAGGTAGTGTAGTGTGGGACTCTAGGGAAAATATGACAATTGATCTTTTCTGCTGATCCCAAAGACCCGACCCAGCGGAACTGGGAAAGTCCAACAAAGAAAGACAGAAAAATGACAATCACAAAGCCAGTAATCACCCTCAAGAACATCAAGCACTTTGAGGCCGGATCGCAAGAAACTCACTGCTATACCGCAACAATCTATGTTGACGGGAAGCGGTTCGCCACCGTCGAAAACAACGGACACGGAGGATGCGATAACGTCCACCCAATCAACGGGGGATGGGATGCCATCAAGGAGCTTGAGGAGCGAATCAAGGAGACGTATCCGCGAATCGAATTAGAGTATTTTGAAGATGGATTAGAACCCTCGCTTGAAATCATCTGCGGCGACCTTGTAAATGATTTTCTTCTCAAGAAAGAGTTCAAGAAGGTCATGCGCCGTATTTCTTACATCAAGCCAAACGAACGCGGCATTTACCAACTTCCTGCTAAATACAAGCCCACGCCCGAAATGATCGCGCAAGTGAAAGAAAAAGCACCTTGGGCAAAGGGCGTGACGTTTCTTGCTGATCTGTCTGAGTCTGAGGCAATGGAGGCATTCAAGAAAAATGGGTAATTTGCTGATATGAATGGCGCATTACATAATGATATATCCAAGAGCGTAAAAGAAGCTACCCTGAAGGAGATTGAAGCTTCTATCAACTGGTATAAAGAGCGGTTGTTATGGTTTGAAGATCCTAATGGGAAGTATCCACATTTCAAGATGCCTCACGGGTGGCTAGACAATTTGGAGATACTCAAAGCAGAAAGAACAAATAGAATAGGAAAGTGAGGAGGGGAGTTGGTTTAAATAAACCAATATTTTGTGGGGGCTAAAAAAATGCAAGCTAGGTAAAAAATAACTTGATTTGTTTTTTGTGCGGTGCTAGGGTTCCTGACCATGACACCATATAAACATGCTGAAAGCACAGCCGCCAAGCAAGGCGGATCACCCGAGGACTATATCGCTTTGCACGATTGGTTCGACGAGACAAAACAATATACCGGAGATTGGACGCACCGAGCTATGCGCCATCACGCCGCTGGTATCCAGTGGGCGATTCAAGAGTTCGGACATACCATTATCAATGGTGATGGGAAGAGAGTTCCCGTGAAGACAATCGCAGAACAACACGTAATGGAGGACTGCGGCTTCATTCCTACAATCTCAGACTGGATGAGTCCAGCCAGCCACTCTCCTGATGCGTGGATGCTGAAGGTCAAAACAAAAACAATCCAAAAAATGGAGGACTAATATCATGGAAGCACAAAAACTAGACAAAACAATTCGGGCCAAGGCTGAAAATCTTGGCGTTACTCAGATAGAACTGCGTTTTCAAGGCGGAAGCGACGAAGGCTACCTTCACGTAGAGGTAGTTCATCCAGAAGTTACTTGGCAGACACGGGATGATCCTGACAAGCAACAACTTCGGACTGAAGTTCTTCAACTAGCAGAAGACGTAGAGAAGTGGGCTTGGGAAGTCTATTCTTACAGCGGAGCTGGTGACGGTAGCGACTATGGAGACGACATTATCTATAACCTGAAAGAAGGTGTCGTTGAAACTTCCGAGTGGTATCAAGAAGTAAAGTATTCTGATCCAGTTAAAATGGAAATGTCTTGACTTTCTCTGGGAGTATGACATAGTAGCAAAACCATGACACAAGAACAAACACAAGCAATCAAGTGTGCTTTCGCCGATCTCCTCGGGTCGGCGGAGGCACGGAACGAGGGATCTTTGGAAATCCACGACTGGGAGGGCCATAAGCAGACAATTAAAGACCTGCTTTCAGCCTTTCCCTTTCTTCAAGAAAATGACTTGACTTCCGAGCAAACCCTGCTAAATGTTTAATTTCAATCAATAAAAGCTATGCCAAACCATGTGTATGTAAGACTGACGGCAGATAAAGATATTATTTCTTCTATCTGGGATAAGGACGAAGAGGTTGTTGACTTTAATCTGGTAGAACCCATGCCCGGTGAGATCGACCCTGATAGTCCAGACTACGTTACTAAGCCTAGTGCAGGGACTCTCCCTGATTGGTATAATTGGAGCGTTGAAAATTGGGGAACCAAGTGGAACGCTTACGACAGTGAGTTGTTGGGAAGCTGGCAGGGAGACAAGGGTTCTTGTTCAGTTTCGTTTACCACTGCTTGGTCTTCTCCAGAACAATTCATTATTAAGCTTAGTCAAAAATTTCCCGAGAAAGATATTGATGTCTTCTGGGAGGAAGAGCAGGGCTTCGGAGAGGAATATGTAATCAGGAACGGAAAGCGCAAGGGGACTATCTCTTGGGATATTCCAGAATACGATGAGGAGGACGAAGAAGATGCTGCCTGAAGGTTTATTGCCCGATCATATTTTTCAATCTCAGTAGTAGCACATGGTAAGGGGGGTGAGGGAGAAATCTCTTGCCCCCTGACCTTTCGAAAAACCGGTTTAAATAAATCAATTTTTAATTTTGAATTGAAACTAAAAAAAATACTTGACTTATTTTTGGGTTGGTGCTATTGTCGCTGACCATGATTGAAGAATACATTAAGCAAAGACACGAGAAATCCGTTGAATCCCTTAACAGAATGCGGGTGGCAAAGGTGAGAAAACAAAGAAAAGCTCAAGATAGAATGGAGCATCTAATTGAGGTTTTGAATATTCCATTTCAAGTATATGGACACTTCGGTTGCACGGGGGGAGTTGAAGGTTACAGAATCGGAATCAAAACTGGCTGGAGGGGCGGAGATACCCTCGTTGAGACTTATTCCCGCGAGGACGGGTGGGCCGTAATTCCTCCCAAGGAGGCTTATTATGATGAAGGTGAAACGACCAAGCGCTGCTCTCGTGAATTTTGTTTCAGAATTGAGCAAGCGCAGTGGGCAATCGCTAATTCGTTTCATCCCCGTCTTCTAGATCGGGTTATGAAAGATCCTGATTATTTTGCTAAGTGATGAACTAATTATTTTTTAAAACTAAGCTTAAAAAAAATACTTGACTTATTTTTGGGTTGGTGTTACTGTCCCTGACCATGATTGAACAATATATCAAGCAAAGGCATGAGAACTCCGTTGAATCCCTCCAAACAGAGCAGGAGACTCGGAAGCGAAACGAGAAGAAAGCCTATGGGAACATGGAGCCTCTAATGGAGGTCTTGAATATTCCTTACCAGTTGTGCGGACCTTTCGGTTGTGCTGGAGAAACTCAAGGTTTCAGAATTTCAATTGAAACTGGTTGGGGAAACACAATCGTTGAAACTTATTCTAATCGAAAAGGGTGGCAAGTAGACCCTCCTAGAGGAGCTTACTACACTATCAAGGGAGAGACAAACACTTGCTCTCCTCAATGGTGCGCTAGGATTGAGGACGCACAGTGGGCAATCGCTAATTCGTTTCATCCTCATTATCTAGATCGGGTTATGAAAGATCCTGATTACTTTGCTAAATGAGTTGGGACAAATCAATCACCGAAACTTATCGAGAAATGAAAGAGCGTGGAGAAGACACGGAAGCCAGTCTTGGCGATCTCTCTGCATCGTCTTGTTCGCCGCGTTGCGATAATTGCCGATGGGGAATGGAATTGGAGGAGCGATATGACCACAGACATTGCCACAACCCAGATTCAATGGACGGTGGGGGAGATGTTGAAGCGTCTCATTCATGCCCGTTCTTTGAGCCCGTTCTTTGAGGCGAACAGAAGGGGGTATAGCTCAATGGTTTAGAGCAAAGCGCTCATAACGCTTAGGTTGTCAGTTCGAATCTGTCTGCCCCTACTTTTTATTCATTATTTATGTTGGCACAACGGGCATATCGGCTTGAGCAACTTATAATTAATAAACAGCAAAAATGTTGGCACAACAGGCATGTCGGCTTGAGTAACTTATAACTAAATAGTTTTATTGGTTTAAATAAATATATAATAATACCAGCAGCACAAATGCACAATAATAGAACTGGTTTAAATAAACCAAAATGAGACCGGTTTAAATAAACCAGAATACCTTGGGCGCTTTGGTTTATGACAAATATTTTTTTATTTTTTAATGCAATTATTTATTGACAGCATGGATGGTGCATGTATGGTGTCGGACCATGAGTGCAACACTACTGACTACAAACACGAAACTGAAGAAGAATATCAAGCTCGGCTGGCAGTCGTGGGGAATTCACCTTTCCCCTTCCAGCAAGTCTGGCTTTAATGTATGCAAGGACGCTTCTCCCGGCTGCATTGCGGCTTGTCTTGATACCAGCGGCATGGGCGGTTTTTCTAACGTGCAACAAGCGCGTATCAACAAGACTCGCTTTTTCTTTCAGGACAAGCAAGGCTTTCTCTCTCAACTGAAGCGGGAAATTGGCAATAAAATCAAGACGGCCAAGCGCAAGGGTATCAAGGTAAGCTTCCGGTTGAACCTTACCAGCGATCTACCGTGGGAAAAAATTCGGATTGACGGCAAGTCTTTACTTGATCACTTTCCCGAAGTTCAATTCATGGACTACACGAAAAGCCCAGAAAGGATGACACAATACCTACAGGGTAAGATGCCAGCCAACTATCACCTTACTTTCTCCCGCAGCGAAGAGAAAGCAAACCAGAAGCTTTCGGAATCTTTCCTTCGCTCCGGTGGCAATGTCGCTGTTGTTTTCCGTGATAGGCTCCCGTCTACGTGGAAAGGTTGCAAGGTTGTCGATGGTGACGAGACTGACCTACGCTTCCTCGACGGTAAAGGCGTGGTGGTCGGGCTTGTGACTAAGGGCAAGGCTAAAGCAGATTCTACCGGGTTTGTGGTGGATCCAGCCTAGTTTCAGCCAGTCAGTCTGGCTGCACAAGCTTTCTGTCGGCTTGGGTAACTTATAACTAAATAAGATAATTAAATAAAGGGAGAGGCGAAAGCTTCTCCCTTGCCTTGCTCAAGAGAACGGTTTATTTAAACCAACAAATAGTGGTTTATTTAAACCAAAAATGTTGAGGAAAAATGGTTTATTTAAACCGAAACTCGAAGCAAAAAAAAATATAAATACCGCTTGCTTTCTTTTTTCTCCTATGGTAAAAGTGTCTTACCATGAAAACGGTTACAGAAAAACAAGCAGTCAAGCTTCTCTCAGGAGTGAGCGGGAACACCTTCCTTCAAGTTCAGACGGACACCGATCCGCGCATGAGGAAGACGGGCAACCCGTATCTTGGAGCTAGGAAGCTTTCTTCGTTCAACGTGTCGTTCGGTGCCAGCTACGGCAATGCCGTTAATCGGCAAGCCGACAGGGAAGACAACCATAATCCCGATTCATTCAAGCCGGAGCCGCTGCCTTGGGGCGAGTGGGTTTCCGGTCTGGAAGGGAAGGTTCTCACTCACAAGGGTGAAACCTACCTTCGCTTTCAAATCAATGAGGCGAAGCCGAACGTTGTTTACGTGATGGAAGGCGTGGAGATTCCCGTGGAGAATCTTCAACCCTACCTTACGAAGCGTTCCCCTTCCCGTCGCCAGAAGGAACACGGGAATCAGAAGGAAGTTCAGGTTCGCGCCGTGAAGGTGGCTTCAATACTGGGTTTCACCTTGAACGGTGAACATTACGTGGTGAAGCACTAATCGGAAGTTATAACCTTAACAGGGGAGAGGCAGAAATGCCTCTCCCCACAATTTGAATTTCCTCTTAACAGTTTGTTATGAAAAAAAACAAAACGGTTTATTTAAACCACCTTGAAATCTGGGGTCCGTGACAACCTACGATTTTATTATAGAAAATCAAGCGAAAAAAAAATGGTTTATTTAAACCATTTTTGGGCTGATTTATTTAAACCACTTTTGAATCTGGGGTCCGTGTCACAATACTGTATCTATAGCAAAAATCAAGAAAAAAATAACTGTTCTTTTGAACAGTAAAAAAAAATAAATAATCGTTTGCATTGCTTATAGTCCCGTGCCAGTATTAGAGACCATGAAGGAAATCACTCCTACACAGTCGGCTGCTTCTGAAAAGCAGATCACCTACACGGCATACATCGCCCTGACCTCACAGCAGTACTGGGGACGCGGCTCCACCATCGAGGAGGCCATCGCTAAGGCCAATGCTCTGTCGAGCAAGACGGGACGTATCAAGCGAGGCGTTCGCGTCAAGGTCTGGCGCAACGACCAGACCGATGACAGTCTCTATAACGAGGCCAAGCGAGAGTCCGCCGCTCGGAGCGGGGTAGACCTGATCGGATATGAAGACGGGGATCGCATCCCTCCCTTCGTCGGGGACTACGGCAACGTGATCGCCTACGGCGAGTTGCACAAGATCCACGTTCCCGATCACATCGCCTAATTCAACACAGGAGGGTCCGATCCCCTCCGCAATCAATACTCAATGCACAAATACAGCATAACCAAGAGGGTCGATCTTATCCAAGCTATCGACAAAGCCACGCCCGAAACCATGCTTCACATTGCCGAGGATACTGCTACGCACCTTCTCATTGACTTTGTTGAGACGACCAACACTGCAAGCAAGTATCTCGAAATTTCCGCTACCGATATGAAATGGGCACAAGCCTTCTCATACGAGCTTGTGGAGAGGGGTGATGACGACCATCCGCTGTTCAATTAGTCGAGAACGGTCTACATCAAAAGCAGGGGGCAGGTCGCAAGACCTGCCCTTTTGCGTGTCCGGTCCCCCCCCTGGGGGGGAACCGGACACGACGAAGGACGCCACAGCACGATATTCGAGTGTCGCCCGGGGGATGGGCGGGGATATGCCGCCCTGCTGGAGTTCGCCACCCCCAGGTCTATAGCAAAAGCGGGG
>Ga0208767_1004203_pt1 | contig 10207 bp, 9 predicted proteins | sample VirMetDEL_Mar_21_FD_184514 | JGI IMG/M metagenome (GOLD analysis project Ga0208767, IMG submission 184514) | Aqueous microbial communities from the Delaware River and Bay under freshwater to marine salinity gradient to study organic matter... | ecosystem: Environmental > Aquatic > Marine >... | reverse complement strand
AAAACCTAGAAAACGTCCTGGTCGTCATAAAAAAAGTCTTTCAAAAAGTGAAAAAAGAGATTATAAGAAGTACAACCGACAAGGAAGATAACTATGAGTGATTTACCAAAGATACCTGCTGAAGCTAAAGAAATTATTAGACACAAAAGAACTGGTAAAGTTTATGCGTCTAAGGATGAATTTCAAGCTGATGTTCTAGATCCAAACACAGATACAACTCAAGAAGATTTTAGACAAGATTTAGAAATTAAGGTGACAAGAGTTTCAATGGGTGCTAAAACAAAAAAATAATTAAAATTTTAATGAAAATACTTGGAGTTAATATCTCCCATGATCCTTCTATTTGTGTTTATGAGGGAGGTAAAATAATATCTTTTTATAATGAAGAAAGATTTGTTCTTGCTAAAGGATATAATTTAGACAAAACAGAAATACTACAATCAATTTTACAAAAAATAAATTTTAAACCAGATATGGTTTGTTATGCATCTTTTGGAAGAAATTCTCAATATTCTGATTTTAGTGATGAAAAAATAATAAAAATTATACAAGATCAATTAAAAAATCCTCCTTATTTTTTTAATATAAAGGAACATCATTTATATCATGCAGTAGCAGCATTTTATTTTTCTTCTTTTAAAGAGGCAATAGCGATTGTTGTAGATGGAGGAGGTTCATGTAAATTTCAAATTCCTTATCAAGAAATAGAGTCAATTTATTTTATTGATAATAAAAGTATTAACCCCATATATAAACACAGCACGTGTTATAAAACTGACCGATCATTAAATTTTCCAACAAACACATGGGCTATTCAATTTTATAAAAAAGGATTTTTAAATAAATTTTCAAATGAATCTAGAGGAGGAATAGATTTTTTAAATGCTTGTGAGGCAATAGGTTATCCAGGAAAAGGAATGTATGCAGGAAAAGTTATGGGTCTTTCTTCTTACGCATACACTGAAAAAAAGTTTAATTTAGATTATGAAAAAGTAAAAATAGCAAAAGAAGTTCAAGAAAAAACTTTTAATGAGACTTGTAGGTTATTAGATTCTGTAAAAGATAAAAGTAATAATATTGTTTTATCTGGAGGTTATTTTCTTAATTGTTCAAATAATTTTAAATATGTAAAAAAATATCCTAAGCTTAATTTTTTTGTTGATCCTGTGCCACATGATGCTGGTACAGCAATAGGCGCAGCAGTGTATTATGATAATTATAAGAGATAAAGAAGAAGCAGTAAAAGTTTTATTAGAACAAAAGCCTTTAGTAATTTTTCAAAATGAAAGTGAATGGGGGCCAAGAGCTCTTGGTAATAGATCTATATTATTTGATGCAAGAAACAAAGACGCAAAAGACATTGTAAATACATTTAAAAAAAGAGAATGGTGGAGACCTTTAGCAGGAACTATACTGTTAGAATATGCACATAATTATTTTAATTTTGCAACATTAAAAGAAAGCCCAAATATGTCTTTTGCCGTAGATGCAAAACAAAAGGCAATAAATGAAGTTCCTTCTATTGTACATGTAGATAATACCTGTAGAGTTCAAACAATAAAAAGAGTAGATAATAAAAATTATTATGATTTAATAAAAGCTTTTTACGAAAAAACTAATGTTCCTATATTACTTAACACGTCATTTAATTTAGCTGGTTTTCCAATTGTGGAAAACGAACAATTTTTAGAGCATACAGTCCGAAATTCTGAATTTAAATACATTTACAAACCTGAGTAAATAAATTATAAAAACTAAAAATGAAACCCAGAGGCGCTACTGAAATACAAATGGAAATGCTGCACAAGCATGTTCCAAAAGAATTATTAGATCAAGTACAAATATGTACTTCTGTTCCTGGTAAAATTCCAATCGATCCAAACAAAGTAAACATTCTTTGGCAAAAAAATTCATACGACCAACCAAACCTACAAGAGTTCTTTGGTAATAAAGAAAGACACAAAGAATATGATTGGTATGTATTCAACTCACATTGGAATTATGAAAAGTTTAGATACTTTTTTGATATACCAACAGACAGATCTATTGTAATTAAAAATGGTATTGAATTTTTTCCACAAAGAAAAATATATAAAAAAAATGACCCTATAAAATTAATACACCACTGTACTCCTTGGAGAGGTTTAAATGTATTGTTACGTGCAATGCAAGAAATTACTGATCCCAACATCACTTTAGATGTTTATTCATCTACACAAGTTTACGGAGATCAGTTTAAACAACAGAACGATGATAATTTTAAACCTTTATATGAACAAGCTAAACAATTACCAAATGTAAATTACATAGGTTATGAAACAAATGAATATATCAAAGCGAATATGAATAAATATGATATGTTTGTGTATCCAAGTACCTTTGAAGAAACATCCTGTGTATCTGCTCTTGAGGCTTTAGCGTCAGGTGTTCACGTTGTTACTAATAACTATGGTGCATTATATGAAACCTGTGCAGAATGGCCTGTATATATAAATTACACAGAGGACTTTGAGCAAATGGCAAGAGGAACTGCGGAGGCTATTAAGGTTGCAGCAAGTTATTTACATGAGTCGTTTATACAAGACCACTTGGAGCAGCAACAATTATTCTATAAAAGATTTTATAGTTGGAATAAAAAAGGAATGGAATGGGAAAGCTTTTTAAGAGGAGCCATTAGTGAGCGCAATAAAGCCTAAACCTAAATTAGTTGATGGTGCAAAAAAAGTTACTCCAATGTGGAAAACGGATACCGGACAACGGCCACCGGATAAACCAAGATCACCTTATAGAATATTTGTTGCAACACCAGTACATGACCAATGTTCCATTCATTATGCTCAAGGATTATTAGAGTTTCAAAAACTATGCTTTGAAAAAAATGTATTAGTGACGTTTCAAATAATGAAATCATCATTAGTTACGCAAGGTAGAAACTTATGTGTATCTGGTTTTTTAGAATCTGATTGTACACATATGTTATTTGTTGATTCAGATATTATATTCAATGCACACTCTATATTTAAAATGATTGAAAGAGATAAAGATATTATCTCAATACCATATCCATTAAAGACGATTAAATGGGACAAAGCTTATGATAAGTTTAAAAAAGGTGAAATAAAAAACCCAGAAGATTTAGGTAAATGGACTAATCTTTACCCAATGAAATTAGCTGACCCACATGATAATATTAAAATTGAAAGAGGTGTTATAGAAGTAACACATAGTCCAACAGGTTGTATGTTAATTAAAAGACAAGTATTTGACAAAATGATTAAGGATTATCCAGATAAGGCAATAGTTCAAAAGACTGTTATCAACGGTGAGTATGTAACTAAACCTCATATGTGGAACTTTTTTGACTGTATTCATGACCCAGTAACTAAGACTTATCTAGGTGAAGATTTTGCCTTCTGTAAGTTATGGAGAGACAAAGGTGGTAAATGCTATGCATTTATAGATGATCCTATTGCACACATTGGCGAACATCAATATGAAGGACGTTTTGCTGATGAGTTGATATTACCTAAGTAAAATGGTAATATTTCATATTTAAAGATCTTTAAAGGAGAACGTTATATAATGTTACAATATTTACCCTACGCATTAGCGGCATATGGTGGTTACAGAGGCTACCAGGATTCACGAGATCAGGGTATCAGTGGAATAAATAGATTATTAAATACTGCTACAGGTGCTGCCTTAGGTTATAATTTAGGCACCTACGTTCCTGGTGTAAAAACAGCAGGGTTTGGACAAGTTGGAGCACAAAACTTTGTACCAAGTTTTACACAGTTACCAGGTATACGAGCAATTCCTGGATTTGGTGCAGGAGTACAAGCTCAAACCATAGGTGCAGGTGCAGGTACAGGTGATGCAGCGATAGCAGAACAAATTGCTGCTGCTGATCGTGCTAATAAAGCAAAAACGTTAGCTAATGTTAATAAGTCAAAAGACAGAGGATCTTTAATGGACATGTTGTTTAGAAGAGAAGTAGATGGTGAAATGGTTACTGATCCATTAAAAGTTGGAGGACTAACTGCAGCTGGTTTATATTTATCGGGTGCATTTGAACCAGGGCCAACAGATATTTACATGCCTGGTTACAACATGGGTGTATTAGATCTACAAGAGAATAGACCTGGTTATTCTTATATTGATCCTGAAACAGGTGAAGAAAAAGCTTACGAAAAAATGTATTTACCAGAAGAAGCAGGAAGAGGACAAAGAAGAATGGGAAATATTTCATTCTCACAAACAAGATTGAAAACAGGTGGATTAGCAGAAATAAAAAAATTTAATGAAGGTGGTATAAACTATCTTCCATCAAAAGTTTCTCATGATGAAAATGATGCAAACAATTATGTAAGAGCATCAGGTTATGTAGAGGACGGATCTGGAAACGGAAATAAAGACGAAGATACAATGTTAGCTCAATTAGCAGACGGAGAGTTTGTAACAAGAGCAGATGGAGTATTAGGTGCTGGAATCATAGCTGGAGCTAATCCAAATAGTATGAAAGATATGAGAGAAAAAGGCGCTAAATATTTCTATGAACAACAAGCAAGATACAAAAGAGTATTTGATTTATTGAAGGAGAAAAATGGCGACAGTAAACAAAAAACAAATTAAACCTTTAGTTAGTATTTTACCATTAGAACCAAAAGACATAGAAAAGTTTTGGCCACTTGCTGAGTTTATGGTTTCTGAAGCATTAGCTTTTTCTGGTAAGTATGCAGATTCTTCTTGGGTTATGGATAATTTAAAAAAAGATTTAATGCAATGTTGGATTATGTTTGGTTCTGATGAAAGCCAAGAAAATAAAGTATTTGGTATCTGTGTTGGGCGTATTGCAGAGATGCCAAACTATAATCAATACGAAATAGTAATATGCACTGGTAAAAGAAGAGACCTTTGGGAAGACTCTTTAATACAAAGTGTTACTGAATTTGCTACAGTCAATAAATGTAAAAGACTGAGCATCATGGCCAGACCTGGTTGGGAAAGAGTTTCCAAAAAATGGGGATGGAAAAAGAAACATGTTCAACTAGAGAAATGGATATAATATGAGTTTTTTTGGATCAACACCATCAGCACCACCATCAACACCAAGTGTACAAACATCTATTGTAAGAGAAGCGCCGGGTATTGAAGAACGTAAAATAGAATTAATGGATATTGCGCGTCAGGTCGCGCAAAAACCAATTAATTTACCTGCTATTCAAGTTGCACCTTTATCTGCTTTAGAGCAACAAGGAATAACTGCAGCAGGAACTACAGGTGTAGGTGCTCCAACATTACAACAAGGTATTGCACAAATTGCAGGAGCAGCAGCTCCAGTAGGTGCATCACAAATTGCACAATATTTAAATCCATATCAATCTTATGTAACTGATGAAATTGCAAGACAAGGAGCTATGTTACAAAATCAATTAGCTGCACAAGCGGTAGGGTCAGGTGCTTTTGGTGGTGGAAGAGAAGGAGTGCAACAAGCAGAATTACAAGGAAGAACTTTAGAAGCAATGGGTAGAGCACAACAAGCAGGTTTTGGAACTGCATTAGGTGCTGCTCAAAGACAACAACAAGTTGGTTTAGCAGCAGGTCAACAACTTGGACAGTTAGGTGCTATGCAACAACAAATGTCTCAACAAGATTTAAATCAATTAATGGCTGCAGGAGGAGTTCAAAGACAACTTGCACAAGCTGCTTTAGATGCTCAAAGACAAACTACATTACAACAACAATATGAGCCTTATCAAAGAGCAGAGTTTTTAGCTAACTTGTATGCAGCAGGACCTAAAACACAATCAGGTGTAACAATGGGAACAACTCCTACTACAAGTCCATTAGCACAATCAGTAGGAACAGGTATAGGAGCTTTCGCAGCATTTCAAGGTCGTCAACCGGGGCAAGCGTAATGTCTTTAAATAAAGTTTTAAACAGACCTATGTTTAGAAAGGAAGCACTTAAGAGAGGTGCGCTTAAACCTATTAAGGCAAGAATTGGTCAAATGGTTGGAATGCCTACTGGTGGTAGCACAGCTTATAACCCAAGAAGACTACCAGTAGTCATACCAGGACAAGGTGCCTTTACTCCAAAAACACCAGGATTATTTAGAAGAGGGATTGGTGCAATTTCAAGAGCTTTTGGAATTCCTGCATATGCAGGGTACAGAGGTATGGAAGAAACCTTAAACGCATTAGGAGTAAGAAATAGACCTGAAGTAACAATACCTCTTTCAGTAGCTGCAGGATATGGTGCAACTAGATTACCGATTGCTGCTTCTTTAGCAGGAACAGGATTTATACCAGGTGCTTTAGCCGTTGGAGGAATAGAAGGATTAGCTGCTTTAACAAGAGCAGGGGTAAGAGAAAGAGAAAGAATTAAAGCTATGTCACCAGCAGAATACGAAGAGTTCAAAAGAATGAATGAAATGAGAGCATTAGAGGGTGAAGCTGGAGTATTATCAGATGAAGAGTTATTTGGAAAATTTGTTCCTAAAGAAAAAATTGTAGAACCAATAACTAAAGCTCCAACTAAAAAAGATAAAAAACAATTCAGAGGAGTAAGACCTACTGAAGAAGTTGGTGTTGTTGATAACTTAACAATGCCTGATAACGAAACAGGTGGTAAAATTGATTTAGATAAAGTTGCAAAAAATGATATGATGAGAGGTCAAGGTGGTGGAGCAGATCCAATGCCTATAATATCAGTGACAACGGACAACGATGACAAAAAACTTTCTAACACTGATAAGAAAGACACAACTAAAAAAGGTGATATGTTTATTACCGATACTGGCAAGGTAAATGGTAAAACCTATTCATCAGAAATAATTCAAAAAGCAAAACAATATCAAAGAGAATTGAGTGAAGGCAGAAGATCAGAAGCTGGTCTAATGTTTTTAGCTAACTTGGCAAGTGGTTTATTATCTGGCAAAACTACACAAGGTGGTGTTGCTGGAGCTATGGATGTTTTAGGTCAAGCTTTGGGTCCTGCAGCAAACAATTACGCAATCATGAAACTAAAAGAAAATGAAGTTGAAAACCAATTAATGGGTCAAGCTTTAGACATTGCATTAGCTGAATACAAACTTGCAAATCAAAATGTTCAAACCAAAGGTAGTCTAGGAAGAGTTCAATTTTTAGGACCAAATGGTCAAGTTAAAAACTTTGATGGTGGTATTAATGAAAATGGAGTTCCATACTTACTAGTTCAAGGTAGACAAATTGCAGCTTCAGATTTATCAGGAGATGATTTAGCAAATTTATATGGTGATCCAACTCTTAAAGATTTTAGATACGGGTCTGCTGTAATTAAAGATAAGGTAGATGGTGAAGAAGCAAAAGCTCATAGATTACTTTTACAAAACGTAAAATCTAAAAACATTGTTTATGATGTTAAATCAATTATTTCTGCTACAGGAGCTGCAGGTACAAAAGGTAATCTTAACATCTTTATGTCTAAGTTAAATTCAACTTTAGCTGACTTTGGTTTAGGTAGCACACAAGAAGCTATAGCTAAATTAAATCCTCAAAGAGATCAATTTATGAGATCACTGCAACTTGGTTATGATTCAGGAGAAATAACTGAAGCACAATACAAGAAACTAAAAAAAGCATTTGGTGATTCTGATAAATTAATGAAAACAATTGAGAAGAATGCTAAACAAAATTTAAAAATTCCTGGGGTAGATGGTAAACTTAGAGAACCAACTACTGCTGAATTGTTTGAATTAGTGAATGCACAAACAACACTAGCTTATGCACTTGCAAACTCATTCAAAGATACTGACCGTTTAACACAAAAAGACGTAACAGCTGCTGAAGCCGTTATTAATATTTTACCTGCTTTTGGTGGTGCTGAAACTGCAATGGCTTCACTACTTGCCCTAGAAAAAGATTTAGATAGAAGTATTGATTCCACTTTAGAAAGATTAAAAAGAACTTATTACACTAGTGATGGTGTTCTTGATGGATTTACAAGTTTATTAAAAGGTTCAGAACAGTTTGGTAGAAACATACCAATTCCTGGAATGTCTTCTCAACAGAGAGAAGATATAATTGGAGGTATTCAATTCTAATGGCTACTCTTCAAGAAGTTCAGGAAAGACTTAATAATAAAACACTTGATCCTTTTGCATTAACACAAGAGCAAAGAGATGCAATTGATTCAGCTATTGATGCTGGACAATTAAAAGGACCAAAGACAGATGAGTTAATGTTATTAAGAGAAGCAGTTGCAGGGGAAATAGCTCAAGGAAAAAGATTTGGGGAAAACCCAATACAAGAAGCATTAGATGAAAGAGGATCTTTTTTAAAAGGAAGACCAGGAGCTGTATTAGCAGGTGACCTTACCGGTGTTGCTTTAGGTTATAAAATGATGTCTGGTAAATTATTTGGTGCAGCCAAAAGCGGAAATTTATGGACAAGAGGACCATTGACTGTAGGAAGACAAATGGACAAAGTTGGAAGTTTATTATCCAGAGGACCAGCACCCTTAAGATTATTTGGTGGTGCATTACGATTAGTTGGAAAAACTGCGGACTTACCTGAAAGAGTAATAAGAAGTCCTTTAGGTCAAGCAGAAATATTATCAACCCTTACTGGAGCAGTTGGTGCAGCAGCAGGATCGGTTACTTATGATGCAATGAATGAAGCTGCAGGTAAAACAATTGCAATATCCTTAGCGGAAGGATTAGCTGATTTAGGTAAGAATGAAATTGATACAAATTTAACATACAATGCTGCAAACGAATTTAAGGACTCATTATTTTATGGAGGTATTGCATCTGCCTTTACTCCATTTTTAACTGGTGTGCTTGGTAAAGTTGGAAGAGCTTTATTACCAACTAAAAAAGGACCAGAGATGAATGAGATGTTGGATTACGTTAGAGAAAATCAATTACCCGCACCATTGGTTGCTCACTTAGATGAAAAAAGATTAGGCTCACTAGCTAAAAACTTTTTTAAAACTGCCGGGGTATTTCCAGGTATTGCTAGTATGGGTGAAGCAGCTGTAAGAAAAGGTGAAATTGCAGGAGCTAATGCTTTTATGGCTCAGTTTATGAACTTAGCACCATTAATGAAAGTAGGTGCTTTAAGTAGTAGTATCTATAATCAAGTGGCAGATGTTTATAACAAACGAATTGGCTTAATAGGATCTAAATATGCAGCTTTAAATTCTATAGTAGATGCAACAGGTAATCCTAAAATTATTGATTTAACAAGAACAAAAAAAGCAGCAAAAGATTTTTTAAATACTTACACTAAACAATTTCCTGCATTAGATAGGTGGTCAAATGCTAATTTTAAAGAGATTGCAAAGACACTACAACAAGGTGGTGATTCCATGTATTTATTTTATGATTACTTAGGATCTATTGGTGACAAGATAGCTCCATCAGAATACATAGGTTTAAGACAAATGCTTAACAAAGCATTACAACAAACAGATTTTCAAACATACCAAAGAGGTGCCTTTAGATTAATAAATGATCTAGAAGATGATTGGATGACTTTTGGTGGTAAATTAGACAAAGACAATCTACTGAGAGATGAGAGTATTAAAAAAACTTATGATGAATATGTTGCAACACAAGGAAAAGAAGCAGCAGATCAATACATATCTGATTTAATTAGAAATGGTGAAAAAATTAATGACGGACTTAAAGATGCTAATAGATTATTTAATGTAACTATTAATAGATACACAAATCCAAGACTTGCAAATCAATTAAAAAAATTCGACAAAACTTTATTTACGAACAAGGGTACGTTTGGAATCGTAGGTAGAGAAGCTTTAGAGAGAGATAAATTATTTAAAGAATTAGAAAAAGATGTATTTAATTTTGGTTCTCCAGAATCAATAGAACAATTTAAATATTTATTAGGTGCAGGTAAAAAAACAGTTAATGATGGATTACTCGATTCTAAGATGACTGAGAATGGTAGAGCTGTGTTTGATGCTGCACGATCTAGATATTTATGGAATACATTTATGGATTCATTTAATGATCAAGCAGGTGTGCCTGGACAAATTTATAAAAGAATTTCAGCTAACCCAATGGTAAAAATTGGAAAAGAATATTACACAGAGTCTTTGGAACAATTACAAAAAGAAGGTGTTGATGCTTTATCTGAAGCTAGAGGTTTTACAATTAAAGATGTGCAAACCGGTAATGGTATTTACAATTTAAAAGAATTAA
>Ga0208767_1004202_pt1 | contig 10212 bp, 15 predicted proteins | sample VirMetDEL_Mar_21_FD_184514 | JGI IMG/M metagenome (GOLD analysis project Ga0208767, IMG submission 184514) | Aqueous microbial communities from the Delaware River and Bay under freshwater to marine salinity gradient to study organic matter... | ecosystem: Environmental > Aquatic > Marine >... | reverse complement strand
CTGCCAAATTATCAAAAAAACAATCGCCTTTCCATTCTAATAATTTAGTTTTTATATTTTGAATTAATGCAAGAAAATCAGATTTATAAGAACTTTTCCCATTTCCAAAAACCCAATCATCATTATTATCTAATGCTCTTATTATCATTTTAATAAATTCCCAACCCTATTTGATAAAGCAGTCAAAGCGCTAGAAGTGGAAGGATCTATAGGTATGTTTCCGCTATCTGGATCAACTGTCTTCAAATTTTTTACTATATTGATAAAATCAGTTATTAAAGCCTTTAAATTTTCCGCTGCGTTTTTAATATCTATTTTATCGTCAATTATTATATTACCATTCCCAACAGAATTTAAAAGATTAATTTCTGCATCATCTATAGTAATTTTATTGTCTTGAGAATTTAAAAGATTAATTTCTGCATCATCTATAGTAATTTTATTGTCTTTATAATTAATTACCGTTGCTAAATTATTATAATCAGCAATTTTATTTTTTTGATTTTTAATACCTATAATTGCTATAGCATCACTTAAATCGTGTTTTCTCAACGTGTTAGGTCTTTGAATTAAACCATTTAATAACCAGTTATCTAAGTCTCTATCATTAAAAACTACTAAACAAGTATCACCTTTTATTATTGGGATTGTAATTCCTCCGTCCGTTGCCTTATGTATAAGTACGGGCACTTCTAATAAGGGTGGGTAATCAATAATAGTTTCGTTTTCTGTATATTCATAAACCCCTTTATCTACCAACTTAATAGTAGCGGTTTGATTTACTGGATCAAAGCTTTCAATAATTCCTACTCTATGACAATTTAAAGTATATGCTAAATCGTCTACAGCTCCATTAATAACATCTTCAAGTTGTGGTTCGTTTATTTTATCCTTAATCATTTAACTAACCCCTATTAATCCCTGTTGCAATTGATCTCCTATATATAATTGTAATGTAGTTTTACAAGTGCCTCCTACCGCTCCAGATATAACCCCATTATGCTTGATTCCTATAACTTTAAATTGTCCATTATATTTTGGATTATATAAAGATTTTATTTCTACTAATTGCCCAACTATAATTTGAGGCTCGAATAATATTTCTACTACTAAAACTGCCCCTTGTCTTTGTGGCGTGCCTAATAATCCAGTTTCTGAGTTAATTAATAAAACTTTACCGTTTAATGATTTTATGTACTCATTTATTTTTAATTTATTAATTTTTTCTAAATCAATAAAAACTTCATTTTTATAATTATTATTTAATAAACTAAAAACATTGCCATTTAATGGACTAGGTGTTTTTGGCTCTCCTAATGTTTCACCTATAATCCCCTTTTTTATTCCTTTTAAAGAATTAATTAATAAATCTAATATATTTTTATATGTTGTGTTTTTTGTTATTGATTGACTAATTACAGAGTTATAGGCTGCAAAGCCTCCATCTAAAGCGTTTATATATGTAATTACATCGCTTCCTTTTCTATAAGAGTAAGCTTCTAAAATATCTCCAATAAAAGCAAGTGACAAATTATTATCATTATTATCGTCAGTACCATATCCAGCGTTAAAAATTATTTTTTTTCTATTTATAATTGATTTAATAGCAAATTTCTCTTGAAAAATCTGGCTTCTATTTGTTTCACTTAAATTATAAATCTTAAAAGTAGCAGAATTTAAAGTGCTAGCTGTATTTCTTACAATATCAAACTCAATAGTTAATGGCGTTTTAATCTCTATTGCTTCCCTTTTTGTAGGATCCTGAAGATTTTCTTTTAAGTATGTGAGTTTACATCTTCTACCTAATTTCATAATATATTGTTTGCCACCTCTTGTACTTCTTCTTCATTTAACAAGTATAATTTTACCCTTTCACTTGAAAAATCATCTATTAAAAAAGGCTCAGAAAAGTCTATAGTAAAAACTAACAATCCAAAAGGTAATATATTCTTGTATTGATTTAATATATTAGGTGAATTAGTTAGTCTTGAGTTATTAATTATTACATCTTCATAATTTAAAGAAAAAAACCACCCGCCTTGCTGCTCTCTATATTGTAATGTAAATTCAAAAGTTTTGTTTTCCTCTGTTACTATTTCTAAAACTTGTAAAGGATCCTGGCTAATTTCTGTTATTTGCTTCATTTTATTTTGTAAAAGAATTAAAAATATTTTTTGCTATTGAAGTTTTTACTTCTGTTCCGTTTGCCTTACCCTGATTTTTAACTTCTGCTTTTTGCTGTTCTGTCCTGCCTTGATTTTTTTTAATTTCAAAATCTACTAGATCTACACTTGTCGTCCTAAACTCTTTTAAAACTACTGTAAAATCAGATATAAATCTATTATCCCCTTGTATTGCAACTACATTTTCAATAGCATAATCACTGATAAAGCCATAAGGAGTCTCAACTGATACTAATATTTTTGATAAAAATAAGGCTTTAAAAAAATTATAAGCTTTTGCCTGTTTAGTGTCAGGTGGATTTAATTGTTTATAAGCTTGAAATAAATCCACTCCAAGCCCTATATTTTGTTCTAAATTAGAAGAAGTGCTTTCTTTATTGGTCGCAATTGTTTTATCTACTTGTTTTGCAAAATTTGTAACTACAGGAATATAAGAATTTATTATAGTTAGTTTTTCCGCTAGTTGAGTAATTTGATTTTTTGCATTATTGCTATCATCTACTAATTCACCAATAAAGCCCCTTAATGTAAATTTAGTTGGTTTGATTGCAATATGATCTTGCCTTGTTGAGTTATCCTCTACAAAATGATCTGTTATATCTGCTGTTTGCTCTGATTTATGCTCCTCAAATATATCAAAAGCAAATCCTGCAATACCCATATTTACTATAGGTGTTACTACAAATTTATTAACTAGGTTATTAATAGAATTTGCATTATCTATTGCTTGTTGTTCGTTCCCCGTTGCCATTTTATCCCCTTTTTTTGTAAACTTTCTTTACTTATAAAGCTATATTGTTATATTATTAACTTATTAACTTATAAGTGAAAAATGTTTAAAATATTTATTTTAATAATAGCTATATCTTGCTTTAATTTCAATATCTCAAATTCTACAGAAATAGATGAGGCTAAGAAATTGATGAAACAACTAGAAAATTTTGACTTTGACACATTAAATAAGAAGCAGCAAAATTTTTTAACAAGTATTATTTTTCTAGCAAAAATGAGTTGCGTAAAAGCCCCTAAATATAGAATGTGCAGTAATAATAATAATATAATTTGTTATGATTTTGATAATGACAATACTTCTCTTTGCTTCAGTAATGAAGATATTAAAAGTTTAAGCGATTTTTTTATTAAATACCAAGCTAAATAATTATTTAACTATATTATTTTGACTTGAATAAACATCGTTTAATGATTTTTGAGTAATTGGCGTTAAATTCCTTTCTAATTCTTGAGAAATTAATTCAGGGCTTTGTACTCCATTAATACTAATATTATTGTTAATAACTGGACTTGCATTGCCAAAGCCAAAAAAATTTTTTAAATTATCATATCCTGTTGATATTGACTCCCCCGCCCCTGATAAAAAGTCACCTATAAACATGCCTAAAGGAGTTTCAGAAAATCCAGATTCTTTTACCTTATTGCTTACAATACTTGCTATTATTGAGGATCCTGCTCCTATTCCTCCTATTTTTAATAAACCCCCTGCTTTTCCTTTTAATGGCAATTTATTTAATGCTAAAGACAAGCCTCCTACCGCTGCTGTTATTTTTGCAATAGTACCCAATATCTCATTGCCATTAAATAAATCTCCTATCACTGGTAATTCTTTTAATCCTTTTATTAAATCACCTATTAGGCTGTCTCCTCCTGCCTTATAAACTGCAATATCTTCTAATAATAAAATAATAGCAGATAAAGCAGTTAAAAAAGGTGCTACGCTTAAAGCAAGCAATCCAAATAAGGCTGTTATAATATATATACCTTTTTCAAGACTTAATATACTACTTACCATATCAGATAATAAACCAACCACCCTCGTCAAGGCTGTTGATATTTTAGCCAATACCCTAAAAAAATTATTCATTACTTGAATAACTTTTTCACCATTATCTTTTAACCATTTAAAAAATTTATTAACTAATTTATCTAAATCAGGTGCTAGTCTTGCTATAGCTTGATCTTTTAAGGCCTTAAATCTTAATGATAAGGCTTTTATAGAAGTTCCTACCCTGTCTATATCATCTCTTTGCTTTTTACTAAGAAAAATATTATTCCCTAATTTTTCAAATTCTTTATTTGATAATTTTAAAATATTTATAAATTCAGCATTTAACCCTAAATTACTAATTTGAGCAGTTGCAATAGAAGGATCAATGCTTTTTATATTTTCCCTTAATTGTTCAATAACACTAAAAGCATCTTGACCTCTAGGATCTATTCCTAATAATTGAAAAGGTGCTATATTTCCTTGCCCTATTTCTAAAGATTTCAAACTTTTTTGTAATGCTGCAACGCTATTAGTTATCTGTTCAGGCGTTAGAGATAAATTAGCTAATTGCCCTATTTGTTGTAAGCGTTGTAATTTTTCAATAGATAATCCAGTTTGTAAATTTATATTTTTTAATGCTACTACTCCCCTTAATCCACTATCTACAAATTTTTCTATTGCAATAGTTGCACCAGTAAAAGCCCCTGCCATTAAAAGCGTTTTATTTCTAATATTTGTTACTGTTGCGTTTATTTTGTTTAATTGTGTGGTATCAGTTTTGACCCCTAATTTTACAAATAAATCTGCTATGCTAGCCATTGTCCTTATTTAAATAAATATATTCTTCTTCATAATTATTGATGAATTTTTCATATTCAGCAAGTTTAAAAACCCATTTAACTTCCATTTTACTTATTTTTTCAGGATCGCCCCCGCAATAACCTTTTTTTGCTAAATTTAAAATTAGCATATCTTCATTATCAAGTTTTATTTCTGTTCTGGGGATTCTGTTGGTTTTGTGCCTACCTGTTGTGTATACAGTGAGACAAGGGGCTTGATAAAAGGGCTTAAATTTTCAATTATACATTTTGTTACAATTTCGTAGTAATTTTCCCTTGCTTCTATTTCTTCAAAAGTATCTCTAGTTATTTTTAAGTCATTGTATTTGCATCTTTTTAAACAATTAAAAACTGCCTTTTCAAAATCATCATTACTATCCGCTTCTAATAAAATATTAATGATTTTTTGTATTGCTTCAATTTTTAAATTTTTAAAATCTAAGTCAATAGATGCTATATCAATATTGCTTTTTTTTATTATTTTTACAGCCTCTTTTTTTAGCAATAAAGCATCACCAAAAGAAGAGGCATTAATTGTTATGTTTGCTCCATTACTAGAAGTATATTCCATCATATTTTTTTATATAATTATTAAGCTATTGTTTTAGGTGCAGAAGTAAATTTCAATCTAAAAACTACAACCCCCTGTTCTGTATCTCCTTCTACATTTGAAGTTGCATCTTCTGATTGTTTAAATACTCCGCCTGCAAGTGTATAGACCTCCCTGTTTACTGTTCCGTCACCTTGTCCTACTCTTTTTACAAATTCACCTTTTAACAATACAAATGAAGAAAAATCCCTTTCCATTTCTAATTTTCTACTAGTAAGAAATTTAGCATCAGATGAGCCTCTTAATATTCTTAATTCTACATCTACTTCTTTTCCTGTTTCATTAAAAGAATATATTGAATTTCCATTTTTTCCTATTTTGACTCCTACCAATTCATTAGGATATGACAAAGTCAATACATCTCCATCACCAAAATCATTTAAAACTCTATCGTCAATTTGTATAGTGTCCGCTCCTGTTAAGCTGTTTACATTAGTCATTGTTCACCCTATTTTTTTAATTATTAATCTTCTATTACTACTATAACATCGCTGCTATGTATAGCACCTGCTCTTTTAATTGCTATCTGCCCTAGCGGTGCTTTTCTTTGCTCTCTATCCGCTTGTGATTGTAAAGCAATAGGTAAGCTATAAATATAATATCCTATATCTGATATATTCCTCCTTAAATCATCAGGATTTCCAAAAGTTTCGCTGCTGTTCCAGGTACCTGCTGCAATCATTCCGTTTCTAATTCCTTGTTCACAAACTTTACCCCAAGCTCCTTTTAGGCCTTCCATTCCTTGCTCTGTTTGTGGAATTTTTGTATTTGTTTGCCTTAAATAATTGAAGCCTGCAACCTCTAAAGCTAATTTAAACCATAGATCATTATAAATATTATCAAAATAATCATTGGAACCAAAAGATAAAACTACAGATAAACTACTAACACTAGTATAAATATCAGCCCCTGCAATTTCTGTTTTATCTAATATAGTTTGATTTATAGAATTATCAGGAGTTACTCCAACTAAAGATTTTAAATTTAAAGTATTAGTTGTGTTTGACCCTGCAAAATTTACACTACTTCCTCTTGAAATATAAGCAGCCTTAGCAAGGTTTCTGTCATCAATTCCCTTAGTGTATAATACGCATCTTGTTTTAGTTTCGCTAGCATCTTTTATCTGAGAACAAATTCCAGTAGTTGGCTCTACATCTTCAGTACTAGCAAAAGTTTCTACATAATATTTATCTCTTGATTGTACGCCTGTCGCTAAAGTTTTTATTACTGCATCTTCCATTTGTAAATCAGTAATAAAGCCGTAATATGCTACATCTTCTTCAGTTCTTGTTAATGCTTCTAAAATTGTTTCACCTTGTGCATTATTTCCTCCTGTCGCTGTTCCTGCTACTACATTAAATAAACTTGCTGTGCTTAGATCAGTTCCAGTGCCTGCTGGTAATTGTACTAAATCTACAGTTGAAGAAGCCCCAACTTTTTTTGATAATATATCAAATCCAGTCGCCTTACTTTCTACTACTGCATTATTTAATCTATTTTGCAATATTTTTGCTATATCTTCAAAAGTGCTAGCTCCTGTAAAATCTAAATCTGTTAAGTCAATATTATTTCCATTTAATACAACCCTTATATCTCCATTACTTACAGCTAATATATTGGATAAATTAGCAGTTATATCAGTAGTTTCATATTTGCCCTCTACTGCACTAATTGAATTTATTAGAGGAATAGTTACAAGCCTACCCTCCCCGCTCAATATATTTGGAGATTGTGCAAAAATTGCATTTGCCATTTTTGCCGCTTGTGAATTAGTTCCATAATCCGTTGCAACTTGTCTTGAATTTGTGTAAATTCTGTAAGGATCCAAATTACTAGGTAATTCTGTTGTAAATATCGCTACGCTGTTAATATTAGCATTTTCAAGCCCTTGTGGTGTGCTTGTAAGTGATATATTTATTATATTATTTATATCTATAGTCATTAGTCTGTTTCTATTTGGTTAATAAAATTATTATCATAATAATCAGTATTTATAGTATTATTATAATAGGCTAAAACAGATATATTTATTGCAAATCTGTTCACTATCCCCGCCCCTTCTAATTCCGATACATTCAAAAAACTATTACTTAAATTTGCAATCTTAAATTGGTATAATTCTTGTTTATTTTTTGAAAAATTAGAATTAATTGAAAGTATCACTTCTTCTTTTCTTTGTCTAGCTTCATCATTCTTTGAGATTACATTTATTAAATATTCCTCCCTTGTTAGCATTGTAATGCTTTCTTGTGCTCCTTCTATTCCTTCTGGCTGTGGTATAAATGTGTTATTTGTTGAATAATTGTTAGAAGATAAATTCTGTAATACTATAAATAATCCGCTAGTTTCTGGAATTACATAATCTTGATTATATATAAAAATTTGTTCATCTGTTAAAGACATCCCATTTTTAATTATATCTGCTAGTATTTTAATAGTTTCTCTATCCATAATTTTCTACTAAATGATATTCAAAATAGCCATTTAATCTATAATCTTTTTTTGCCATAATTTTATATTCTTTTCCGTTATATTCAATTATGTCACTTGTTTCTAATTCTAAAGCTATTCTAGTATGAATCATAAGCCATTCCCAACTTCTGCTCTCTAAAGGTTTTATTTTTAAATCTTCATTTTTCAAAGGCTGTATTACTCCCTTAAAATTAAACTCAACTTTAATATTTACTTTTTCATAATCTACTATTGTAGAAGTAATTTTATATAATTTTATAGGGCTTTCCCAACCATTAAAAGCATATTTAATTTTAGGTATTGTCATTTTTTCAATTTCTCAACCTTATAAATTATTGATTTTCTTAAATCTGATGAATCTATTAAAATTTTACTGCTCCCTTTTTTAATTGCTGTCTTCTTAGCTATTGGCTCCCATGTGCCATATCCTCCCGTTTCAAAAGCTTCTTGAATAATTGCATAGGCATCTATACCTATCAATTCAAAGATTTTTTCTTTACCATTCTTTTTAGTTATATTGGCAGCAATAATATTTTTTAAATTATTTATTAATTTTTTCCTTTTTAATTCTAAAGGTGATCTCAAAAAGGATCTAATACGGATATTTTTAGTAATAGATCCAAATTCGTGTATTGCTCCAAGTTCAGAATTTGTAATTTCTCCATCTTCTCGATTGTTATTTTCATCAGCAAAAATACCAACCTTTGTTACTAAATTTGTTTTTAAATTAGCTAGTAAATTGTTTAAACCTTTATCTTTATAAACAACTTCATTGTTTTTAGGCATTTGTTCTTCCTTCTGCTATATTAAAATTACCTATTAATTTTGGTAATATCATATTTAAGTACTTTAAACCATAACTAGTTCTTGTATAAAATGAATAAGTAGGGTGGTTTAACTGCCATTCTGGGATTGTATAACTTTCTGATACGTTGCCAACGCTTCTTGAATTAACAAGCCCTCCGTTTGTGCTTTCTAACCCGCCTGCGTTTAAGTCATATACTAGGTAATGAGCTGCTAAATATAGATAAGCTAGTTTTATATCTGCATCATTGCTAAATAATGCTACATTAAAATTCATGCAAGCTTCTGTATAGGCATTTGTAATATCTTTGTCAGATATTAAACCTATATTAGATATTTCTTTCCAATCTACGCTAGTAGTTGGAATTGTAACAACCCCATCTTGCAAGCACTCATAAAACAAGAAATTTACATTATAAAAAACTTTGTCGCCTGTGTTGTAAGTGCCTGCTTCCCATGTGTTTACATACACAAAATCACGGTAAAACTGATTTTTAAAATCTTCTACCGTGATTGATTGTGTTACTGCATCCGTGCAAGCCATTTTTAATCAGTTTTTTTCTTTTTTGATTTTTTTAATTTAGGTTTTTTAACCTCTTCTTGCTCTATTTTTAATTCTTCCATTCCATTATATCTTAATAAAATAGCTGCTTCTTTTTCATCAAATTCTAAAATCTGATTTACTTTAAAAAGCCCTTTTGAAGTTTTAAAATTAGTTTTTGTGTGGTTTATAATTTTCATTTTTTACCTAAATTAATTTATTAAAAAGAAATTACTAAATATCAACTGCATGGTCAAAGTATAATATCTCCGCTGGTCTCAATGCTATTACTCCGCTAAATTGCCCATATGCTACACTTGCAAAATCAAATCCGTTGCCAGTAGCAAAAGAAGTAGAAGTATAATCAATTGGTATATTCATTTCCAGAGTGTCATTAGAATTGCTATATAAAGCATATCTATTTTGCCCTAAGCTATTATTGTTCTTATTACAATATACAGCTTTACCAATTTTAAAACTTGCGTTTCCAGTTTGTCCTGCAAATGCTTTTTGCATAAATTCTAACTTGCTTATTAATGGCTGTTGTTCAGCTACAAAAGATGCAAGCCCTAAATAATCTGCTTCTGGTATTAAAAACACATCTGGAAAAGCGGTAAAATTACAATTAGCTCTATATTCTTTTACTAATGAAGCCACTAATGCATTAATTTCAGTAGAAGTCATAGCAGATATAGGTTTAACTATATCAGTAGTATTTACAGATACACCTTGCGTTGCATCTAAAGTTAAAAGCCCATCAATACCTGTAAAATCATCTTGCCCTATAAATGCGGTTTTTTGTATTCCTAAAGCCCAGTTAGTTGCTTGTGCTTTTTCTTTTTGTGCAATTAGATTAATTGCTCCACCCATGTTAGCAGCTGCTTGCTGTACTTGAATCAGGCTATATTCTAATTCCTTAGCCCAAAAGAAATTTTGCAAAGTTACTTTATCATAAGTTGCTTCACTTTTTCCTTTTCTAG
>Ga0208767_1004200_pt1 | contig 10215 bp, 8 predicted proteins | sample VirMetDEL_Mar_21_FD_184514 | JGI IMG/M metagenome (GOLD analysis project Ga0208767, IMG submission 184514) | Aqueous microbial communities from the Delaware River and Bay under freshwater to marine salinity gradient to study organic matter... | ecosystem: Environmental > Aquatic > Marine >... | reverse complement strand
TCACGGTGTCGTTTGATAGCGGCTTGTTTACCGGTGGGGCGTTCTTGCTTGTTGGGACAAAAGATAATAAGATACAAGCGTTCACTGGCACGCCGTTAGATGCAACAATTGAAACGGCGGAAATTGAACCAGCGCCGTTGCAACGCTCGCTTATTCGGTCCGTGACGCCATACGTCACCAATGAGACCGGACAGGACGCGCCAACGGTTACGGCGCAAGTGCTAAGCCGATCAACGCAAACGGTCGAGCCTACGGCATCCGCCGCATCAAGTCTCAATTCATCGAATTTCTGCCCTACCAGATCAAATGGGCGTTATCACCGTGTTCGATTGAACATCAGTGGTGAATGGCGCTATGCTCTAGGAGCTGATATAGATGCAGTCCAGTCAGGAAAGCGATAATGGCACGGCAAGGCATTAACTACCGCAAATTGCCAGAAGGTGGCGGAACGCCTCGCCAGGTCGCTTATGCCGTAAACCTTGCGATGGATGGCAAGGTGAATTGCAAGGGCAGCGTGACGCTTGCAGCCAGCGCAACACAAACGGTAGTCAAAGACTACCGGGCAGGCGTTGGCAGCGCAGTGTTACTAACCCCTAGGACAGCCAACGCGGCTAGCGCGGCGTCATTTCTCTACGTTTCAGACATCACTCAAAACGGCTTCACGTTGGGGCATGCGTCGTCAGCAAATACAGATCAAACCTTTGACTATGTGGTGCTTGGATGAAAGCGATCAGGATCGAGCCGCACAACATTCGACGGTATTGGCCGCATGTCATGCCGTTGCTTAAGAAAGCTACCGCGCTGTCACCTGGTAAGGTGGTCGTGGCTGATATTTTAAGCCAGGCAGAAGAAGGCGGGCTAGGTGTTTGGGCCGTGGTCGATGCCAGGGAAAACGCGATCTTGGCAGCGTTCACAACGCGGGTTGCGATCTATCCTCGTTCGCGGGCGCTTGCGGTGGATTTCATGGGCGGCGGGCGCATGAAAGAGTGGATCGGCATCGTTGATGAAACCCTGAGCGACCACGCACGGGAGCTAGGCTGCACCAGACTTGAAGGCTTTGGGCGTGACGCATGGGGCAGAGTTTTAAAAGGCCATGGCTGGGGCGTTTCCCATGTGACCTACGAAAAGGAATTGGATAAATGAGCATCGGCGGCAGCAAAGGCACGAGCGCGGCTGAAAAGACATACATGGCAGGCTTGCAGCAGCGTCCCGATGTTTACACGGGGCAGCGCGTTGCGGGCTTTAATCCCATGCAGCAGCAATATTTCGGGGCGGCGCAGCAGTTTGCAGGCGCTCCAAGCGCTGGCGAGCAGGCCGTCGGCGGCATTGCTAGCGGCGCGCAAGGCATCAACACCAGCGCCCTTCAAGAGCAATATGGCTACCAAGCAACGCCATACGTTCAGCAGCAGGCTCAAGACGCAGCGCAACAAGCGCTTTCCGGCATTACGTCTCGCTATGCTGGCGCTGGTCGCCTTGGCAGCGGTGCATTCGGTGAGGCAGCCGGTCGAGGCGTGACGGCAGCTATGGCACCGGTTCTATCACAAGCAGCCCAGGCGGATGCGCAACGCCGCGCTTCCTTAGCATCACAGCTTGCTGGATACAGCCAATCAGGACTTGGCTTGCAGCTTCAGTCAGCGCCAATGGCGCAGCAAATGGAATTGCAGCGCTTGCAGACGCTTGGTGGCGTCGGCGGGCAACAGCAAGCGCTTGAACAGGCTCAGCTTGAAGCCAATCAGCAGGCGGTTGCGGAGCAAAACGCTGCGCAAATGGGCTATTTGAACCAACTTCAGCAGGCTAGCGCAATCAAGCAACAGCGTCGTCAAGATGATCTGAACCGATGGCTTGGTGCCGGAAAATTGGCGCTTGGGTTTGGTCTGGGGGCTATGGGCATGCCGACAGGCGGTCTAGGCGGTCTAGGCGGAATGCAATCGCAACAAACAATGCAGCAACCAATGACGTTCGGTCAGCGTGTCCAGGGCGGCTTGCTCAACCTAGCAGGTGGTTTCTAACATGGCTGGCTTGCTCAATATAACGCCTCAACAGGTGGCAAAGGATCGAAAGCCTAAGCGGCTAACTGGCAATTATTATGCCGGGGGCAAGCAAGGTGCGTTTATTGAGCAGGTCATGCCGCACGCATTGCGCTTCGCTGAACAAACTGGGCTTGACCCGCGTTTGGCCATTGCCACGGCGGCGCTCGAAACCGGTTGGGGAAAGCATGCGCCGGGCGGGGCTTTGTTCGGCATCAAGGGCAGCGGCCAAGACTTGATGACGACCGAATATGTAGACGGCAAGCCTGTGCAGATGAAACAATCGTTCCGGCGATACGACGCAGCGCAAGACCCTGCGGCAGCCAGCTTCGACGACTTTTCAAAGCTGATGGCTGAAAGCAAATATTACGGCGGGGTGCGCGCGACGGCGGGAAAGCCGTTCGAGGATCAATTGGCGGCATTCGTTGCGTCGCCATACGCGACCAATCCAAAAGCAGATCGGCTAGACGCCTTGCGCAGCATTGGCAGCCGAATTTACGTGCCAGATGTCGCAATGTCGCAAGTGTCGCAAGAGCCAGCGATGCAACACGACGTGCCATTAGAGCAGCAGGATTGGGTGCATCGCCCGGCACTCGATACTGGTGAAGGATACAAGCCAGGCTTGTTGCAAAGCGCGTTTAACGCCGCGCTAGGCATTAGCAATGCCTATGGCCAAGAACAACAGGAGCCGCAAACGATGGCGCAACGCAAAAGCCCGTGGCAACAGCGAATTGAATTTTTGGAACAAGCAGAGCGTGACCGTAAACAGAACGCTGGCGGATTGCTTGACGCTGCGCAACAGCCGATCGTGCTCGACATGCCAGCAGCAACACCCGCAGCATCTCCTGCAGCGGGCGCTGGCATCTTGCAAGGGTTGAACCCCGACATCACTCAAGAGCAAATCAATGCCCAGTTAGGCTACCCGCAGCCAGGCGAGCCGATCCCGATGCGCGAGCTTGCGTCCTATGATGTTGCGCTGCCTCAACCAGTACCATTGCAGCAAGCGCCCGCACAGGCCGCTACAGCGCCAATTGAAGCGCAGGCGGCAATGATGCAGCATCCGCAGCTCCCGCCCGCACAGCAGCCCCAAAACGGCCTACAGCGCTATGCGCAAGGATTGCTCGGCAACCAGGCTGCGCTTGGCCTTGTTGGAGGCGGATTGCTTCAGGCATTTGGGGCCAAGCCTCAAGAAGCACAGCAGTTCGGTGGCCAGCTTGCTCAAACGCTCACACAGCAACGAGAGCGCCAGCAACAACGCGACGCGGTGGCAGCCCTGGTTCGCCAAGCAGGCGGTAGCGAGCAAGACATTGCACTGGCATATGCATCGCCGCAGGTTGCCTTGGACATGCTGCAAAAGCGGCAGGCTGCATCGGCAAAAGGGCCAGATCTGCCGACATCCGTTCGCGAGTATAATTATGCAGTGTCACAAGGCTACGATAAGCCGTTCGAGGTCTGGAAAACAGAGGTCGCGCGTTCTGGTGCGACGCAAATCAACATGGGCAAATTGACGGAAGGCGAGGCAAATGCAGCGGGCTTTGCTGACCGTTTGCAGCGCGCAAACACGGTCCTCGTGCAACCATCCGGCAGTGAAGGTGAGGCGCTTGACCTGCAAGGATTGCGCAGCGGCCAGCAGGCTTTGACCTGGCTTCCAGGCGGGAATTTAGTTATGGCCCCAGAATTTCAGCTATACGAACAATCAAAGCGCGATTTCATCAATGCGGTTCTGCGCAAGGAGTCAGGAGCGGCGATTAACAAATCAGAATTCGAAAGCGCTGATAAGCAATATTTCCCGCAGCCTGGCGATAATATGGACGTCGTTGAAGCAAAAAGAAAATCGCGAGATATCGCTCTGGATGCCATGGCGCGGTCTGCTGGCGTGCAATACCGCCAAGAGTTCGAGCAGAAAAAGCAACCGCCGCAAACGACAGGGTTTGAAGGTTGGAGCATGCAAGAGGTGGTTCAATAATGGCACAGTTTCAGGTCAAAGCCCCAAACGGTCAAACGTACATTGTGAACGCGCCAGAAGGTGCAACGCAAGAACAGGTTTTTTCGTTTGTCCAAAGCCAAATGCAGCAAGCGCCGCAGACTACGCCAGCAGCCCAACGACAAACAACACCAAAGCAAGAAGCTGGCCTTGGTGATTATCTTCGCGCTGTCGGCCAAGGGGCAACGCTTGGTTTTGCTGATGAGCTGGAAGCTATAGCGCGTTCTTCGTTTGGTGGAGGAACATATGAACAGGAAGTTGGCAAGGCGCGCGCTGGTCTAGAACGCGCTCGGGAAACAAACCCATATCTTGCCTATGGTGGAGAAATCGCTGGCTCGCTAGCAACGTTGCCCTTCGGAGGCGCCGCAGGTCTCGCAGCTCGTGGTATCAGGGGCGCTTCAATGGCCGGAAAGGCATTGTCATCACCAATTGGTCGCGGACTTCTCGAAGGCGCTATTTACGGCGCTGGAGCGGCCGAAGGCGATCCCATGGCGCGTTTAGATGAAGCTGCGCTAGGTGGAGCCATTGGCGGCATGTTCGGTGGTGTCGGTCAAATTGCAGGGCCTAAAATCACAGAAGCCGCAAAGAAGTTGCGCGAAGCCGGTGTTCGTTTGACGCCGGGACAGTATTTCGGAGGCGCAACAAAAGCGGCGGAACAGGCGGCGCGCCAGGTGCCGTTTGCGGGATCTATGGTTCGAGCACGTGCTGAAGATGCAATGAAGGACTTCAACCGCGTTGTGATCGATGAAATTCTCACTCCTATCGGCAAAAAAATCGACCCTAAATTGACAGGGCGCGAGGGCCTTAAAGCGATGGATACGGCTTTGACAGAAGCCTATGACGAAGCGCTTTCCCCATTGTCATTGCAGTATGGCGAAAGCCTCAAGTCTCGCATTGGCAAAGCGCTCGATTTGACAGTTGCGCGTGCCGCAGACGGCAAGCCTTACATTGCTGGCAGCGAAGCGTTCATAGATTTGGGCAAGCCAGAATTGGATGTATTGCAACGCTATATCGGCATGATGATGAAGCGCTTCGACGGCGGTGTTATGTCAGGCGATGTTTACAAGGCGCTAGACAGCGATCTTCGCAAGGCAGCCGTTCGCTACGGCAAATCTCAAGAGCCTGCCAAAAAGCAGCTTGGCGAGGCCCTGGGGAAAATGCGCAATGCCTTGTTCGAAGAGGTCACTGGGCAGGCAGGCGGTGACGCTGCATCAAAGTTGCGCGCCGTCGATTTCGCCTATCGTCAAAAGAAAATTCTGGAGACCGCGCTAGAAAAGCCAGGGGCAGATGCTGAATATTTCACCGCCGCCCAATTGCAAAAAGCCGTCCAAGAATCATCAAAACGTCTTGGCAGTGGAGCGTTCGCCCGCGGCGAGGCACCTTTGCAGAAGATAGCTGAAGCTGGAAAAAATGTTTTCGGGCAACTTGAATACAGCACGGCGCGCGATCTGGCCTGGATGGGTGGTGCGCAAGGGGCTCTAGGGACAATCGGGTTAAGCGCGCTTTCGCCAGTGCTTGCAGCCGGTGGCATCGGCGGCATTGGTTTGCTATACTCACCCGGCGTTGCTCAAGGGCTAAGGCCTGGAATGGAGGCCGCGCGGCGCGGTGTTGCTGGCGCTTTTGAGGCCGCAGCTCCAGTTGCAGGCGGCTTGCTGTCGCAACAAATCCTGCCAGAAGGCGGGCCACTTAAGCCAATCACAATCACAGGCCAGCGACCAACACCAGCGCAAATGGAAGAAATCAAGCGCCTTGAACAAGCGCGCAGACAAGGGCTTTACTAATGGCACTTTCAGACTACAGCACCACGGCAAGCAGCAACGGAAACGTGCTGACAGGCATCGACATCGCGGAAAACTGCCTGCCAAGCAACCTGAACAACGCTCAACGGCAGGTTATGGCCGACCTGGCAACCGATCTTGCTCGCGCGAATGGAAGCCAGGAAGGGCTTGCTACAGGCGTTTCATTCGCTATGCCGCGAGGTTCAATCGTCATGTGGTCTAACACCGCAGGCGGCACCGTGCCTGTAGGCTGGGCGCTGTGTGACGGAACTAACGGCACGCCTAACCTTGCCAATAAATTCATCCGCTCGGAGGCAACGGAAGCATCTGGCGGTGGTGCGGATAGCGTCACGCTTGCTGAAGCAAACATTCCGCAGCACGATCACAACATCAGCGCTAGCGCTACGCTGCCCAACCACGCGCATTCCGCTGGAACGTATCAAATCAGCGACACCTACCCGACGGCCGTCTTCCTGTCCACGGCGTCCACATCAGTTAATGCTGGAACTTTAACGACAGCCCAGCGGGATGTAACAGGCACCTCCGGCAACCCGACAACAAATCCGGCTATTGCAATCACTACGTCCGAAGACACATACGGCCAAGCCAGCCCAACCGCAATTGACAACCGCCCGGCCTATTACGCTTTGGCATTCATCATGAAATTGTAAGGCAGACCAATGGCATTCACAAACAGAACCAAAATCAGCCAATACGACGCCACGGCGGCCAACAACATCAACCTTGGCACGGCGTTGTCACCAGCAGCACGCCTGGGCGAATATGGCGTTAATCTAGACGCAGAGGCCATGCGCCCGTCTGATACCAACGGCGCTTTGCGTGAGCTGATGGCGCATCTAAAGGCAATGGATGCTGGAACTAGCGTGCTGACCAGTCCTAAGGCGGGCCAGTTCCTGTTCGATACGACATACACAGAAACAGGGTCTGAGCCTCAGGGCTCCACGTACTGGAATTCGGACGAAGAGACGTTAGACCTAGTTCAGAACGGCGCGGTTCTTCAGCTCGGTCAGGAAACCCAAATTCACGTGCGCAACAACAGCGCGACAGTGACAATTACAAGCGGCACCGCGGTAATGGCGGTTGGCACAGTTGGTGAGTCCGGTCGGATTAAAGTAGATCCTATGGACGCAGACGACGCGACCACCCCAGGCCCAAAGTATTTTCTAGGCGTTGCGACAGAAGACATCCTTGGCGGCGGTGACGGCAAGGTCACGGTCTTCGGTAAGGTACGCAGCCTAGACACCAGCACGTATGCTGAAAGCGACGTTTTGTGGTGCGACCCGGCAACTCCTGGCGCTTTAACGGCGACCACCCCATCCGCCCCAGACTTAAAAATCGCAGCTGGCTATGTTGTCACATCCGACTTAAACAACGGCGTCATCTTCGTTAGAGCGAATGCTGGTATCGACTTGCACGAAAACCACAGGGTGCAAATCCTGAGCCCTGACGCGGGAGGAAACCCGCAGGTGGACAAGATGCTGTTGTGTTGGAACAACACTGCGAAGCGCTGGGAAAACAAAACCGCCACCGACGCAGGGGTAGCGGCGCTAAGCGGCGCGGCATTCACCGGCGCGGTGCAAGGTAGCACGCAGACGGCCACATTCACTTCGGACCAAGCGCTGGACTACAGCACTTACCAGAATTTTGTAATCACCCTCGGAGCAAACATAACCCTAGCCACCCCGACGACTGAAACCGTAGGCCAGTCTGGGTTTCTTGTGTTCATCCAGGATGGGACAGGCAGCCGTACAGTGTCTCTAGGGACTGACTATCAGTCCGTTGGTGGTTCAGGGTTGACGCTATCGACCGCCGCCAACTCTGTAGATGTCGTGCCTTACATTGTCCAGGCGTCGGGAAAAATCCTCCTGGGCACCCCTCAGCTAGCCTTCGCGTAACGGAGAACCACATGTCAGGCCCTTTAGGTTCTCAACAATGGATGTACGCGACTGAGACGCCGCCGTTCTACTCGTACACAATCGACAACTCGCTGCGGTTTGATGGTGCATCTAAACTAACAGCAACCCCACCTTCTGTTAGTAACAGGGGAAAATTTACAATTTCTTGTTGGGTTAAACGGTCCGATCTTGGTGCCGACCAGAGATTGTTCGAAGGTTGGGGCGGAAGTACCAGTAATTGGACAGTCATTTCATTCGACAGCGGGGATTCGATACAAATTCAGAACCGCGTTTCTGGGAGCGCAGTGTTAAACTACGTAACATCTGCAAAATATCGTGACACTGCTTCGTGGTACCACATTGTGGCTCGTTTTGATCTGGCTTCTACCGGATTAAAGGTTTGGGTAAACGGCGAAGAAGTTACTCAATGGTCGGCGTCTACATTTAGTACAGCGAACACATTTTTTAATTCTAGCTCATACAATCTAAACATCGGGTACTACCAGGGCACAGCTACTCAGTATTTGTCTGGGTATATGGCGGATACACATTTTGTTGACAATCAGGCACTTTCTGCAACAGATTTCGGTGAATTAAAGTCCGGCATCTGGGTTCCAAAAGAATATACCGGCACCTACGGCACAAACGGCTTTCACTTAGACTTCGCAGACGGCACAAGCGCAGCCGCTCTTGGTTACGACGCAGCGGGATCAAACGACTCCACCCCGTCAGGCATCGCCACAAGCGACCAAATGCCAGACAGCCCGACGAACAACTTCGCGACGTTAAATCCGCTAGGAAGTGTCGCTAGCCATAGCGAGGGCAACCTTCGCATATTATCCACAGCATCAAGCAATTGGTGCACAGCACCTGCCACTATTGTGCTACCCAAAACGGGTCTGTGGTACATGGAAGCGCGAGGTGTTTCTGGGGATACGCATTTGTTTATTATGATGGGTGTTGCTGAGGAAACCCAGGCTAAGCCATACGCAGCTATCACATACCCAGGATCAACAGCCACAAGTTGGGGTGTTCTCTTCCGACCAAACGATGGGAACATTGATAAATACACAAACGGCTCGCCGACCAATATTGGGTCTGGAGTTACAAATTCAACAGTGGCGGGGATCGTTTGGGACGCTGATAACGGCGCGTTATACGCGTATCTGGACGGTGCGTATGTGAACACGGCTTACAGTGGCTTGGACACTAGCAAAGACTATGTGCTTCAATGCGGGGCTTTCAACACCGGAGTCATTGCGTATAACTTTGGCAACGACGGCACCTTTGGCGGCTTAGAAACTGGTGGTAATGCAGGCGGCAATCCAGACGGAAGCTCTGGCGGATATGGGGATTTCGCCACTGTAGTCCCGACCGTTGGCGGCAAACAAGCAATGGCGCTGTGCACCCAGAACCTGCCAGCCCCAGCCTTCGACCCAGAGCAAGGCGCGTCACCGCAGGATGCTTTCAACGTCTACACGGACACGGGGGCGGGCATCCTTGCAACCGCTCAGTCGGCCTTCACCGACGGCCTGTTCTGGATCAAGGATCGCCAAAACGCCGCCGATCACCAGCTTGTGGACAGCGTGCGTGGCTTGACCAAAGAGCTTAGCACAAACTCGACCGCTATCGAGGGGACGTATGCCGCTCCGGCTGGGGCTTCGGTAGCCTGGGCTTGGAATGCACCCACAATCTTTTCCAACAACACAGATGGAACTATTACAAGCTCCGGGCGCGTCAACCAGAGCGCAGGATTTAGTATTGTAAACTACACGGTTTTGCAACCAAACGACCCTGTCGGCCATGCTTTGGGAGAGGTCCCGGCGGTCATAATTGCAAAACAGACGACGTTGGATGAAACTTGGATTCTTATGACAAACCTAATTGACGGGTCTGTTGACTATCTGGTGCCTCAATCTACGAGCGCCAAGGCCACTTGGGGAACTATTACGGCCACGACATTCACAAACCCTTATGCCGCAGCAAGCTCGGAAGTCATCGCCTATTGCTTCGCTGAAAGAGAAGGGTTTTCTAAGTTTGGAACATTCACCGGCAACGGTTCTACTGACGGCCCATTTGTCTACCTAGGCTTCCGTCCAGCATTTGTAATGGTCAAGTCAACTGGCATTGGGGACTGGTACATGATAGACGATCTTCGCGATGGATACAACCCAGACAACGACTACCTTCAAACCAACAGCAATTTGTCTGAGAACGCATCAGACACAATAGACCTGCTGTCAAACGGGTTTAAGCTAAGGGCGACCACATACAATGCATCTAGCACGACGTACTTCTACATGGCCTTCGCCGAGCAACCCTTCAAATTCGCCAACGCCCGCTGACAAGGAAGAGCTATGCCCTGGAAACACAATGGACGCATCATCAAGGCCGGCAAGAGCTGGACCGACGACAGCGGAGTAACCCACCCGAGCAACTGGAACGTCTGGGACGACGCGACCAAAGCAGAAAAGCGAGTGGTCTGGGAGCCAGACCCTGTTGTCGAACCT
>Ga0208767_1004199_pt1 | contig 10219 bp, 21 predicted proteins | sample VirMetDEL_Mar_21_FD_184514 | JGI IMG/M metagenome (GOLD analysis project Ga0208767, IMG submission 184514) | Aqueous microbial communities from the Delaware River and Bay under freshwater to marine salinity gradient to study organic matter... | ecosystem: Environmental > Aquatic > Marine >... | reverse complement strand
AACCAGCCACTTAACTTCATCAGCGTTGTACAGGCGCTCGAACACTTCCTTCCCGAAACGGGATAGTTGTTTGATGTTGTACGTGTCGATCAGGTAAGTCACGTTGGGACGTGTGTCCCGCACGAAGTCTTCCCACAGAAAGTCAGCAAGAGCTGAGCAGACGAGGGTAAGAGGTTCGTTGTTTACGAGACGAACAAACTCAGAGTTCTTCTGGAGGTTCATGATGATCAGCTGCTGAATTCGTTAAGGGCTTTAGCGATTACATCGCAGTTGTTCTGCAAGTTCTGCAGGAGCTTTACAGCTTTGGATCTGACGCTGAGGCTCATTCGAATGCGGGAGCTATCGAGAAGCTCGTCAACTTTCTCCTTCACTGTATTCATATCTTTATGGTATTTCCGTAGCTGAGATACCATCTCGTTTAGAGCACCGAGGTTCCCCTCATAGTCGCGGGCTTTAACGGAGGAGAACTCAGCCATAATCCCAGATGCTGCTCGTTTGGCATCAGCGAACAATCGTTCCGCCGTGGGGATCTCCTGCTCTAGGATCTCCTTGATTGTGCTCTGATCTTCTGGTTCGTTGTACACAATGTGTACGATGCTGTTGTGCATGTGATCTGGATACAGCTCTTCATCGCCCTGAACGATTGCCCAAGCTTTAAGGAACTTAAGAATTTGAACGCGGCGACGATCGGAGATGGTGATGCTCCGTTGTTCGAGCATCTGCCATACAGAGTTGAACTTGTCTAAGAAGTCTTCGGAGACTTTGATCTGTTTAGCTGAAGCTTGTAGTTCAGTCAGATCATCGAGTGTTAAGAACTCTCCAACCTCAGGGCGAGTTTCAATACCAACAGTCCACTCGTCAAGAGTCCGCTTCGAGATTGGTTTCTTCAGCAGTTCGATGGTTGGGCGGAATAAGAAACGATCAGCAAAAGCCTGAAGCGATTCCTCCTGAGGCCAACTGTTCGTGGCGGCGATGATTGACTGAAGTGGGGTGTTGACTACTTGTTTACCGTTGTTGAATGTCCGCTCGTTAAGTAGCGAGAGTAGAGAGTTAAGGATGGCAGACGAGCCACGGAACAGCTCGTCCATAAATGCAATGTGAGCAGAAGGTAAGTAACCGTCGACGTCACGTGTGTACTCATCGTTAAGTAACTTGGTCACCGCGACTGGACCGAACAGTTCGCTGGGATCTGTAGTTGGAGTCAGCAAATAACCAAAGTAGTTAGCGCCGTTTATGCCACCACAGACACTGCGGACGAGATCACTCTTACCTGTTCCCGGAGGACCAAGAAGGAAAGCATTCTGTTTAGCCAGGATTGAAGCGAGCAGACCATCGATTACATGTTCACGTTCAAGAGTTGAAGCGTTTAAGGAAGCACGGAAGTTCTGAAGCTTGCCGAAAAGTACGTCGTTCATTTGATGTTGGTGGGGAATGGAGCAGGAAAAGGAAGTTGAACTTCTTGTATGGAGACAGGTTCGTTAATAGATCCGCTTGCCGCAGCTAATCGAGCTGCAGCTGAATCGAAGTCTACGAACGAAACCGCGTGGTTCGGATCGTTTGTGTAGTGGTTGATATCAGAAAGAAAACCTTGAGGTGTTTTGAATACGTAAGCAGTGCGTGTCATTAGAAATCAGCTTCGGGTGTTTCTGTGTTGTTGATGTCACCAATAAGTTCGTCTAGGTTTTGACCAGCAGCTTGGATTAGTTCCTTACGTTGATTGAGAAGTTTGCGTAGTTGTTTGGACCGCTGTTCGTAGATGTCAATCTCTGTATTTGCATCTTTAACGAGGAGATTAAGAGAGTTGATGTTCTCAGCGTTCTTAATCTTTTCGCACAGAGTTTTGTACTGAGAGCTCAGAGCTAGCGATTGCTGCAGCTTTTCGAGACCTTTGGATTGATCTTGGTTGCTGCAGATGGTTTGTAGCTCAGCCCGAATCTCTTCCTGAACAGCATAGAAGTCTTCTGTTGCTTTGGTGCGTAGGCTACGGTCAGGTGACTGGAGGTTGCTGCCAGATTCCAGCAGGCGATCAGCTAGGACTGCGAACTCGCTGAATGCTGGTACGCTGTCGCTGATCAGCTTTAACTTCTCCGCTGTAATTTGCCAGCTGCCTCGTTTCTTATCGGAACCAGTTTGTTGGCGACCGATCTTAGTAACCGTACGTACGTCTAAGTCATCGAGAAGCTGTGCACCTAGTGTCAGAGCTTTGTCTGCAGCTGATGCTTTAGCCGCTTCGAGCACTTGACTCGTGTTGATCGAGTTCTCGTAAGCCAAAACTGAATCGATATCTCCTGCGATAGGAGTCTCAACTTTCTGTAGTGAAACAGGAAGGGGACCGAGAACCGAGACACGAATAGGCTTTCGATACTGCTCCCGCGTGGGAAAGAAACGCATGTAAGCGTCAAATGCGATAGCGTATTCTGTGTCCTCAACGAACAGAGGCCGAAGAATACCCTCGGCAGTGTTCTGCCAACGAGAGTACTCTTGTTCCCACAGGTTCTTAAGTTCTTCGTTGTACGCTTCAGCGTTCTGTTTGATCTCTTTGATCAAAGCATTCGCTTCAGCGAAGTAAGAAGATGTGACAAAGTGTGAGTCACCGTAGTGAATGCAGTAGGCATCGTACAGCTCTCGCTGTTTACCACGGAGAGCATCTAATTTCTCCTTCAAAGCGTTGGAGAGATTGGGTCGAATGCTGACGGTGTTGTTTGCCTCAAGCGTGTCGATTACTTGCTGAGGTAGTTTGAGATCGTCAAATTTAATCTGAACGGATTGACGGACGTCTGCAGAGATGGAGCAAGTGAGGAGGTAGTGATTCATTTGTTGCACTCAGTGGGAGGGTAGTTGTAGACAGGTGGAGACGGATGGACTCCGATGATGCCTAAGGCTGCAAAAGCCATACCGATCGAAGCGATCAGTGCGGCCCCTGCGTTAGCTAGTTTCTGACTCATTTAAGACGAGTGAACGCAAGTGAAATCTTGTCAGTAACTTGATCGCATTTATGCTCAGCTACCAGTTGCTCAGCGGTATGTTTTAGCTGCATCTTGGCAACTTTGAGCTCTTGCTCAAGCTTCGTTACTTTCTCAGCAAGCTTCTCTAGTTTGGTGTGCGGCGTGGGCTTACGTGAAATCCGCACGACAATGTTGGTGCGGTAATCAGGAAACTTAAAGCGGCTGTCGGTGCCGCTGAAGATCGAAAGGTCTGTGCCTTCCGACTCTGCGAGCGTGATGTCACGCAGCAGATTGTCTTTGGCTGCATCAAACGGGGTGCCGAACGACTCGTTAAGTGCAGTCAGAGCGCGGTCGCACTCATCCCACGCGGAAGCCGCTCGGTCACCTAGGGCGAGCAGATCGGATGTCTTGATGCTCATGAGGATACGATGTGATGTGAATGCGCCGCGTTAAGGGCCGGTGCCGCCCATGGAGTGACCATAGCACAGGATTTGCATCCTGTACAGGGTTTAACTTTAGTTACTTCTTAGAGTACACAGCAATTTGGTTTGCATGGTAGATGCCATGCTCCCTCATCGCAAATGCTTTTGCAGATTTTTCGTCATCGGCTTCGATTGAAGTAAGAAAGCCCCACGAACCTGTCTTGTGATTAGTGAAAATGTCGAACTCGTGCCGCTGTGGTTTTTGAAGACGCATGAGTTATCTGAATGCCGGCTTAATTTAACACGGCGCCGGTAGTCTTAATCACTGTTTAACTTCATGGTGTAGCTCGTAGAACCTCGTTATAGATAAAACTTTCTCTGAAACTCTGCTGAGTTAACGTGATTTTCTACTTACGTTTTATGTATGTAAGCGGAGCAATCGGATGCGTCCGGTGTGAACGCTTCGGGGAACTTTAAGGCGCACTGCCCGTGACTGGCGTACGTACAAGTCTTGCAGTTATCTTTGCCTTCGTCTGCCTCATTTGTATCTAACAAGAGTTTGCGGAGGTTGATTATCAGCTCCTCCAACTCTTTAGATTTCTTCTGGAACTCTCGATACTGCGTCTGTGAAATTTCGTAGAAAGTTTCGCGGTGTTTGCACTCTTTACAGTGCTTTCGCCGTCTTATGTACGCTTTGTTCGATTCAGTCTCAAGAACATAGAAAGAGGGTGTGTCGCATTTGGGACATCGAGTGATATCCCTTGGAGGTTGGTTGTCTTTCGAGAACTTCATAGTAAATAGTGCGGCGGCCCCGCGAAGCGGGATAGTGATTTAGGTTGCGCTTTCTAGCCAAGCTTTACAGGCTTTCTTGGCCACATAATGTACAGCCGTGGGATCCGCCAAGTTATATTCACGCGCCGCCCTGTATGCTTCTTTAGCTGTTTCGAATTCATCGATTGTTTCCACGGTGTCGGTGTGATCTCGTCGTTGGATGTAGTGAGCCATGCTGATCAACCTCGCACAAAACAGTGACGGGAGTTCTTTTCAATCTCCCAGTCAGCTTCTTCGATTGCGGTGCCGAACCACTTGTGATTCTTCTGGTAAATACCAGCGCCGCACAGCTCACGCAGAATAGCATTTAGTCTGGACTTAGTTGTAGGTGTTTGGTAACCGTAGTCGCAGATCGTAACTGTATCGGGGCTAATCTGAGCGATTGGGCTGCCATGCAGATATACAGTTGTGCGGTCAATCAGTCGATCAGCGTGGGCGAAATAAGTTACAGAGACTTGTGTGTTGGCGCACTTCCAATCTTTCTTAGAGTGGATTGCGAGCAACATTTGTGATTCGATCTTACGCATGATGTTTGTGCGAGTTGGGTTAGTTAAGAGTCAGTAATCTTGGGACACAATACCTTCAAGAGCTGGGATGATCTTGTCTTCGATTAAGTAGACAACATCATCAGGCATCTCCTCTTTAAGGAGAATCTGTTTGAATTGTGCGAGGGAATGGTAAGCGAGACTGTGGGAGTCAAGTGTATATACGTCGTAAGGAAAGTGATTGGCCATGATGTTAGAAAGGGTTGGACCAGTTGTGTGCTTGGTAGTTAGTTACCTGACGCTGTTTGTTGAGTAGATCCACAAAATCGTTAAAGGCTTCACGCTTGGCAATGTGATTACCTCGAAGTTCTGGATGGTAACTAACTGAATCGCGCCAGAGTTCACGGAACTCGGTCAAAACTTGTCGCTTAGTCATGTGATTCGTGCTCAGAGATTTGTGTGCGCAAGTCAGAGATTGCGTCTTGCAGTTGGTAGTAACGTGCTGGAGTTTGTGCATCGTCTAGGTAACATTCGAGTTGCCACAGTGCATCTCTGGCGTCTTCGATTGTTAGGAATGTGTCGACGGCGTAGGTTACACCGTACTCATCAACAGAGGTTAGGTTGATCATGGTGTGAGTGTAATTGTGTGCGGGCGCCCCGCGCAGCGGGAGTAAAGCTAATCCTCCGGCCATTCGTAATCATCAGGTACTTCCCAAAGGTCACCATCCTGATGTAGTCGCCAGGTAACACCATCGCTAACCATGCTGGCATTGTTTAGGATGTTGTTCCATGCTTCCCAATACCATTCGTGATCCGGGCCAGCCTGACATATTTGAACGTCTTCATAATCAACACCTACACACTTAGCCCAGTGTTCGTCAGCATCGTTGCAATAAAGCTGGGGAATGTAGACACCGTGGGAATCAAGTAAGACGAGGTTAGGCTCGAAACGTGTTGTCATGATGATGGGATAATTGTGTGATTTGGCCCCGCGAAGCGGGTTTAGTCAAAGTCTTTAAGGTCTACATCTGCGGGGCGTTCAATAATCTTGCGCCCTGTATCTTCTACTTGTGAGGTTATAACTACACGCCCACACAGTGAGTTGTATGCGGCTGGACATTCGCGCATCAGATGGTTGCGCATCTCTGACGTCATGTAGTAGCTAACTACGCGTAGTAGTTGGTCTTTGTGTAAGTGGCTGATGTGATCGAAGTTTGCCATGATCAGAATGTGATGGTTTGCTCGAAGGATGAGAATGTCTTGGCGCGTAAGTCTTCCAGCATAGTTAGATGTTCGACTGCCCAATCACCACCAGGATGATCTGGAGTTTCAGCAACTAACTGCATGAGATCTTGCTCGTAGGCACGAATCATGCGACGCATGAAGTCTCTATTTAAGTGTGTGCGAGTGTCGTACATTGGCTGTTGTGTAAGGTGTGCGCGAGAAAGTGATGATAGTCCCCTCTATTTAGGCCAAGCGTGGGAACTGAGGATGTCGTTGGTGAACTGTTGGCGTACGCAATAGCGGGCGATTGATTCAGCTTCTAAACAACTAGATGCCAGTGTGTGAATCTTAAAGTCGCCACGATCTGCAGTCTCAACGTGCACGATGTACTTACGGTCTGACATTGGTTTAGTTAAGGGTTGCGGAGATGAGAATAGCCAGGGACTTGGTAAGCATAGTCCGGCCCAGGCAATGTACGCAATAGGTGACGATAAGCTGCAACTGTACACTCAATGCGCGGCGCATTGTATGCGGCCTCACGCCAGATTCCGGGGACAGCGTGGGAACCTAGGTAGCCCTCATCCCATGCGGCCACAGCCACATCGTCAAGATCAAGTAGAACGTAACAACGCTGAGGGTTACCGTTGCGATCGTTAGGTGCACAGTGATGTTGAATAATTGCCATGATGTTGGTGTGATTGTGTGAGTTGGCCCCGCGTAGCGGGTTACTTAATACCTGTAACTTCTTGGGCGACTTGATTAACAAACGTCCACACCATGTGATTAACCATGCCGCGCACGCTTGTGCTGTGCTTAGCGAATCGTTCTAGCCAAGCATCACCATGCTTGTTGTAGAAGTAATCCTCTACATCATCCTCAAACGTGATGAAGAAGTCCCAAGTCTCGTGATAATAGGCGAGCCCGTCAGGTGCACAAGCTGCACAACCTTTGCGGGCAATGTCCTGCAGTTCTTCGAACGTTAGGAGTCCATTGTCTTCATTGATCAGATACTCAACTGCGTGAGATGCAGTGAGCTGCGTGGATTGGCTCAGGTTCATAACATTCACCAGCATGGCTGGCAGCTAACAACAATGAGGGTAAGTCCCTCATGTAACTAACCCAAACTGCAGTGCAGTCTGGGGATAGCTACAGGAGAGAATCAACGTTTGATCTTGGCAATCGGATAACGATCACGCAGGATATCTATAGCTTCATCTCTACATGAAGCACGGAAGTAGTCTGCCCACAGACCTTCTTCATCTTGGGCAAAGTAGAGCGGATCACCAACACCAAAGTAGATACCATCGCTGGTATAACCGCCTTGATTGAGTCTCTCCTTCTGCAAGTACACGCGGCCAGTGAACTGTTTGCAGAGCTTAGTTACTTCGAAAGGGAACATGATCAGAAAAGGAAAGTGTAGTTAATGCAGTCACACGCAAGCACACCGTACGGTTGCGCATCGTGATACTTACGGAAGGATGGCTCTTCATCCCAATCTGCAATAGTTACAGTGCAGAACAATGAATCACCAAACTCACCATCTATAAAGTTATCAATCTCCCGTTCTTCTTCATCACTTGTGCCGGTGTAGTCGTGGTTGATTAAGATGCTGGCCCAGTGTGCGGGCAGAGTGTAGGTGATTTCGCGTAGTTCGGGCATGATCAGATAGCGATGGGATTGAGTTAGTTACAGTCAGGAATAGTAACGGCCGACAATAACATCCTCGCCGCACAGTTTGATCAGCACACCGCTGAAATAAGAGTCGGATCTGTAACCATGCCAACCGCTAAGTGCTGAATCCAGACAAGAATCAACCCGCATAAAGTCAGCGAGGTTGTAGTAATAACCTTTGTAGCGAAAGAAAGAACAATCGGAGTCGAACTCCTCATCACTCATCCAGTCAAACTGTCGGCGGAGTTTGGCACGTTCAGCACCAGAGAACTCACACGCAAACAGCAGCCGGCGTGGTTGATTGTTGGTCTTGATGTTCATAACATTCGCCAGCAATAGAGCTGGCAGCTAACAACAAAGAGGGAAGAATCCCTCACCAAACTGATAAGCTTGGGGAGAGAATCTACAGGCTGTGATCATGAATGATCCGCTGTGATCAACCTAGCTGTCACCTTACAGTGCGCTAGGTAATATATGGCCCCACTACAAAGTAATTTGGCCTGGCTGTTAGAAACTAAATCAGTCTATGTAGTTAGTTACAGCGCACAAAGCTGCAGGATCCACACCTTTAGTCCCATCCCGCCATCGTAGTGACACACACTAGTGAGGTTAGGGAGATGTAGACAACGTGAGAGATGTAACTAACACGTTGTGATACAACTTGCGCACTGTAACTAACTACAAGCGGACAGCATGTAGTTGTATTCAGCTGCCACGTGGCGAGCGTGGCTGACATTTAACGCCAGTAATTTGGCTTAGTTACAGACAAGATACCTGCTGACATAGAGTGTAGGGTGCTTATCCCTGGTGGCCTACTTAATTTCGGCTGCATTGCCCACACTCTATGGGGAATTATATATAACTAAACGCAGTACATTTCGTACTAGCCTCGCAGTGTTCCTACTACACTTACGCTTAGTTAGGTTGTCTAGGTTCCTTGCCTAGGAATCCGCGCACACCATCCCTACAGTTTCAAGCTAAGCTCAGTCAGTCGTTGCCTACGTTTCGGGGAAGTGCTCCCTACCATCAGCGGCTGGCTGAGCCCGGCCCATGTATCAGGGCTAGCGATTGCGGATTGTCTAGGTGCGCTGGCGTCCGGGCCGTGGCCTGTTCTCCAGTGACCTAAAGGTATCCGGGATCGGTGCGATAGGTCAACCCTTTCTGACCGGTTCACGGATTGGCACACAATGGCATGGTGCTCACCACATAGAAAGAACCGCACGCAAGCGCACGCGCTAGCACCACGCTGGCCCGTCTGTCAAGCTCGCGACGCAAACCGAAAAATATAAAATAAGGTGCGCAGTCCAGGCGGGCGGGATAGTGAATACACAAGGACTTACTATATATAATTATATAAACTCCTTGTGTATTATAAATACATAGCTTGTTTGATATCTATACAGCAACTGCAACCTGCCCGCAATGTCCCTTTTTTTTTAAATATGGCTCTTAGACGCCGGGGCGGGCGAGAAGGGTATGAGTATCTTGCTGGGAAATCGACAAAAAAACTTTTGGGTGTCAATATACAGACACGGGCACACAAAAAAAATCGCCCGCGTGGGCGATAGACTAAAATATTTTTAATGCTGTAGAGCTGTTTATGCTTACTCGCGATGAATACACTCGCAATTTAGCTGTGCTTAATGATTATTTGGCGCAGTTAGCTCCCCGAATTGTGAGGAATGTGTACACAATGAACGAAGGTGCGCCTTACATTATGGATGAAGGGGACAAATTACGTATGCGCATGGATTACGATGATGTTCTTGAGCATGACGCATCTACACTGAGGAGCATTTTCGGTCCTCTTCAAGCGCCGTAAGTTTATTTTCTGTTGTATTTTCAATACTCAGTACTAATTCTTTTAAATATATGACGTAGGTGCGCAAAAGTTCGGCGGCTTGACTTAGCTCGTGAGCGATTTAACCCACGCCGGGGTGAGTTTGGTTTGTCTGAGTTGTTATTTGGACGCTAAACTAGATACAGATTTGATCACCCCTTAGGTAAGTGAAATACGTCGGACCGGATCTTAGCAATCCAGCCGCTTATAACACGGCTGTCGAAGAATATAACCGACGTAAACAGGACGCAGGGCGCCGTGGTTACGTTGATGACGGCAACTTCCATCCCGATACACTTCTTCGTATGCAGCAAAACGGAACTGCGCCAGCCAACGGGGCACGGAATCTAATGGAAGAGTTTATTAGACGCTTGCTTCCAGGGGGTTCCGGATCTATGGAGACTCCGGTCCAGGCTTCGGAGGAATTGATTGCCGGTATTGATGAACGCGGAAACCCTATCTTTCCTTTAACTCAGGAAGAATTTAGAGAGTTTGTAGGTGACCGCATGGATGCGCGTCGGCATCAGGAGCTACTTAAGGGCTCTCCTGGGCTTAATCTGATCGACATCATGCGTCAGCGCGGTCTTCCTATCGGAGGCGTATAACTAATATTTTCTTAATTTGTCTTGTAACACAATAAACTTTGTAGCGCATTCTACGCTTTTTATAATAACTACAGTTGCTGAACTGTAGTGACGACAATTATGTATCGCGGTGTTACATACGATCGCGAACAACATCACGAGAATCACCTGGCTTGGTGGTCTCTTGTGCATCGCGCCACGCTGTGGCTGTGTTATC
>Ga0208767_1004196_pt1 | contig 10220 bp, 11 predicted proteins | sample VirMetDEL_Mar_21_FD_184514 | JGI IMG/M metagenome (GOLD analysis project Ga0208767, IMG submission 184514) | Aqueous microbial communities from the Delaware River and Bay under freshwater to marine salinity gradient to study organic matter... | ecosystem: Environmental > Aquatic > Marine >... | reverse complement strand
CGCTCCGGTCAGGTCAGGATTGAACCGCGTTAATTTAAGAGGAAAGAGAAATGGCTATCACACAAGCTATGGTTACATCGTTCAAAGTTGGCGTGCTTGATGGCACTTTCGACTTTAGCAGCGGCACATCACAAGTATTTAAGATTGCTCTGTACACTTCATCGGCTACTTTGGATGCGACTACTACTGCGTATTCAGTAACTAACGAAGTTTCAGGGACAGGATACACTGCGGGCGGGAATACACTGACTATTTCAGCTAATCCAACGTCTACTGGAACTACAGCGTTCTTAGATTTTGCAGATACTACATGGTCTACAGCGACTATTACTGCTCGTGGCGCTCTGATTTACTTGGCTGACGGCGGCACTAATCCTGCTGTTGCAGTTCTGGATTTCGGTGCGGACAAGACCTCTACTGCGGGGGACTTCACTATTGTGTTCCCTGCTGCTGACGCGAGCAACGCGATTATCCGTATCGCTTAAGGTTTTCACATGGCTAAACTCGTCAACAGGGCTAAGGTAGCAACTACCACTACTGGTACAGGCACAGTAACTTTAGGCACTGCGGAAGCGGGCTACATGAGTTTTGCCGACGCAGGTGTAGTGGACGGCGACGTGGTTCAGTACGTTATTGAGGACGCTAACGACGGTTGGGAGATTGGCACGGGTACGTACACCGCTAGTGGCACTACTCTGTCTCGAACAGTCTCCCAAAGTAGTAACTCTGACGCTGCTATAAACTTGTCGGGCAATGCTGTTGTTTTCGTTTCCGCCATCCAAGCTGATGTTACGGGCCGCCCCTTCGCAATGTCTCTTCTATTCGGGAATTAAACAATGGCTGCTCCTAACTTACTAAACCCCTCTACTATTATTGGCAAAACTGCGGTCCAAGCGGTCAGCAATAGCGCAACAGCTATTGTCACTAACTCTGCGGCCAGCGGGAAGGTCCTTAAAGTAAATTCACTATACATCTCTAACGTAGACGGTACGGATAACGCTGACATTACGATTGATATATTCCGGTCCTCTGTCGCTTACCATATTGGTAAGACTATTGTTGTCCCTGCTGACGCTACGCTAGACGTTATCTCTAAACCTATCTATTTAGAAGAAGGCGATACTTTGCGTTTAACCGCGAACGCTGCCTCTGACCTTGAGGCCGTTTGCTCATACGAAGATATTAGCTAATGGCTCAGTTCCCCTCTACTACTTCAGCCTATGGTGTATGGACGCTACAAGACGTTCGTGACGCTGTGCGTGGAAATAATTGGCCTTCAGCACCTTTACCTGTCATACCCGACCCTAACTTTAATCGGGTTTCGTTACTACTAAATGGTGACGGTCCTGACGGCGGCCAGAACAACACTTACACTGACTCGTCTTCTGTTGGGCATACTATGACGCCTGCGGGTACGATAGAGCAGGGTAGTGTTAGTCCGTTTGGTGATAACTGGGCTAATTATCTTGACGGCCCTGCTAACAATACCTATTTGCGTACAAGCGGCGGCGCTACATTTAGTGGAGATTTAACTGCGGAGTGTTGGGTAAACTGTGATTACATAGACTCTACTGCTGGGGTTATTCTTGATTTTCGTGGTGGAGCTGCTAACAGCAACCCTGTTATTTATGCCGCTGTCAGCGGCGAATTAAATATGTACGTTAACAGTACAAGCTATCCGTCGGGCGTTTTTATATTAAACGACGGCCAGTGGCATCACGTTGCGCTTGTTCGTTCTAGTGGCGTTTATACGTTGTATGTAGATGGTGTAAGCACTACTACTGCATCTGTAGCTACTTCATTTACAGCGGCTCGCTTTCAAATTGGCGCAGATGACGATGGTAGTGCAAATGCTTATTATGGCGGGTATATATCTAATGTCCGCATTGTTAACGGCACGGCAGTTTACACCTCTGCTTTTACTCCACCAACCGAACCGCTAACTGCAATATCAGGAACAGAACTGCTTACTTGCCAGTCCAACTACTTTGTGGACAACAGCACCAATGGTTTTACGCTTACCATTGTGGGCGCTCCAAAAGTCACATCGTTTAGTCCCTTTGCAAACTCTGCACCTATAACCCTTGCAGCTAATGGTGGCTCTGTTTTTGTTAACGCAGCGGGAGACTGGCTGTCGACCACCGAGTCTTTGGGTAGCGGAGATTTCACAGTAGAGTTTTGGGCTTATACTCTTAACGCCGGAGATGATGCTTTCTTTGAAACAAGGTCGGCAAATTTTAGCGGTTCGGGTTTAACTTTTACAGCGGTTACTTCTAGTAATGTTAGGTTATTTGACAGCGGGATTAGACTATCTGTAACCGGCGTTAGTTATCTAAACCAATGGGTGCATTTTGCTATAGAACGAAGTAGCGGAACGCTAACAATTTACATCAACGGAACAGCGGGCAACAGCGTAGCAAACACCACTAACTACTCGGATAATAGTTTCTCTATAGGTAATAGTCCTATTTATGGCGACACGGATGCTTACATCTCAAACTTTAGGTTGGTAAAAGGCTCTGCGGTATACGGAGGCAACTTCACTCCTCCAACCGCCCCGCTAACGGCAGTCACTAATACAGTCTTACTACTAAACTTTGAAGATGCTGCCATCTTTGATTACGCCGCTGTAAACAACGTCAACACAGTAGGAAACGCAGACATTAGTACGGCTGTAGTTAAGTACGGAACGGGGTCTTTGGCTTTTGATGGGACGGGGGATTACTTAAACCTTCCAGTAAACCCCACACTAAGTTTTGGTGTTGCTAATTTTACTATAGAAGGGTGGATGAATGTTGCAAGTATTGATGGTACTTACCGATGTATTTTTAGTATAGGCGCACCCGTCCAAATATATGCAAGAAACGGAACAATAGAGTGTTATTTTGACAGTGACGATAGCGGCTCTCCTTATATTGTGACTAACCTCCAAGGCCCTGCGTCTTCTATAACGGCGAATACTTGGCACTATTTTACTGTAGTTAGGAACGGGACAACTTTTACGGCGTATATTGACGGGGTTGCGGGGACGCCTGCTACGGGAGTTACTGGGGCAGTATTTCTGAGTGCAAATGGTGCTGCGATAGGAATTTATGGAGCGACAACTCAGTACCCTTTCACCGGATACATAGACGACTTCAGAGTAACTAAAGGTCTAGCCCGTTACACCGCCAACTTCACGCCACCAACCGAAGCGCTACCGACTTTCTAGAGGGAGTACTACTTTCTAATGCCATTTCCAACTAGTACAAGCGCGTCAGATGTTTGGTCTTTAAAAAGCCAGTACATTGCTATAGCCGGAGATAACTGGCCCGTTTTATCGCTTCCTGACCCTAACTTCAACCGAGTATCTTTACTACTAAATGGTGACGGTCCTGACGGCGGGCAAAACAATACCTACACTGACTCATCTTCTAATGGGTATACCATTACTCCTGCGGGGGCAATAGAGCAGGGTAGCGTAAGTCCTTTCGGTGATAATTGGTCTAATTATTTTGGTGCGGGAGAAAAAATTTACACAGGTCAATCCTCTGGACTAGCCTTTGGCACAGGCGACTTTACTATTGAAACTTGGGTTTATCGACAAGCGGATATTGAACCTTATTCTAGGATTTGTCATTTTGGCCCATATTGGAATAACAACGATTCTGTAGGTCTAAATTTTGATGACGGAGATTTTCCTAATAAAATAACGTTTGCTTCTTATAGATTAGGCGGACGACTTTTGGTTTCTACAACCTCTGTTGTTTCTGGGCAGTGGTATCATGTCGCAGTTACTAGAGAGTCTGGCACTTTCAAGCTATGGATAAATGGCGTATTAGAAGACACAGACACTACAGCAGGAGCAACAGAAGCTAGTTCAACAAACTTAATTTGTGTTGCCAGTACTTATAATAGAGATGTAGACGAAGATTTTGACGGGTTTATTAGCAATCTTCGTGTTGTTAAAGGAACTGCTGTTTACACCTCTGATTTTACTCCACCAACCGAACCGCTAACTGCTATATCTGGGACTCAATTTCTTTTCTGCCAGTCCAACTATTTTGTGGACAACAGCACTAACGCCCTTGCGTTTACTATTGCGGGCACTCCAAAAGTCACACCTTTTAGCCCGTTCTTAACAGCCACATCTATAACCCTTGCTGATAACGGTGGGTCTGGATACTTTTCTGGGGGAGTGGGAGGAGATGCTTTAACCGCAGCAACCACAGGCACTACCATAGGAACTGGCGACTTCACAATTGAAGGATGGTTTTATTTTAACGGCATTGGTCCCGGAACCGTTTACACACTTCTTGACGGAAGGACTGGAGCTGATACATCTAATTTAATGTGGGCGCAAGAAGGTAGCGGATCGTGGACTATTTTTAACGGAGCAGGATCAACATTAGCTTCTGGGTGGACTTCTAGTACCTTTACAACAGGACAGTGGTATCACATTGCTCAGACTAGAACGGGAGGAACAAGCCGATTCTTTGTTAACGGAGTGCTTACTGGAAGCCCCGCTGATTCGTCTAATTACGATTCACAGCAGTACACTATTGGCGGGAGATACGCACCCAACGGTAGCAACTTAACTGGATACCTTTCTAACTTTAGAATAGTAGCAGGCACTGCTCTTTACACGGCTAACTTTACTCCACCAACAGCGCCACTAACTAATATAACAAATACTTATCTACTACTAAACTTCGCAGATGCTGCAATCTTTGACTACGCAGCCATAAACAACGTCAACACAACAGGTAATGCAGACATTAGTACGTCTGTAGTTAAGTACGGCACTGGTTCTTTGGCATTTGATGGTACTGGAGATTGGTTGCAAATAGATGATTCAAGCATATTCGCTTTTGGTACAAGTGACTTCACTATTGAAATGTGGGTATACAATACGACTAACAGCCCAACGTATGCTGTTTTATGGGATACAAGAGATTCAGAACCAGACGATTCTTCTCATATTGTTTTGAATCTTGGCAAGCCTTCTTGGTGGTATAACGGTGCAGCAAGAATACAACCCGCAACTGCTCCTGCTATTAACACTTGGTATCATCTTGCTGTTGCCCGAAGCGGGACATCTACAAAAATGTTTATTGATGGGACGCAAGTTGGTTCTACATATTCTGACAGTAATGATTACAAGGCAAACGATTATGCCAGAATTGGCTCTGCAAGTGATAATCCTAGCGGTTTAAACTATTTTAACGGCTACATAGACGACCTACGCATCACAAATGGTCTAGCTCGCTATACTGCTAACTTTACACCGCCAACTGCGGCCCTACCGACTTTCTAGAGGGAGTATTATATTCTAATGGCTACATTCCCTTCAGACACAACTGCCGACGGCATCTGGACGCTAAAAAAGCAGAAACGCGCCCAACAGGGTGGAGACTGGCCCATCATTGCTCCTACGGCTGATTATTCCTTGTACAGCAATAGTTTTGCTACGGGAAGCACTTCGTCTCAGGCATCTTCTGGTGAAGGGTCTTATGTAGATACTAACGGGGTATGGTCGCCAAGTTTTTCCACATTTACCTCAAATGTTTCGTGGAACTCGGGTGGTGGGGGTTATATGGCGGTTAATAGCCGTACCGACCCTGCCGCCAGATTTTATTTTAGCGCGCCTTCGGCGTATTTAAATAATTACCGCTATATTTCGTTTATATCCACAATGTATGTGATAGCAAATGATAATTTTGGCACAGCTATTGGAGTCCAAGACGACCGAGCCGCCCAATACGATAATATAATTTCATGGTTTAGGGTAAATCGTTCGGTAGTAGGCGGGCAGTCCGGCGGTCATATGTTTTACAATAACCCAACCGAAGCTTCGTCTAGTTGGGACGATAGCGGAGGGTTTAATTGGTATAACAACCAACTCCAAGTTCAGTATTGGTACGACACATCAAACAACACTGGGAAACTAATTATTGCAGGGTACGACTGCATTGACGTAGGAGTGGGAGACGCAACTAGGACTCCCCCGTTTGTTGGCAACGGTGCTTTTTGGTTCGGGAATTGGCGAGACGGTGGTCCGAGTGATAACGGTATTGAAATGAGAATATACGGGACAGAAATCGCTGCTTGGAACGGAAATTTCGCAGATAGGCCAACGGTTTTATACCCGTAACAAATTTTACAGTGGTAAAGTATACTCACAACAACGACGTAACCTGACTCTGAGAGAGTAAGTAAATGCTTGGTTTTTCACCATTAGCCAGTTCGCCCTTAGCCGCTACCGGAGAGTCAGCGGTATCGGTTTCTGTGGACGTTTCATCGGTCGTAGCCACTGCTAGTTTAGGTGCGGCAGCCGTAGTACTACAGCAAAACGTAGATGTAACAGGGGTTAGCGCCACAGGTACAGTAGGTTCTGTAACCGTAGAGGCAGTGGAGAACGTATCCGTTACTCTAACAGGCGTTGTAGGCACCGGAGCAGTAGGCTTAGTTACTGTAAGAGAAAGTGTTGCACTTAATGTCACCGGCGTACAAGGAACAACAGTTCTAGGTAATATCGCAGTACAAGCCGATGGAGCAATAGAAGCTCTCGGTAATGCCGCCACAGGCGAAGTAGGTTCTGTAGGGGTAGTTGTTTCTCAAGAGGTGGTTGTTACCGGCGTACAAGGCACAACAGCCCTTGGTACGGCAGCAGTAGGCTTGCAGTTAGACGTGCCCGTAGTTGGGGTAGAAGCCACAGGTGAAGTAGGTTCTGCTACGGTATCCGCTTCCGCTAGTGCATCTCCTGTAGGGGTAGAGGGCATAGGGGCAGTAGGTACAGTATCCATCCGGCTCTCACAAAACATACCCGTAGTTGGGCTAGAAGCTACAGCGATACTAAGCGATACAACTGAATCAGCCGGAGCAAAAGTATACGCTCTTGGCGTACAAGCCACAGGACAAGCAGGAAATGTGCTGATCTGGAGCGATATTATTCCCAACCAGAACGCAAATTGGGTAGATGTAGACGATAGTCAAACTCCGGGTTGGACGGAAATAGACCCTAACCAAACAGCAACTTGGACGGATATAGCGGCATGAAAATAGTAAACGAAGCAGTTAAATTAGACGACACGATAGTCCCAAAGCACGAAATTGAAGTGGTATGCAGCAACTGCGGGTATGATGTGGATGAAAACGAACTATCCGCTGACACTTGCTCAGACTGTGGCGAACCACTAAACTTACGTCAAAATACAAAGATTTACGCGACAAGCGTGCCACCTGCGGGCGGCTCTACCTTAGTGTAGGTACTGGAGAAATTAAATGGCTACTTATATAAACAACCTCCGACTCAAAGAAATCACCACAGGTGATGAGGACGGCACTTGGGGCACCAGTACTAACACTAACCTTGAGCTTATCACGGACGGTTTTAGCTTTGGCACAAAAGAGATTGCCGCTGACGCTAATGAAACCTTTACTATGCCGGACGCTACAGCAGATGCCACGCGCTCACTGTATCTAAAATTCACTTCGGCAGTCGATTTAACAGCAACTCGTGAGATTACGCTTGGGCCAAACACGGTATCTAAGACGTGGATTATTGAAAACGCCACTTCTGGCGGTCAGACTATTACAATCAAGCAGGGTTCAGGCGCTACAGTCGACGTTGCTAACGGCTATAAAGTCATGGTCGTCACAGATGGTGCGGGTGCAGGTGCGGCAGTTTTAAACGCTAACCCTACTGCTGCTACTAACGGAACAGTAACAAGCGTATCGGGCACCGGTACAGTACAAGGTCTAACTTTATCCGGTACGGTAACAACTGCTGGAAGTTTAACTCTCGGTGGTTCTTTATCAGACGTGGACCTAACTTCTCAAATTACCGGCACTTTGCCTATCGCTAACGGCGGTACGGGTAGCACCTCAACTACGTTTGCAAACCTCACAACTAACGTCACAGGCACGCTGCCCATCGCTAATGGCGGTACAAATTTAACTACTTACACCACGGGCGATATTATTTATGCGAGCGCCACGAATACTCTATCCAAATTAACTTTAGGCTCTGCGGATCAAGTTCTAAAAGTAAATTCTGGCGGAACTCAAGTTGAATGGGGCGTCGCTACGGGATTTTCAGACGTTCAAGAGTTTACTAGCAGTGGCACTTGGACTAAACCTGCGGGCGCTACTTTTGTAATGGTAGAAATTTACGGTGGCGGTGGTGGCGGTGGTGGTGGCGCCCATCTTGTAAGTAGTGATAGTGCCTCGGGAGGTGGCGGCGGTGGTGGCGGTTCGTATTATACCGCTGTCTTTTTAGCTTCCGATTTAGGCGCTACCGAATCAGTGGTTATAGGTGCCGGAGGCAGTGGCGGTGCGGGCGCTAACGGTTCAAGTGAGAGCAACGGAGGTAATGGGGGTAATGGGGGTTCAACTACTTTTGCCACAATTACAGCCGGAGGTGGCAACGGCGGTGGCGGCGCGTTTGTAGGGGTAGTTGCTTCAACGGGTGGCGGCAATGGCGGAAATCCTTTGGGCGCAAGCAGTAGCGGTTGGGGCGGGTTTGGTGGCGGTGCCGCAGCCAATCTTCCTAATCCCGGCGGACCGAGTGCATGGGGTGGCGGTGCCGGTGGCTCCTCAGATTATTACAGACAGGGGGGTTATGGTGGTACTTCACTATCTGGCGGTGCTGGTGGAGGTGGAGGTGGGGGTGCTTACTCAGCTTCATCCACCAGCGCCGGCGGTGCGGGCGGCTCCCCCGGGCAACTTTCTGGCGGTGGCGGCACACAAGCAGATCGAGAAGGCGGTAATGGCGGGGCCTCTGAAAGATATTCCGATGTAGGTGTAGCTGGTGGTGCTGGGGGTCCAAAAGGCGGTGGCGGTGGCGGCGGTGGCACGCAATTAGATAGATTAAACGAATCCCCAAGCGTAACCGTTGGCGGTGCAGGGGGCGCAGGTGGTGCGGGTTACTGTGTTGTTTACTCTTGGTAGGGCTTAATATGAAATATGCAATTATTGAAAACGAAACAGTAGTTAATATCGCCCTTTCTGATGGAGCTTTGGCGTATAACTGGATTCCTATCGACTCTAATGATGTTGTAGATATTGGCTACCGGTACGACAACGATGCTGCTGATTTTATTCCGGTGGAAAAAGATAACTCCCAAGAAATCAGAGCCTTGCGAGACGCCAAGCTAAAAGAATCCGATTGGACTCAGGTAGCCGATGCACCCGTAGACCAAGCCGCATGGGCAACATACCGCCAAGCACTGCGAGATGTCCCCGAGCAAGAGGGGTTCCCCACTACAGTTAATTGGCCTGTCGAACCGTAAGAGTATGATGAGTGACGCATCTATTTTTGTTATATGTTCTGGTCAACGGCCAGATACAGTCTTCGGACATGTACTTCTATGACATCAATAGGTGCAATTACTTTGCTACGCGCATTGTCAGGGGGAAGGTAGAGCGGACACTTAATTACGAGCCGAGAGGCGTGGCCCTTGCAGCTTATTGTTTGCCCCGTGTGGCAGACCCAGTAACAGTGAGGGCATACTGATGGACCCCGTAACGATAAGTGCTTGTATAGCAGGAGCGACAAGAGCGTACAACCTCGTTGCCAAGGCAGTAAATGCCGGACGTGAGATAGAGGATACAGCCCAGTACATAGGTAAGTTCTTTGATTCTAAAGAGAAAATCTTAGAGATAGAAAAAGAAAACCAGTACGGCCCTAAGTTCCTGCGAGGTTCGTCGGTAGAAGCCCAAGCCTTAGAAATCCAGATGGCGAAGCACAAGACGCAGCAGATGGAATCTCAACTTAGGGAAATCATTGTGTTATACGGGCCGGGCGAAGCCTTCTATAACGAGATGATGAAGACACGGCGCACCATACGCGCACAACGCCTAGCTGCTGCTGAAGCACGGGCTAAGCAAAAACGGTTAATTATTGACGGTACTCTGATCCTCCTAATGACTGGGGCGACTATGGGTATAATATTCTGGATGGTAAGTCTAGTGACCAATTAAATAGGTGAAGATATGCCACGCACAATAGCTAAGAAACCTGTAGCAGCAAAGAGGAAAGCCGCAGTGTCCGATACTACTCCTAAGCGGCTAGACCGTATTGAAGAAAAGCTAGAGGAATCCAGACTTAACCTAGCTCGCGTGGATGAGAAAATTACTACGATATTCAACCGCCAAGGCAGCATCGAGACTGATGTTAAATCGCTTACTGAGAAGATAGGTAACGGTTTTGTAGAAAAGATTTTCTGGGTTGTGCTTGC
>Ga0208767_1004195_pt1 | contig 10220 bp, 12 predicted proteins | sample VirMetDEL_Mar_21_FD_184514 | JGI IMG/M metagenome (GOLD analysis project Ga0208767, IMG submission 184514) | Aqueous microbial communities from the Delaware River and Bay under freshwater to marine salinity gradient to study organic matter... | ecosystem: Environmental > Aquatic > Marine >... | reverse complement strand
GCACTACTGGCCCGATGTTGGTGTTTGATGACACTTCATCGCGTTTCCGCATTGCGTCTGGGTCTGACAAGCTAGGCAGTGGGGTAACAGAACGCTTCGTTGTTGAGCCAAGCGGCAACGTGGGGATTGGCATAGCGTCGCCTGCTACTGGACTTCATCTCGGCAGTTCAACCACCTTCTCTACCTTTAGGCTGACCAACTCAGCCACGACCGGCTCTGGATTCGACGTATTGACCAGCGGGGACATTGGATATGTCTATAATAGGAATAACAGCAGTTTAATATTCGGAACCAACAATACGGATCGCGCAGTCATAACCTCCAGCGGCGACGTGGGCATTGGACAGACTTCGCCGGATACTGGCGCAAACTACACCACGCTACACATAGGCGACAGCGCCGCGTCTCCAGACAACGCTAGGATTATCATGGAGGGCAGTAGCAGGAAGTTCGGGCTATACGCTTTTCAGAACAACTGGGGTATTTACGATTACACTGCCAGCGCAAATAGGCTTGTAATCGAGGACGGCGGCGAGGTAGCAATAGGGGCATCAACCGCAGGTACAAGCAAGTTCTATGTTCAAGGGGCGGGAACAAGTAATTCTCTTAGGTCGTTTACGGTGCAGAATAGCGCCGGAACTGACACTTTCTTTGTCAGGGACGATGGGCTAATCAGAACTGGAACAGCCACAAACTCCCCATACAATCTGACCACATTCAGTTCAGCAAATCTTGTTGTGTCTGCAAACGGCACTCTTTATAGGTCAACGTCATCAGCAAGGTACAAGAGAAACATCCAAGACATGACTTATGGCGTTGCGGATGTGATGAATCTGCGAGCCGTTACCTTTGAGCATAAGAACGAATACCCAAGCAATACATACGCAGGCTTTATCGCTGAGGAAGTACACGACGCAGGGCTTACGGAGTTTGTCGAATACAACGACGCAGGGCAACCCGACGCTGTACACTACGCCAACATGGTGTCACTGCTTACCAAGGCAATACAAGAACAGCAGGCTACTATTGCGTCGCTAACCGCACGTATCGAGCAACTGGAGGCCAACTAAATGGCAAACTACAAGGAAACAACTGTCGCTGGAAGTTCATACGTTCGCGCAAACGGTGTCACTATTACCAACGGCGAAGGAAACAAGAACATCTATTTCGACGAGGAGAAGGTGATTAATCTGGGCGATGGCGATGTCATTCGCAAGCCAGCGGGTCGCGTTGGTTCACCATTCTCAATCGAAAACGCTGGAACTGAATTTCCTCTGCTAAACCCAGAGACAGGCGAGGTGCTTGTTCAAGGCGCTAAGATGACATACGAGGGTGTCTATGCCGCACTCTATAGCCTGTACATCCATCTAGCAAAAGAGCGTGACGCTGCGTTAGCGCAAGAAGACTCCCCAGCGGAATAAAAGTGGTTTTGTAGATGGCTAGATACGTCACAGCGGGATATTGGGTTAGAGGCTACGCAGAGGGCGATTACACCTATGCTGCGGCATCTTCTGACGCCACATCTGCTGTAGACGCTGGCGCTAACATCATTGTCAGTATGGCGGCGGAGTCTGATGGATCGTCAGCTACGATAGCGTCTCCATACAGAATAAAGTTTGTTGGCTTTAAGTCAGATGGTGCATCTGATGTCGATCTAGGGATAAATCGGTATCGGTTGTTTGGTGTATTACCGGCTGGGTCATCTATTGGTAAGGCAAGCCTGTCACGCACAATAACTGTCTCAGGCGGTAAAGTTTCTGCTGATGGTGATATGGGGTTTTCTGCCCGCCTCAAGTGGGAGAATGAGCCTGAGCCGGGCGATGCTTGGGAAGACAGGGATGAACCTATTGGTATTTGGGCTGATCGCGCAGAACCCGGTGATACTTGGACTGACAGAAGTGAGCCTTCAGGCATTTGGACTGATCGGCCTGAGCCGGGCGACTCATGGAGTGACGCATAATGTTTAGGGGTTTGGTGGTAGCGAAAGGCCGCGTAGCCAAGGATGACCAAGTATTCTCAACGGTTGGTAATACCAGCTTTACGGTTCCAGCAAATGTTAATTTTATCTCTGCCGTCTGTGTAGGCGGTGGCGGCGGTTCAGCCTCCGCTCACCCGTCATCTGCGAGAGGCGCGGGCGCTGGCGGCGATTTGGTCTATGGGACGGTTCCTGTAACGCCGGGGGAGACGCTGACTGTAGTTGTTGGTGATGGCGGCGACGCGGCGGCTTATAGCTCTAGTACCGTTGGCGGGCATGGCGGCTCTTCTGGCATTAAGCGGGGTGCTACATTCATTCTGCGGGCCAAGGGCGGAAAAGGCGGGGGCAATGCCACTACAGAAGACACAAATATCATTTCTGATGACGCAACTAGCTCTGGTGAAAACTCTGGCGGTACTGGCGCGACTAGCGGGGCTGGTGGCCTTGGCGGTGGTGGGGCGGCAGGATATTCCGGCAGTGGCGGTAATGGCGGGTCTAATACTGTTGCTGCCACAAATGGAGCAGGCGGCGGTGGCGGTGGTGGCGCATACAGCACTTACACTAACTATGTCGGCGGTTACGGCGGTGGGGTGCATTTGTATGGCGCAGGATCAAATGGCGCGGCTGGCGTAAACACTCCAAGCGAGTGGAATGGGGACGATGGCTCTTCTGATGCGGACGGTATCGCGTCCCCGTCATACGCAAAAGGCAAAGGCGCTCCAGCACCTGCTACTAGCTCCGGCTTTAATGGGCGAGAAGGTGGATCTGGAGGTGTTCGCATTGTATGGCCCGGTCAATCATCATTCTTCCCCTCCACCGACGTAGGCGAACCGTAGTAAAATATAGGGAAACTAATTAGGACTAATTTATGGCAACTACCCCGTATAGCTTTAACCTCCCCGCGATTGGTGGCGATGCAGACCAGTGGGGGACACTGCTAAATAACAACTGGACAAGCCTTGCAACCATTCTTAGCGCAGGCGGATCTGCTGGTGGGCCAGATATTCTCAACCTTGATGATTATACCGCTGACGGCATGACGCTCACGGGTGTAGTCTCGATTGACATTGATGGCAGTATCACCGAGGAAGTGCATTCGGCAGGCGATACTGGGACGATTGATATTGACCCAGCAAACGGCACGATACAGACAATCGCAATGGAAGGCGAGATCACAATCACATCAAGTTTGGCAACGGGTCAATTTGTCACCTTGAGAATTACATCCGTAGACTCAGACGCTGTCAATTGGCCTCCGATGGAGTGGCTGTTTGGTCAAACCCCGTCCCTCAGCACTACTGGTACTAACTGGGTGCAGCTTTGGAATGTAGGCGGCACTTTGTACGGCTCATATATCGGATACACGGCGACCCCATAATATGCCATTAGTTAAGCTAGATATCCCCGCAGGCGTCTATAGCCACGGCGTAGACTTGGATTCTAAGGGTCGCTGGCTTGACTCCAGCCTTGTGCGCTGGACTAACAACGCCCCGCAGCCAGTAGGCGGCTGGGTTGAGTTCGCAAACATCGAGACAATTAATAATGACCCTCAGCTTGAGGATGCGGCTGATTGGACGCTCAGTCTTGGCTCTTCACACGACTCTACAGAAAACACGCTAAACATAACCGTAGATGGTGGGACAATTAGCCAAGGGTCGCTTTCGCTGTTAGCGGACACAGAATACTCCATAGATATTTCAGTGTTATCGGTAACGTCCAACGTGATTGGCGTATCGGTTGATCTTGGCGGAACAACTGCTGGGACTATAACCCCTGCAAGTGTGGCCCAATCAGCACTTCACTCATTTGATGTAACACTAGGCGCGTCCCCTACATCTTCCTTTGAGCTTACATTGAGTGCGTTTGCTGACGGGTCGCCGCCGTTAGCTGTATTTACCAGTATCGTAATCAGGCAAAAAGACAGAGTATCTAGAGGTTCCCATGCGTGGGTGACCAATGCGGGAGCGCCCTATATCGCGGCAGGATCGTATAACCGCCTTGCCGCATCAGATGGTAACGGCGTCGTTTACGATATCACCCCGTCAGGACTTAGCACCGGCATCGCAGAGGCTTCTGAGAACCTTGGTTATGGCGGGAAGAATTACGGGGCTGGATCATACGGAACGCCTAGAGAAAGAGACTACAGCATCGCTCCGGCAACCAACTGGACGCTAGACAATTGGGGTCAAAACCTTGTTGCCTGCTCTGATGCCGCTGGCCTTGTTTATGAGTGGGTTTTTGATCCTGCAACTGGCACTCCAGAGGCGCAGGCAAAGGCCATTACTACGGCTAACGGATATACAGAAAATGCACCCACTGGGGTTGACGCGCTAGTAGTTACGGCAGAGCGGTTCCTTTTCTGCTTGGGAACAGGAGACAGCACAAGGCAGGTCAAGTGGTCAGATCGGGAGAATCTGGGGGTGTGGACTCCCTCATTCACAAACGAGGCTGGAGATATTGAGCTTCAGACTTCTGGCAAGATTGTGGCTGGCGCAAGGGTGAGAGGCAGGACGCTAATCTGCACTGATCTTGATGCGTGGGTGGCGACATATCAGGGGCCGCCTACGGTATACGGATTCCAAAAGATAGGTAACTCCTGTGGCCTTGTAGGGCGCAATATGCTGGCTTCTGTCGGCCCCACAGCCTTCTGGATGGGTGAGCGCAACTTCTTTGTCTACGACGGCTCCACGGCCCGTGTGCTGCCTTGTGAGGTGCATGACAAGGTATTTACCGAGATGAACCATGACCGGCTAAGTCATGGCTTCTGCGTGGCTAACCAGAAGTTTAACGAGGTGTGGTGGTTTTACCCCGGCGATGCCCAAGACGAAAACACGCGGTATGTAGCCTACGACTACAATGAAAACCATTGGCTTGTGGGCGATCTAGCGCGGTCTACTGGGGTGGACTCGGGCGTGTTTGTTGACCCTATGTGGCTCGGCATTGATGGGACGATATACCGCCATGAGTCAGGCTATGGTCATGAGAGCAGCCCAGTCTTCCTAGAGAGCGGCCCGATCAACTTTGATGATGGCGACAATGTTGTCAGGATTACAGAGATGATCCCAGAGGAAGAGACGCAGGGCGAGGTAGCTATGACGTTCAAGACGCGGTTCTACCCAAATGGCACAGAAACAAGTCACGGCCCATACGATCCAGCAAACCCAACTAGCGTAAGGATGACCGGCAGGCAGTTCCGAGTGCGGATTGATGGAGATGCAGAAACCAACTGGCGCGTGGGCGACATTCGATTGCGCGTTAGCGGCGGTGGCAGAAGATGAGCAAAGAGTCTCCGCCACCCTATTCTCGGGAAACCCCACACCTGTGGGCTGAGGATCTTAATGATTACTTGGTGCGCGTCAGGGAGATTGTTGCCCAGAAGCAAGCATCTAGCTCGGCTACGGAAAACGGCATCCTGCTGTATGACGCGGCTAACGACTACTTGGTTGTTTCCGTTGGCAGTGAGTTTGTGCAGATATTGATGGCGAAAGGTAACAGTTTGCCTACGTCTTTGCCCGGAGAATCCGGCGTAATATGGAATGACGGAGGCACGTTAAAGGTATCGTAAGGGGTGGTATAATGGAGGAGTTGGAAACTGAATTAGAGCGTTGTAGGCCGTGGATAGAGGCGGCATTAGACAGAGGCGGTAATACTCATTTGTTTGAGGATATCGTAGATGCGGTCAAGATGGGAACGATGCAGTTTTGGCCTGCTGAAGACGCTTGCGCGGTTACGGAGATAATCGTGTACCCCAGAAAAAAGGCTTTTCACGTTTTTTTGGCTGGGGGGAATATGGATACGATAGTCGAGATGGATGCGTCGGCTGTGTTTTTTGCAAAGTTAAATGGCTGTAGCGCCATGAGCATTGCGGGCCGGAAGGGATGGCAAAAGGTTTTAGAGCATAAGGGCTACAAGCCTGTACTCACAAGTTTAGGAAAGGACATTTAATATGAGCGGCGGTGGAAAGGGCGGAAGCCAATCAACCAAGGTAGAGATTCCAGCGTGGGCTGAGGCAGCCATGAAGGAGAATCTCAAGAAGGCATCAGAAATGGGTGGAATAGGGGTTATGCCTCATTACGGCCCAGATGTTGCGGCCTTCACCCCGCTGCAAGAGGCTGGGATGCAGGGTGCGTATGATGCGGCTTCTGCATTTGGGCTGGCGGCTCCCGGCGGCAACGCTCTTGCTGGCATTCCAGAGGCTCAGACCTTTGCGGGCGGTGTAAGAGGCTATTCTTCTGGTGACTTGTTTGAGCAGGCTCGCGCTGAGTTTGAGGCTAGGAACCCGCAGCAAGCGGCGGCATATAACAAGTTCTTTGTCCCTTACGGTGGCGGCAATACTGGCGGTGGCGCAGTAACCCCCGGCCCAATGAATGATCCCGGCTTCACCCCACCAAGAGGCGGCGGTGGATACTATGGAGGGTTCCCCGGCATTCCGGGAATAGGCATGGATCCCAACTCTCCAGAGTGGCAAGCCTTCATACAGCAATTCCAAAACACGCAGGTGGTTTAATATGTTTGCCCAGCAATCCAGAGCGCAATTTGCACCTATGAGTGCGCCTCCCGGCAGTCCACGTCAAGGAATTGGCGGAGGCGGCAAAGGCGGGGCATCAAGCCCATCTCCCGCAGGTGGGGGTAAAGGCGGTGGTTCGGTTGCGCCACCACCGTGGGCTGAGCAAGCCATGCGGGACAACCTCCAGAAAGCATCTAATATGTACGGCGGCTACCAAAGCGGCGGTCAAGGCTTAAATCAAGCTATAAATTCTGCTGGCGCATACGGGCCAAATGGCTACCAAAACTATGGTTCAACCCCACAGTTAGCAGGGGCTATGGTTCAGCCTAGAGTTGGCACTAGAATTGACTCTAGCAGTGCAAATGGGCTTCCGGCTTTTAACTTTTCAAACGCACTGCCAGTCCCAACTCTCGGGCAGGGCGTAGCTCCTAATTGGCAGGGATTGATGTCCCAGTTCCAAGGCTTTGGAGGCATCTAATGGGCGCATCAGTAGGCGGACAAAGCACAGCACCGGCAACTGGAGGCAAGGGTGGCGGAATGGCTGGCCCTTCATACCAAGGGCTTGATGCGTTCCAGCAAGCGTCTCAGGGCATGACGCAGGCGTATGGCGGCGCTCAGAACGCGATGTATTACCAGCCCATGATGATTGGCAACTTGCCGCAGGCTGGCGGTGGCGGGGCTTCAGCGCAAATGCTTGACCCCAACTCAACAAATTATCAAGCGGCGCAGTTCCAGCAGGCTGACCTTGATCGGTTCATGAACCCCTACACGGGGCAGGTAATTGACCAATCACTTGCAGATATTGAGCGGGCAAGGCTACAGCAGTCCAACCAAGCGGCGGCACAGGCTACTGCGGCAGGGGCTTTTGGTGGCTCAAGGGGCGCGTTGATGGAGGCAGAGATTGCCCGTAACGCATTGCAACAAGGCGCAAGCACGGCGGCTGATTTGCGTAATCAGGGCTTCCAGTTTGCCTCTCAAATGGGTCAGCAGGACGTTGCTCGACGACAGCAAGCACTACAGCAGAGTGCACAGCAACAGCTTCAAGCGATGCTTGCGAATCAGGCTTCCGGCCTTGCGGCGTCACAAACCAACGCTCAACTCGGCGCTCAGGCAAGTATTGCAAATGCGTCTAATGCTCTCAATGCGGCATTAGCTAATCAGTCAGCAGGGTTGCAGGGATCTTCTCAGCAACTTGCGGCGGCCCTTGGGCTTGGCAATCTATCAAACCTTGGCTTTGGTATGGGTCAAGACGTTCTGCAAGGTATGCAGCAACAGGGCTTGATGCAGCAGATGATGCAGCAGCAACTCATTGACGCGGCTCGCAGTCAGTACGGCGCCTATCAAGGTCAGCCCAGCACTGCGCTTGGCTATCTTGCTCAGGCACTTGGCGCTACCCAAGTTCCGCAAAGCCAGTCCACGTCCAGCAACCCGGGATTGTTTGGCTGGGCGTCTATGCTGCTGGGGTCTGATGCTAGGCTCAAGAAGAACATTCGCAGAGTCGGCAAGACCCCCGGCGGTCACAACCTGTACGCATGGGACTGGAAGAAGCAAGCCAAGAGCGTATTTGGCAAGTCCGGCTCTGACATGGGCGTATTGGCACAAGAGGTTATGGAAACTAGGCCGGATCTGGTCATCCAGTTCCCTGACGGTTACTACCGCGTAAACTATGGGGGCATCTCATGACGCCAGCAGTCGGTCTACTAAAGTTGATTGAGATGGGCATGGAGAAAGGCGGCCTGCGAGATTCAATGGCTACTCGGCAGGCAAACCGCGCTGGTGAGGCTATGCAGATGGCTAATCAGCCGCTTATGTCACCAGTAGACACGGGTGGCCCTTTTTCTCAGCCTGCCCCTCAGATGTCTCCCGTGATGCCTCAGCTTACTGATACGTCTCCAGACACTTTTGACAAGATCATGAATGTTGTTGGGATGCTTGGCCCCGGCGGTACTATGCAGGGAGGCGCACCGCAGGCTCTTAACGGCCCAGCAGTGCCAAATATGGGCATGACCGCGCAGGACATGATGCAGAACAATCAAGGCGGTGGCGGATTGCTAACGATTATGAAATTGATGGGCATGGGGGCATAGAATGGCGTTAATTGATTTACTTTTAAATGCGCTAGACCCTACGAAGCAGACAACGCCACCGTATGTTCCCGGGCCTGCACAGTCGCCATCGGTGTTTGCTGGATCACCTTTTCCGGTCAATCCAAACCCAAGAAGCATTCCGCAGTCTGCCCCAACGCCACGGCTTGAGCCTGTTTCTGTGCCAGAGCGCGACATTAAGATGAGCGATCCGCAGGTGCAAAGAATACTTGCAATGACGCAAGCGCCTCAGTTGCGATCTGTCTCTGGTGGGCCGACATCCGGTCGCGGAGCGGTAGAGCAGCCCGGTCTTTTGTCTCGTCTTGGCAGGGGCGCACTTGATTACTTGTCTGACCCGATTAACCGCAAGCAGTTGGCAATCGGCTTTAACGCCATGCGCCTCAACCCAGACGCTAATTTAGCCAAATCGCTACAAAGCCAGATTGAGACTGAGCAGGGTATGCGCTTGCTCCGATCTCAAGGAAACAAGACTGCTGATGCACTAGCAAAAGCCGGTCATGAAGAGTTGGCAGAAATTGTGCGAGAGAATCCCAGTCTAGCAAAAGAGGCGATTACAGTTTTAACCAAAACGCCTGATATTCCAGATGGGTTTTTAACAGCACACTTTAAGGCTATTGCCGCCGGACACGCGCCCGGTAGCGAGGGTTACCAAAGGGCTATGGGCGCAGAAACCTCCTACGGAGGGCTTTCCGAAAAGCAGGCTAGTGGCATCTCAGATATCCGCAAAGAGTTTATGGGCGTCCCGCAGGTCAAAGCATTTCAAGATCAGGTTGCCGCGTATGGCAGGATTATTAGCTCCGCTGAGGATCCCAGTGCCGCTGGTGACCTTGCGCTTATCTTTAACTATATGAAGTTGCTTGACCCGGGTTCTGTTGTTAGGGAAAGTGAGTTTAGAACTGCCGAGCAAGCGTCTGCATGGATTCAAAGGTCTGAGGAGTCCGGCATAGCCATTCCAAGGCCAGTTCAAACAGCTATACAGAAGTTAGAGACGGGGCAGATGTTGCTACCCGCTCAAAGGGCAGATTTTGTAGATCGTTCTGCGCGGCTTTATGGCAACGCGGAGTCATCATACATCCAGAACTACGAAAACGAATACAAAAGATTCCTAAACCCATACCTGCCGCAAGGTGCAGACCCGTATGATTATCTGCCAAAGGTTCGGTATGTTGGCAAAAGTGCATCAGACATTGCGGCCAAAAAGGATGCTGCACCACGGCCCGACCTTATATTTAATCCAGCTACTGGAAAGTTGGAGCCTGCCCGATAATGCCTAACGTGCAGATTGGCGACAAGGTGGTGGCATTCCCTGATACCATGTCTATGGATGAGATTTCTGAGGCCATTAGAAATCTTAGCTTCTCTGGCATGGAAGAGGGCGGGATTGCTGAGTATATAAACGCGCCGTTGATTGCCTTGGGCGGCGGCTTGCTAGGTGAGGTTGCTGGCGGCATCTCTGGCTTGGCTAGAACAGGCTATGGCCTTGCAACCGGAGAAGGATTTGAGGGTGCAATGCGAAGTGGCGCGGAGACGGTCGAGGACGTTTCTGGCGCTATACAGAAATATGCCGCACCAAGCACTCAGCGCGGCACAAGGGCAATGGAGGCTGTTAGTTCTGCCCTTTCTCCAGTAGCAG
>Ga0208767_1004188_pt1 | contig 10226 bp, 13 predicted proteins | sample VirMetDEL_Mar_21_FD_184514 | JGI IMG/M metagenome (GOLD analysis project Ga0208767, IMG submission 184514) | Aqueous microbial communities from the Delaware River and Bay under freshwater to marine salinity gradient to study organic matter... | ecosystem: Environmental > Aquatic > Marine >... | reverse complement strand
CGTTTGTTACCAGTGTGGGCACATCGGTGCAAGTGGGAGCTGCTCATGCTTGTCGAGTCAGCTTTCAATTGAGCGATACCGCAGCAATCATTCAGATCACGGGACCGGATGAGGTGCAGGTTAACGTGACGCGCCAGTATTTCTCAGCCGTCAGCGGGATTCCTGCAGGTAGAGTTATCGGATACGAGTGGACAGCGATGGGAGCAACGTTCTCGCCCAGTAATGCGGTGCAGAATCCGCTGGTCACGTTTGACACGGTGGGGACAGTCACGCTCAAGGTAACGGCAACCCTTGACGACCAATCCACGATTGAGGACACGCTGGACGTCAATGTCACAACAGACCCGATCTTCTGGACCAGCCGAAGGATGACACCATTGGGTTTGGGCGGACAAAATTACGCCGTAACCGCAAGAGACGAACTGAACGGTTGGGCGTACTGTGCTTACAGACTGCTGCCTTTTGACGGCGGCCCTGAGTATTGGGTCATTGAGAAACGGAATGCAGCTAACGGTACTGTGCTTAACACATGGGCATTAAAACGTGTTGACAACACAGATGTCCCTGTAGGCAAATGGCCGCAAAGGATACTCATAGAGCCAGTAAGTAGGGATTTGGTCATTCTTGTAGGATCAAACACGGCTAGTGCCACTAGCTACTACGTCAGGATGACAAGTTCGGGTGGACTGGTATGGTTCGGCACAGCGGTAAATCTTGGTCAATCTCCGTTTGCTTTAACTCCATCTGCCGAGTTCAGCACTGATGGAACGTATCTATATGATTACTATTCTCGTAGGTCAGGAGTGTTAGGCTGTGCTTTGTGGGATATGTCCGATCCATTTGGTGGTGGCGCATCTCAGGTCGGCTGGTATAATCCTGATAATCAATTTGGCGTTGATTATCTTCCAAGCAGAACCTCAGACAATAGATATATCTCGGCAGGGGGTTACGCATCTGGGCACGCTTACTATGAATTTGCTCCTGATTTAGGCACTGATCCCTTTAATAGCGGGCCAACATTGCTCTCTGCAAACGGCATTTCTGAAGGCTCCCTAAGTGCAGGAGTTTTCAAGATACCTCACGGCGTGTCTGTAGGGTTGGGATACCACGCTTACGAAAGCGGAGGTAGCGGACAAACAAATCTATTGACGTATCAAGCCGATTTTGAGCCAGTCAACCGTTTCAGTTGGCAAGGCGGCCCATGGTTCGGTACAAATTTCTCGCCTCAAGTTGCTAATAATCAAGACTGGTGGATCACTAGCGAAGGTGTTTTTGGCAACGGAAATCGATCTTTAAGTGGTGCTTGTGCAATTCAAACCAACGCCACAAGTGAGGGCATGACTCGCAACATTTGCATCGAACGAGTAGGTGGCGCCGCTAACTTCAACGGTACATCACCTTATGGCTGCACAAAGTCTTTCGTGGACGACCTTGTTGTTGGAGTGTATCGCAGTGGTCCTTCATCGTCATTAGAGATATGTGCATTTGGCTATAGATTGGGCGCTCCTGTTGGGTCTTACGGAATACTGGTGGGCACCGATGATGGTGCAGACCCTACAGCAGAGCTGGTCATGCAGGTTGATGATGCTACAGGACGCAATACGGCTCCGGTTGGCAACGTCGTAGGTTCAAGAACTGACTTGGTGCTGCCTGGGTTTGTTCAGGAGACATGGCCCACTTACATTCAAGAGTTTACGACTGAGTACATTATTGAAGAGGCTACAGGCTTCACCTATCAACAAGGGACGGCATTCGCGTGACCGTTAAATCAGGCAGCCAGTCGAGCATCTACTACCAGGGCAGCGAGATCCGCGGTCGTGGTTGGACGCTCAACATCACCCGCGAAACACGGGATATTACCTGCAGTAACAGGATCCGCAGGAAATATCGGGTTGGGCGTCGTACCACCACGGGTCAGGTGCAACTGTTCTATGACCCTGACGACACGGCAGCCATCGACATGCTCAATGCGGTGGACACGACAGAGCAGACTCCCACCACACTGGCCCTCTATCTCGACAACACTGGCACCCCGTTGAGCGTCGAAGCACTGTTCACCCGCCGATCAATCGCAGCACAAGTCGGCAGTGCTCATGCCGTTACGCTGGGGTTCCAGGCAACGGGTCCTGTGACTGGAGGCTTCTAATGGCGGTACTGGGTGATGGCGGGGTGTTGAAGATTGATGACGCCTTTGTTTGTGATGTGGAGGCATGGGAGTTTCAGGTGGGTGCCAGTAACATTGACATCACACCATTAGGGAAGTCTTACGCTGAGGCGATCAAGGATTTAATCACTGGTGGTGGCACCCTTAACTTTTTTATGGAGTGGCGAAAGGATACGGAAGGAAGCCCTATCATTGACCCTACCGAGCTGATGGACTTTGTTCAGCTTACAAAGGCAGGTGCAGAAGTTAGCTTAGAGCTGTTCCTGATCACGCGCGATGGTGATGCTTGCCAGCAGTCAGGGCAGGTTTACTATTCAATGCAAGCACTGCTCACAAATGTAAGTTTATCGACAAGAGCAACGGATGTTATTAGGGGTGCCGCGCAATTCGTGACGACAGGCCCATTCCAACTTGTGAAGGACACGGCGTAGACTGCAGGCAGCTTTGACCTGAATCGTGGGCAAGATCACTGACCAGCCTGCAGCCACTCTGCCGCTGGCAGGGACTGAACTGCTGACGATTGTTCAGAGTGGGGAGAATAGACAGACCACGGCTGATGCTGTCAATTTCACCAGACCGCCAGTTCCCCACGCTGACACTCATTCCACGGGCGGTACTGACGAGCTGACGCCTGGGGACATCGGCGCTGCAACTGCTGTTCACCAGCACACCCTTGCGGATGTTACCGACAGTGGTACAGCTGCAAGCTATGACGTCGGGCTGGGGATTGGGGAGCTCGTTGAGCTGGTTGACATCGCACTTGGTGTCCCTGGGATGCCAGCAGTTGATGGGAGCTTGTTGACGGGGCTTGGCCCTGGACAGACGAACCTGAGCGTGCCTCAAGGGGAGATCACAGCGACGACGCTAAACGTCAGATCGGACACGGGTGACGATGCAACGATCCCTGCTCGTACGGTAACAACGGCGGGGCTGATGACCCGTGACGACGGATTGAAGCTAGACGGGATCGAGGATGGCGCCACGGCCAACCAGTCTGATGGCTACCTGCTCGAGCGTGCAAACGGCACGGGAACGCAGGACAGCCAGAGCATCACGATCTCTTCTGGACAGCGCCTGCTGGGGCGCTGGAGCGCTGGTAGCGGAGTTTCAGAGCTTATCCAGATCGGCGCCAACCTGACGTTATCTGCCGGGGTGTTGAGCGCCACGGCGGCAACGGTAGACAGCATTGATGATTTAGGCGATGTCACGATCGTCAGTCCAGCAGATGGTGAGGTGCTGCTTTTTAATTCAGCGTCTGGGCAATGGGAGAACGGATCAGTGCTTGGTGGTAGCGGAACCGTCACGCTAGTCAGTGGTGGGGCTGGTCTTTCGGGAACAATAACGACCTCAGGATCACTGGATGTGGGTGCAGGCACTGGCATCTCGGTTGGTGCGGACACTGTGGCGCTAGACACTACTTTCACGGATGCGAGGTATTACACGCAGGCAGCTGCTGAGGCTGCATTTGCCACCGCAGCACAGGGCGCGTTGGCGGATACAGCGGTGCAGCCGGGTGACAATGTTTCCACGCTGAACAATGATGCGGGATACCTGGACCAGACCACTGCTGACGGGCTCTATGCCCCGAAGCTCATCAGTAGCCTGCCGCCACTGCCATGACGCCATTACTAGACACTGATCTACTTCGCGTTAACCGTGGTGGGGTTGATTACCAGGCAACATGGGCTGAGGTGAAGGCTGGGGTGCCTGGGGGGCCGTCCTATGACCCAGATGCCCAGGACTACATCACCAGGGTAGAGACTGCGGATGGGCAGGCGTTAGAGACTGCCGTGAAGGATGCGATCAATACTTTCGTAGTTGGTTGCAAGGCAGATGGTAATTGGGATGCAATCAAGGAATCTTGCATCCTGATGGGGGCACGGACACTTGCAGGTGCGTTGGTGCCGTTGGTCGGAACTGCACCGACTAATAACAACTTCGTGGCTGGAGATTACAACCGGGAGACGGGGTTGATTGGGGATGGGAGCACAAAGTACTTGGATAGCAATAGGAATAATAACTCCTTAAGCCAAAACAACAACTCTTTAGGTGTTTTTGTCAACACGGCTGAATCTTCAGTTGGCGTTTATATTGGACTTGGAACAGGGGCGATCACAGGGTCAAACCACATTGGGGCTGATAATAATTCAGACTGGCTTTTCTTAAGATCAATGTCTACCCTTGCGAAGCTACCACAAGGGTCATCATCGACAGGGCTTATAGGGATGACTAGATTTTCTTCAAGTGCGTTTACTTATAGATTTAATGGACTATCACATACTGTCAGTGACGCATCACAAACCCCTGCAACAGGCAACATCTATGTACTTGGAAGGAACGTTTCTAATGCTTTGGACACACCAACCAATGGCAGGTTGCAGTTTTATTTTATAGGCGCAAACCTAGACATCGCCTTACTCGACACTCGTCTTACCACATTGAACAGTGACATCTCCGCCGCTCTTTCCCCCTAACGGCACATGACCACACTGACTGAGTTCTGGCCCACTGTGTCCAGCAAGTCCTATGCGGAGTTGAGCGTATCGGCTGTCATCTTCCCCAATGCTGAGGCTGCCAGCTATTTGATGGGGCAGGATGTCGAGTGCGACACCATCCGATCACGGACAAGCATCCGCGAGATCCAAGGCGGCAAATTCTTGATGTGCGCTGATCTGTTGAGGGAGTTCCACCCTGACACCCACACGGGGGTGTACGATCCTGCCTTCGCCGATGTGATCACCCGTTACGGGGACCAGATCACTATTGAGGATTGGGCGACCAACGCCGCCAACCTGCCACCTTCACAGCCTGAGGATGAGGAGACGCCAGAGTGGGTCCAGCCTCAGCCTGGCCTGGAGAGATGGTTTGACCGTGGTTATCCCTTCGGCAGTCGCGTCCTTCACACCATCGACGGCACCGAGTACACGATGAGGAGCAACATTGACTGGAACACGGTGGAGCCTGTGTTTGATGTCCGCTACTGGCAGTCAGATCCTGTCCAGACAGTGGCGTGGAAAGCAGGGCAGGTCTGGAACATCGGCGATACGGTCAACCATCCTGTCGATGACCCTGCCTATCCGCCGCCTGTAGACACCTGGACTTCAAAGATCGACGCCAACACCGCAGAGCCTGGGCACGACTCAGGCTTCTATAGGCACTGGGAGCCCGCCAGTCCTGACTATGAGCCTGGCCTCGCTGAATACACCCCCGAACGACGATATGCCTACGGGGATAAGTGCTTGGAGAACGGCAAGACTTATCAGTCGATCTACCAAGGCATCAATGCCTGGGCTCCTAGTGCCTACCCCCAGGGATGGGAAGAGATTGTTACGGCGCAAGGTTAACGCAGGCGTAGATGAAGAACCATGCCCTAGTGTTTGCAGCTCTTACGTTGCTGCTGGGGCTTGTTGCTGCGGGGCACTTTGTCTATCTAAAGGGACGTTATGAATGGTGCAGAGCTTATGCCAACAAGGTTCTTGAGGATGGCTCAAAGAGAGATGAGCAGATGTCGCACAACTGTGATCATGTCCATGTGAATGTAGATACTGCGGCGGAGGTTTATACGACTGCTGTGTTGTCGTTATTTAGTGCAGCGGGTGTTATGGCAGGATACGCCGTTGGGGTTGGGCGTTCAGGTAAGGGGCAGTAGAGCAATGCTACGATATTAAAGTTGTTTTTTCATGTGTTATGGCTAAGTATCGGAAGAAGCCTGTCGTTATTGAAGCTGTACAGTTTCTGGCATCGACTAGCGATGTACAAGGAATGCCTGCCGGAGTGGAAATGCACGAATGGAAGGAGTCGAAACATGGTCCTGGTATTTATCCAACTATTCATACGCTGGAAGGTCCGCACTTGGTCGATGACGGTGATTATGTAATCACGGGCGTTAAAGGCGAGAGGTATCCCTGTAAGCCGGATATTTTTGAAGCAACTTATGAGTTAGTCAATCCCGCTTAGACGGTGGTGGGGTTGGGCGTTCAGGCAAGGGGCAGTAAGGCGTGGATCGAGGGGAGCTGGGGCTATGCAGGTTGGCGATGGCCTGATCAATCCTCCCCAGGAGGCGCTTTCGGGTTTCGCGTAGACTCGTCATGGCTCCACGCTACGCCCGACGCTGATGGCTGACGCATCACTTGCTCAACGCTTCACTTGGCGTCATACCTTGCCTAGTTATTCGGTCGTGGAGGGTGCAGTATTTAATGCCTAGTTCTTTCGCCCACGCCTTTAGAGATTGAGTTTTGCCATCATATTCTATCGACCGAAAGTCCCTTAGCCTCGGCGTATTAAACGCTGTTTCCGGGTCAATACCCTTAACGTATATCCTGTTGCTGTACCGTTCATACGGGAGGTTTAACTCTTCACACCATTGCATAAGTGTTTGAGTTTTGCCTCTCATCGTTATGAGTCTGTTATTCCTTCTGTTGTTTGCTTGCTGTTTAGGGGTCGCCCACACGCAGTTACAAGGGGCGTAGTTGCCATCGTTGTCTATGCGATCTATTGAGTGCTGATCGCTTGGGCATTTGCCCATATCTCGACAAAACTGCTCAAAACTATTTTCCCATTCAGGGCATACCTGTATGCCTCGCCCTCCATAGTCCCTGTAAGGTAACTCGGTTTTATTTCGGCATCGCTTTTTCATCGCCCTCCATATCCTGTACTCCCTAGGCCGTTGCTGCCTTAGAGTGCCTTCCATCGGCTCAAGCTCCAGTTGAGTTGGTCGCGCCTCAGGAGCGGGAACTCGCTGGGGCACCCTTATCATAGTCCGTAGTGGAAGGTAGCCCGGTGGCTGATGCGGTCGGCACTGACTTAGTCAAGGTTGAGCGGGGGACTCAGCTCTACAGCCTGAAGGTGGAAGAGCTGGCATCTCTATTGGATGACGACCTGATCGAGGTTGAGCGTGGTGGGGTGGTTTACAAGGAGACCGGGTTGAACGTCAAGGCTGACCTGCCGTAGGGTCATCATCAGGGGGTTGAACGTGCAAACAAACAATAAGCCCCAGCACTGCAGTGCTAGAGCTTGTTGCCGACCGCCAATCTGCAGTCCACAGATGGATTATAGTGCAGCTGTCACCGCTCTGCTCCTGTAGGGAGCATCGGACATAAGTCCTGGGTTCTCCCAGGCCGCGTCGAATCAAAGTGTTGCAACTCATCGACGTGCCAGCTTGTTGCTACACTTGACCTACCCACTCTGTCTCTCTGCAGGCAGGGGGCAGGGCCGTAAGGCTTCGGTTTTACGGCTTTTGCACTCATTCATGCCTTTGGCCGCTTGCTCTACTGCTTGTGGTTCAGCTGAATGGAAGCACCCGCCATAGCCCCTTGGGAGACTGAGGGGCTTTGTGCTGCACAAAAGCCCAGCGATAAACGCCAGGCTCTTGCAGTATTACTGGGGTTTATAGCTGCCGCTCAACCCTTTGACGTGGGGTCTGTGTCGTCTTTCTTCTTACGGTTTGCATAGTATCCAGCAACTGATGACGTAGGCACGAGGAGCGCTAAGACAATTTCGATTGCCTTGTTTCTTGCGTTCCTAAAGTCATCATCAAGGTCTGTGCATAACGCCAGTTGATCTCTGGCGGGACCCGATTCAAACGCTTTACTGGTTACTACACCATCGCGCTCAAGTATGGCGAGAAAATTAAGCCTTACTCCCCACGTGCATAAACTTAGTAAGATATACAGGAAAACTAAGTGACTGACTAATATGCCAATAATTGTTGCAAATAACCAGCCAGGGTGAAGGACTGCTCGCCGGTTGTCGTCATCGGGTGGCATTGTCAGAATGAGTCAACCGCTCACCCATCATGACGGACATCGAGGAAGCTCGGATCTGCCTTGCAATCAGGCGTTGTCAGGATCTGGAGGAACTGAGAGTGGTTACGCTGGCGTTGGTCGGCTCCTTATCCCGTACTCGTGAGATGCTGCTACAAGAAATGAAGAAAGGATTACCAGTAAGACCTAGCTAATTCCTAGGCTCAGAGGTAGGGGTATCTGCAGGATTAACAGGAGGCTGGCCAGGCTGAATGTCAGGATTGAATACGTGAACATCGCTTGACTCTTTGTGTTTATTGCGACTCGGGGCGATCCAAGAGAATAGGACGGGTAAGAAAAATAGCAGTCCATTGCGCACCTCCTCAGCCTTATTGTCACAACGCTCAACCGGCCCTTTACATCTAGCATAATCCCAGATAGCAAACGTCGTGGACAACATAACAAAGAATAGAATGGTGCAAAATACGAACCGAAACAAGTTGACGTTATACATGGGGTAATTTTGGGGTATAAAATTTCAGAATCATAGCGCCTAGCTGGTTCGGTCCGACCACGTGATTTTCTGACGGCGAGGACTTCCAGCCCAGCAGACCGCAGCAAATGTGACGATATATTTTCAGCTACGGACGATTGAACGGCCTGTCAATTGCCAGCCAAAATGAGGCAGCACCGCTTAACCCTAAAAAATGAGTTGTAATAGGGTTCCCAACTTTAAACCACCACATAAGTAAGCAGGCGCTGCCCATGGCGCAAAGAATAAACCTAACTATAGAACCTTTTAATGCCCTAGACCCTTTGCAGACGCTTAGGCTTAGTAGATTGCGCTTGCAAAAGGCCGATGACATACCCTTTATTGATTTATACATACATACTACGGTTCGCCGTCGATTTGCTCGGTGACCTGAATCAAGAAAACCTGTGATTTCGATCACAACGGCTTCAAAGACGCTAATGGTCATTGAGGTCGAAAGGGTTGTCGAATGCTAGCCATATGCAGAAGCCCCCGACCAACCCAAAGACCACAATTGCAATGGGGCTGCCAATTTGGAATAGCCATAGGACGAGACATAGTGCGCCTATGGCGTAAAGGACGAAGCTATTCATTACACACCACGCGGAAGCCGTAGTTGTTGAGAGAGCTGCCGGGCTCGCTGTGGATGCGAGAGACCGAACGGCAGTCACTGGGTAGGCTGTACCAGGATCCCCCATGCAATGGGTATCTTTTAGTTAAGCGAATGCTCATGGAATAATCCTTGCCAGGAATGTCAACCCTGTTTAAGGAGGGCGTGGTGGTCAGGGGTTCAATGAAGCTCGTGGTGGTTAAAGGTGAAAAGTTGGGCGTGGAGACTACGCGGAAGCCGAATTTGGAGTCGCGGTCGTCCGGGTTAATGTTACCCCGAAAGGCCGATCGGGAGAGATTCGGAATGTGATACCAGGAGCCCCCACACAATGGACATAGGTCAGTCATAATTAGGTTGCGGGAGTTCAGGTATACAGACCACGCGGAAGCCGTCGGTGTCGTTGGCCTTGCCGGGCACGTAGTAGTTGCGAGCGGCCGAACGGCAGTGATTGGGGAGGCTGAACCAGGCCCCCCCGCTTATCATTTTGAGTTTCACGATTTTGCCTCCCAACACACCACGCGGAAGCCGCTGTTGTTGTTGGTGACGCCGGGCAAGTCGTGGAGGCGAGAGGCCGAACGGCAGCCCAGGGGGAGGTTGTACCAGGACCCCCCGCTTATTACCTTGTCTGTTGCAATTAGGCGTTCAGGTTCATTACACACCACGCGGAAGCCGTAGTGGCTGAAGGTGTTGCCGGGCTCGTAGTGGTTGCGAGAGGCCGAGCGGCAGTGCCTGGGGACGTCGAACCAGGACCCCCCGCTTATCAGTTTGCGTGTCATGATTTTGCCTCCCAACACACCACGCGGAAGCCGACGAGGTCGTCGAAGGCGAAGCCGGGTCCGTAGAGGGAACGAGCGGCCGAACGGCAGCCCCAGGGGCCGCTGAGCCAAGACCCTCCGCTTATCACTTTGTCTTTTGCGATTGAGCGCTCAGGTTCGTTGCACACCACGCGTAAGCCGAGGTCGTCATCGATGAAGCCGGGCACGGGGTGGATGCGAGCGGCTGAACGGCAGGGCCTGGCGAGGCAGAACCAGGACCCCCCGCTCATCGTTTTGCGTGTTGCGATTGAGCGTTCAGGTTCATTACACACCACGCGGAAGCCGCAGCTGACGTAGGTGCAGCCGGGCCCGACGCGGGCGCGAGTGGCCAAACGGCAGAACCAGGGGACGTCGTCCCAGGAGC
>Ga0208767_1004187_pt1 | contig 10238 bp, 7 predicted proteins | sample VirMetDEL_Mar_21_FD_184514 | JGI IMG/M metagenome (GOLD analysis project Ga0208767, IMG submission 184514) | Aqueous microbial communities from the Delaware River and Bay under freshwater to marine salinity gradient to study organic matter... | ecosystem: Environmental > Aquatic > Marine >... | reverse complement strand
TAATCCTTCTAATAAAGATCTTGTTAAATGGTTCATTTACCTAAAAATTGTTTTATTTTTGATTGTGCTTCTTCAGCTGATACTGAATTATCTATTATGTTTTTTACTCCATCATCAGCTAATAGAGCTTTAATTTGCGCATTTATCTCAGCTTTTCTTTTATCTGATCTAGCTTGTGCTTTAGCATCTTTTGGTTTTGTTCCTTGTGGTTTAAAAGGATCTAAATATTTTTTTACTATTGATTCTAAATCTTTTAGTTTTTCATCTTTTAATAAATTTGAAACAGATACAAAATTATTACCAAAAGCATTTTTATATTCATCGTAATTTTTAGTAACATCATTCCACGTACGCATCACAATAGCAGGAGCTAAACTTCTATCTTCACCCCCAGATTTATCAAATCTATCTTGGTTTTGTTTTAATGAACGTTCTAAATCTGTATAAACATAAAGCATAAATACTTCATACCCTGCCTTTTCTAATTCATCCTTTAATTTAAGAGTAGCTTTTAATGATGCTGCTGTTCCATCTAATATAAATGATTCTCTACTAGCTATTGCTTTAGGTAAATCTTCATCTTTTAATTTAGATGCAGCTTGTCTCATTAATTTAGCTGCCTGGCTTCTTTCTTCAGGTGTAGCATTTTTTAAATCTAAACTTACACCTGCTTTTTTTAATAAAGGAACAAAATCTAAATCTAAATTATATGTAGTTAATCCTGAAAGATCTAATCCTCTTAAGATAAATCCTTTACCTGCTCCAGGCGCACCTGCTAATATAATAGCTTTAGGTTTACCAACAGCTTCATTTAAAATTTCAACTAAACTTATCATATATTTTTATTATAAATATTATAAGTTTCTCTTCACTGTAGTTTTAAATTCTGTAAATGTTGGGGAATGTTTTGGGTTTTCTAAATCAAATAATTTTTTAACAGTATTAAAAATATCAATATTTTCTTCTTGTGTACGTTTTGATTCATACATTTCCCACCCTTTGCCCTGCATTTTATCTTGGGATTTTTTTCTTTTAGATGATTTTAACCATAATACCCCATAATGGTCTGCTGTTTTACCATAACATTCCTCATACATTTTACCATAAACAGCAGTTTGTAAATCATAAGTAGTTTGAAGATGATTAGAGGTTTTAAAATCTATAATCCATAATTTACCATCAATTTCACAAACCATATCACAGGTACCTGCTACTTTTAATTCATCTGAAAATAAATGTACTTCGGTTTCAATTAATGTTGGTTTGTATTCTTCCCAAAAGTCAACAAATTTTAAAAACATTTGCCAAATATCAGGATTATACATTGGGGTACCATTTTGAAGAAAATTTAATTCTTCTCCATTTAAATAATCTTCAATCATTTCATGTACCTGTGTACCTTCTTCTCCTGCTTTTTTAACAATCCAATCAGCTGAGTATCCTACTTTTTTAAGCCAATCTTGGAAGTGTTTTCCTTTTGGGTAATAACTTAATACGTAAGTTACAGATGGATAATATTTACCATTTCTTCTATAATATCTAGCATCAGGTAAAGTTATTTGTTTTGCATCTTCACTAATTTCTAAAATCCTATTATAAGATTTTTTTATATTTCTCTTTTTCATATTGATTGTAATTTCCTTTCCATTAATTGGTAGGAGGTTAAGGGGAATGTATTTTGAATTAATTTTGTAAAATCATGAAACCCCATTTCACTAGGATCTTTTTCTTTAAGATCAATTAAATAAACTTCTTTTCCTTCATTTATAAATTCTTCTGCGAATTTGACTGCTTGTTTCATAGCATCTGTATCTAATGCTATGTATATTTTTTCAATAGTAGATGTTACTATTTTTTTCATTAATTCAGATTGTATATTTTTACCTAATAAAGGTATAGCATTACGTTTAATAGCTATAGAATCAAACATACCTTCACATATAACTAAAGGTAAATTCCAATTAATTAAATGTTCATTTGGTATTATATTTCTTGATGCCTCTGGATTTTTGTATTTTATATATGGATCTTTTTCAAATGATCTTCCAGTATAATAATTTAATTGACCATTTTTATCATAAGATGGAATAATAATCATTTTAGCATATCTACCATATTCACAATATCCTATATTGTACTTTTCAATGTCTTCAATAGTTATACCTCTATTTTTTAAATAAGACCACGCTTGTCTTCCTATTATATTTTTATCATTAGTAGTTATAGGAATAAATTCTTCTGGTAGTTTTAAGTCATATTTAATTACTTCTACATCTTTAACTTGATAACCAGTCTTTACTAATGATTTTAATTCTGTAAATACTTCAGGTGATGCCTTTACTTTTTTAAATAATGTATTTAAAAATTTTCCTTTTTCATTGCAAACCCAACAATGCCAAGGATGGTGACCTTTTTTATTATCAGTAAAATTAATTTCTAATTTAGGTTTATGATGATTACATAAAGGACAATGAAATGCTCTATTACCACGAGCAGTCATTTTTCCTTCGCCTAATACTCTACTTACTAAGCTTACTAGTAGTTCATTTATCATATGGGGAATATACGACTATTATTTTGTGTCTCCAAAGTCACGTGAAAAAAACTTACCTAAAATATTATCATTAATATGAGCACTATATTTATTTTCTAATACTTCATTTAAAAATAAATGTTTTGTTTCATAATAAGTAAGCAATTTTTTATTGGGTACAAATTCTAATATACGTTTTTCCCAATTTTTTCCATCGTTATCTTTTTTAGATAAATCTAATATTTCTTTTTGAGATCCAAAATAATATTTCCAATCAGATTCAGTTATTATTTTTTGTTTTAAGGGAGTACGACCTTTAAGACCTTGTTTAGATCTTTCTTCTTTTAAAGCTTGTAATGCTTTTTTACCTAATTTTTTATTTCTTTCAAAATAAAGAACTTTTTTACCTATGTATCTTATATCAGTAGGTTTATACCTAACTTCATAGATAAATCCATAAGTTCCCTCAGGCATATCTTTTATTGATGTTATAACCCTTCCCTGGTATATCCAGGTAGCGGTTGTTGGCATGTTTATCATTTAGGATTATTAATATAATTAATTTGTATCAAATGCTACTTGAATTTCTAAGTCAGCATTCATCGGTACTTTTGTTGGTACTGATAGTTTTCCAACAGCTAATAAATTTTGATCATTATCATATAATCCTACTGTTGTAATGTAAGGACTAAAATAAGATCCTGTTGCAAAATCTTTATAAACATAATTTGTACCTAATAAAGGTGCTTCAGATTGGCTTCCTGATAGTAATGATGGGTTTAAAGAGTAACCAAATTCATTTTCTCTTACAACACATTTATACTGATGTTCATATAATGTAACTGACGATGAAAATCCTACAGTAAGATTTTGTAATAAATTTACCCCATTATAACCATCTTGTCCTTTTAGTACAAAGACACCAAGCCCAGTAAACTGTGATGTTGGGGTGGCATATGGATTACCAGCAGATGCACTTACAGGGGTTATAATTATATTTCCATGTTCATAAATTACATTACCACAATACTGATTAATAATTGGGGTTGTGGGTTCTGAAACAAATAAATTTCCATTTCCATCATCATGGGCTGTGTATGTAAGTCCACTTGAAATATATTTTATACTTGTACTTTGGGGTTCAATATTATTGCCCCATAATTTTGAAGGAATTGAGATTAATGATATAAAATTATTATTAGGTTGATTAGCTATAAGAACATCTTCTCCTAATAATGCTGTTCTAGTTTGAATAATAGTACTTGATAAATAATTATTATATTGAGGACTTTTTACAGCTCCAATAGGTATATTATTTGATCCACTAAGACCGATATCAATGTTATTATTTTCAGCAAATGTATTATTTTGAGGGCCTTCTAAACCATATAATAAACTTGAAGTAGCAACTAAACTACCAGATTGACTTCCAAAATAATTAGAGTAATAAAGTTGCATTACACTTGAATAAACAGAATTAGTATTCAATTTATTTACAAATCCTGTAAAATTTTGAGATCCTGAAACTGTAGATCCAAAATTACCATACCATACAGATTGTTGGGAAGTTTCAAATATTAATTTATTAGCTGGGGGTTGAGTGCCAAAATAAACTTCAATTCCTACATTAGATGCCGTCATGGCATTTCCAGTAAAACTAAATCCTTTATTAGCAGAAAAAGGAGTTATTACAATGTCCTTTGTAGTAAATTGTTTGTAAGCTGACATACATTTTAGTAATCTAATTTAACTCTAACAAGTAATTCTTTTGTAAAATCTTTAACTAATGGTCTACTTAATTTTGCTACAGCACATAATTCATTTGAATCATTATATAAACCAACTGTTGTAATAAATGTTTGAGGATTATTTTGCATTGAAGGCCATAGTAATTGTCCTGTTGATCCTGAAACAAATGATGGGTTGGATGAGTAATTAAAGTTTGCATTTTGAGCTCTTACAAAGTAAAAATCAGATGCTAATGTTTCTTGAGAATTTAAACGAAAAGTATTTCCACCAGCCACACTTGAAGATATAGCTGTATATAATTTACCCATATTAGCATTATTTTGATTTGAATTTCTTCCTGTAGCTAATGCTATACCACCATTACCCGCAGATAAGTCTAAAGCTTCACCATTTAATAAAATTAAACCTACATCTGGTAAAAATAAACCATATGATCCTTTAGTTGCAGTCCAACCATTAGAATTTGTTCCTGTATAAACTGCTCCTTCTGATCCTGATACTACTTGATAAACTCTTCCAGCATTACCATACACATTACCTGTACTTATCTTACTATTATCAGTTAAAGTAAGAGTTTGTGTTCCTTCTAAAGATAGGGCCATTGTTCCTAATGCTAATGATTCTTTATATCTAGCTCTTTCAATAGATAAAGCATAAAAATATGATGATGAAAAATTACCAAATATAAAAGGTTCTGTATCATCCCCTAATGCAATATTTTGATATTGTCCATATATTGTTGATGATGGTGATTTACCTGGTACTAAAGCATTATAATCTAAACTACCACTACCATCTTCATCAGCATAAGCAATGTCAAATTGAACTGCTGCTGTGGCTTCTGTAGATGATGCTTGATACACATGAACATAATATTGTCCTGAATTAGATGCATTTTGAACTGATGATGTGTATGCCTCTGTAAGTCTAGGGGCATTACCGCTCCATACAGTTCCTGTTACAGAATCTACACTATTAATAATATCACTTGGTTGAAATTGAGTAAAAGCTCCGTTAGCCATGTTTTTTTAGTTTTTATTTTTATTGCATTCCTGCTGATTTTCTTAATTCTACTGGAACTTGTAATCTAGCTCCTGTACCTCTACCTACTAGGGTTAATGTAGCGTATAAAACAGTTGCTGTACCAAATACATTTATTGATGTAGCATTTAATGTAAATGTATTACCTGTAACAGTTTTAGATACGTTTGTTCCTAAAGTTTGTTGTGCATTTAAAGTATTATTAGATGCAGCACCTGCTCCTATAATATTAGCATAAGTAATATTAGAAAAAGTAGCAGTATAACCATTTGATTCTGCATTAGTTCCTTCAAAAGTTTGAGTTTGAGGAGTAATTAATTGAGACTCTCCTGTTACTAACTGAATTACATTTGTTCCAACAGTTAAAGTAGGCATTACTGCTGTTGATCTAGGTAAAGTAACTAATTTATACTTCATAGTTTGAAGTTCATTAGGAAAAGCTTCTAATACAGGCATATTTTCAATTGCTTCACCATAATAAGCTGATCCCGATGGGTGGTTAGGATTATATAAAGAATAATCTACTTCATCATCTGATAGAGAAAATTGTGTTATATTAAAAGCATTACCACCTTGAGCTAGTAATTCTCTTCCTTTTTTAGTTAAGATAGCATCTACTGTTACTACTTGATTATTTAAATATCCCATTTTTATAAATATATGTATTTTTTATTTTTATTCCAAATTATAATTTAAATTAAATATTATCTAACATCATTAGGTGTATTTTGTTGGAATACATTTTCTGACTGTAATTTGTTAATTATTTTTTGTACATTTCTTTGTTGTATATCAGTTAAATCATCAGGAATTAAATAACCATCTCCTGAAGGTGTTTGAATTCCTCGTGATCCTGAAGGCATATTCAAATTTAATGTTACTTTAGTATCATCATTAACTCTTCTTCTAATAGTTGCTCCCAAAATACTTCCTGAAGGTATAGGTTTAGCTAATGTTTTAGGATCAGGAGATACTATTAATCTATCATATACAAATCCTGGATCAAATGGGCAGAATATTTTATACCCACCATCACTTGGAGCACCTGGATCTTTGGATACCAAATAAGGGCCATTACTAAAATCTATATTTGCTATATTTTGCTCATAATCTATTCCCTTATCAGTATTTTGAAACAAAACACTAGGATTTAACCCATTATTATTAGTTCCTAATAACCAAGACTCTTGGATACCTGATGCAACTCTATTATCTGGCCTGAAAAAATTATTATTCTCAATCTCAATATAAACTACTGTAGGGTTATTTTCTCCATCATTATTTACTACATATTCACCATATTCAACTGATTTAATAAATCCTTCAGCGGATCCACTTCCAAAATACTTATCTGTAAGGATATTATTTTCTCTATACACAAAATTATTCTTATTCATTACAAACATTGAAGCTGAGTTTTCCATCATAATATTCATCCTTTTATAATACTCATCAATTTGAAAAGGATTATTTCTATATTCTGGTGCGGATGAAGTTGATAAAACACTACAAGTAAAATAAAAATCAGAAAAAAGTGGAATTGTGAATGGTTCCATTATCATAGTAGGAGGAGCTAATTCATAATCAATTACTGTAAAATCTTGTGTTACAGTTTCTTGATTAGTACCACTACTTACAGGAGGAAAGCCTGCTTCAGTTGGAAATAAATATGAAACTCTTATTTCATCTCCTGGTCTTATTATAACTCTATTATCTATTATAGGTTCATACTCAGGTAAATTAGAACCACTTACACTAGTTACATCAGCCCTAAAATAATTATTAAAATCATTTTTATCAGAAACTTTGGGGAATGTAAAAGTTCCTGCTACAGGAGATGAGGCAGGTATTTTTAATCCACCATCAGTAGGTGCAACTGCTATTGATCCGAAGAAAGATCCTGTAAGAGCACCAGGTATATTAGTGTTGAGTTGATTACCTGCAAAACCTAAAGTTGTATACATATTACCACCATATCCAGGAATTCCATCTGTCATATTTGTTCCACCTTCAGTAACAATATTAAGAGTATTCATTACCGAAAGAGAAGGACCTACTATTTTATGTTCAAGACCACCTCTGAAAGCACCAGCTGATATGTCAAATAAATTATCTGCATCCTGATAGCTATCTCCTACAGGTCCTCTTAAATTTAAGATACCAAACCCTAATCTATTAGCATAATTGGAACTACCGGTTGTAAATAAATTTACACAAGAAGTTTTTACCATTCCCTGAGAACTAGAAACTATTTGTTGTTTACTACTGAATGGGGAGTTTGTTGTAGGTTCATCTGCTTGATCTCCTGATAGTAAAGTATTTCTACCTAGAATAGATATATTTACTGGAGCAAAGTATGTATCATCAACTGCTGGAGAATATAAAGTTCCTTTAACTCCATCACTGTTAAATGAAAAATTAAAAATTGGATTATCATTATTCAAATATGAAGGTCTAGTAAGTTTTAATACTCTAGAATTATTAATTTCAGTTATTTGGTTTGAATAATAATTTTCAAAATCAATTGATGAAAATTTTATAAATTTTGAACCAATATCTAAAGAAGAATATTTTATAACTGTATTATCAAACTGAGCGAAGTTTTTTTCAGCATTATTATAGGATATTGCTGCTTTTCTACTAGGCATAAAAGTAGATGATATTGGAATTAAATTTTCATTACTACCATTTATTAAAGAAGAAGTTATAATTGGTGATTGTTCAGATAAAATTTCTTCAAAAGGAACTTGAATTAATTGATCAATCACAAAAGTAGTTGTGCCAAAATTAGATGGATTTTGGTATGAGGTTTTAAAATGAGCTAAATTAATAGGGTTACGATCAATAACAGCATTTTTACCATATGAAATATCACCTTCCCAACTACCAGTTTCACCATTTATATATTTAACTCTATTCAAAGTTAACAATTCTGGTGTATCAGCTACTCCCCTAATACCAGAAAGAGGTGAACGATTTACAAGTTGACTAGCAGAAGGTACACCTGTGTAAAAATTATAATCTGCACTTTGCAATGTAGTTCCTACATATCTTGGATTAATAATTGCTTTAGTTGTGTAATTACTATCAGGTACTTCAGCATATTCTAATAAATTATCTGCTGTGGGATTTGCCCCATTCCAACCTAATTGAGATGCTGAAACTAATAGTGTATAATCAGATGGTATTCCTTCTTTAAGTTCAGATCCTGGGTTTACAGGATCAAAATCCATATCATAGTAAAATGAACTTTCTCTGCTACCACTTACATTATTGATAATAGGATTATATGGTGAATTTTGGAATAATTGACTTTGAGAAGGTATTATAGTAAATCCATCATTTTTATAAAAATGTTTAGGACCAAGTTGGTCTAATAAAGTAATAGAATGCATTTGAAAAGTTACAGACTGTGGTTGGGAAGCTGCAATAAAAAAAGTACCAAATGGCCCATTATCAAATCCAAACCCAGGACCTGATGTATAGGGATTAAATATTGCTTCGTTAACATTAACAGGACCATTATTAGTTGCTGTAAAATTTTCATTATATTGTTTTGGAGGGGAAGAAAATAAAGTACTTGTTCCAATAAAAGCATTTACTGCAGGTCCAGCACCTGCTGTCAAAATTAGTCGATAACCCGCTCCACTTCCTTGAGCAGTAACTGAGGCACTAATATTATAAGTAAGTCCAGGTACTAAATTGAAAAGTCCTCCAATTATATTATAAAAAGTAGTACTAACACCCGCAGAAGAAGCTATTGTTATAGTATCAGTAGTTGCTGATGTTATTGATACCCCAGTTGGTACTTGTCCTTTTACTGTAGTTAAATAATAACTTATAGTTGCTTGGGTTAAATCAAAATAAGGTAATAATTCTGCATTAGTATCAGGTGTCTTATCATTTCCATCAGCAAATATTCTATAAGGATTATATTGAGGGGGAATAACTTCAAAATTACTACCACTAAACTCACCATCATAAAATTCTGTTTGATGATCATCTACTTTATATTCACCTGTAAAATCATCTATATACCAGTTAACTTGTTGTGAAGATAATGGTTCAGGTTTTAAAAATTCTATATCATCACCAAATGAAAAAGTAAATGCTTGGAGTTCAACGTTTCCACCTCCTGAAGGACCCCCATAGATATTCCAATATAATCTTTCATCTGGGTATGCTTCTAAAAAATTAGCTGATGCTGTTCCTGGAGGGTTTTGAACAGTGAATCCAGTATATGTAGTATCAAATATTCCACCTCTTTTACTTGATGTTACTTCAAGTTTTAAGTTAGTAGCACTTGATGGTATAGCTGTAAAATTAGGGTTTAATCTTACTTGAGATATAAATGCTCCATCTGCTTCAAAATAAACTTTACCTTCATAATCAACATCTACAAATATTCCATTTTCTTCTTGAGAAAAATGATTTGGGAGATCTGAAAATAAAGGAACAGCTGGGTTAGTAATGTTTAACACAATATTATCTCCTTCACTTGTGTAAAATCTTCCTTCATTAGTTATTACATTATACTTATTAACACTTCCACCAGCACTACCTGTTAAAGAACCTACTGGGATACTTGAAGTAATTAATAAATTTCTTTGTGATATTACACTATTAAATCCTGTTTGATCAGTATAACCATAAACATCAGAGCCGGTTTCAGGCGTCTTAGCTATAGGAGTATTTATATTAATACCAGGTACTGTAGTTGCTTTGTTTCGCTCTAATAGATGTTGTTTTACGATAATTCCCGTACTTAAACTTGTACGAGCAGGTACATAGTTTTTAATTGCTTTAAATAATGATGTTTCATAGAATTTTATTAATCTATTATAATCATATTCTTTTTCAATTATAGTAGGTAATCCACCATTATAAGTAGGATCAGTAATAGCAGTACCTTGAT
>Ga0208767_1004178_pt1 | contig 10249 bp, 7 predicted proteins | sample VirMetDEL_Mar_21_FD_184514 | JGI IMG/M metagenome (GOLD analysis project Ga0208767, IMG submission 184514) | Aqueous microbial communities from the Delaware River and Bay under freshwater to marine salinity gradient to study organic matter... | ecosystem: Environmental > Aquatic > Marine >... | reverse complement strand
AGAACAATTTAAACAAACAGGAATTATAGAAGATGATTCTTGGTGGAACAATGGTAATCAAGTTTGGCACATAGATACTGTTGTTGAAAAAGGATTTGATGTATTACCAATACATAGGTGGACATCACATAATATCGCTGAACTAAAAGGTGATAAAACTAAAATTAATTGGATAAGAATTGGTTTTAAAAATAATAATTTTTATGTTAAAAAACAAGGACATGCAATAGCAAGGAGTGAAAAACAATGGGTGCAATAAGTAGAGTATTCAAAGGTGCAACTAGAGCAGTAAAAAAAGTAACAAGCGGAGTTACTAAAGCAGCTAAAAAAATTGGTAAAGGTATAGCTAAGATTGGTAAGTCTGTTTGGAATGGAGTAAAAAAACTAGGTGGTAAAGCTTTTGAAGCATATGGTAAAATAAGTGGTAAGCTTGGACCTATCGGTATGATAGGACTGTCCATGGCTATGCCTTATTTAATGCCCGGATTCTCTGGAGCAGCAGGTGGACTATGGACAAACTTTGGTGCTAAAGCTGCAACATGGAGCAGTCATGCAACTAATCCTTTCTTAAGAACAATTGGACAAATAGGTGGTAACATTTATAAAGGTACAAACTTTATTAAAGGTACTGCTCAAGGTATATCACAAACAATAGGAAAAACATTTGAAGGTTTTGCAAGTGAAGGTACATTTGGTAGTAGAATATCAACAGGATTTAGTAACTTATATAAAGGTACAACAGAAGTTTTAACTGGTCAAGCAGGTAAAGGTACTATGCTACCAACTAACTTTAGTGAAGCTATTCTTAAAGAATCTCCAATTATGCAAAGTGTAAGAGGAGCAAGTTCACAATTTGCATCTTTTAATCCTACTACTCTTACTCAAACAGGTGGTATTGAATTGGGTAATATGAATATTGCAAATAAATTTACATATGATGCTACTTCAGCAGCAATGAAAAATGCAGGAGTATTTAATAACTTTAGTGAAGAGTCAACTAAATATTTAAACACACTAAGAAAAGTTGGTGTTGATGATAGAACTGCTTATGAATACTTAAGTAAAAATGGTGTTGTAAATGGACAGTTAGATTATTCATTATCTCCAGATTTTATAGAAACAGGTGGAGTAGGTGCTTATGATTTTACTGGTGATAATTTAAGACAAAGTTTTAAAGCAGCAGATTATAATTACAATATGAAATTTACAAAACCTAAAGTAGATGGTGATGTATTTGCTCAACCAGATTCATTATTAAAACCACAAGGTATAGACAAACCTAATGCATTTAAACAAGCAGCATTAAGTACTGCTCTTAGTGGACAAAATGAATCGGGAGATGGAGTTAAGTTTGCTTCATTAACAGCTACAGACCCTAATAGTATGATAAGTAATATTGGCAGTACAAGCGGAGCATATACTAAAGTAGGTTCATTGTTAAATGACGCACAATTAGCTTATTTTAGAAATCAAAACTTAGATATTAAAGTATAAAGAGTACAATGTCAACGAAGAAAAAGTCAACTGTAAATAAGGCAGGGAACTATACTAAGCCGGGCATGAGAAAAAAAATATTTAATCGTATTAAAGCACAAGCTTCACATGGTACAGCAGCAGGTAAATGGAGTGCAAGAAAAGCACAAGCATTAGCTAAAGCTTACAAGAAAGCAGGTGGAGGATATAGATAATGGCATTAGCTAAATCTCAAAAAAGTTTAAAATCATGGGGGAAACAAAAATGGCGAACAAAATCTGGAAAAAAATCAAGTGTAACTGGCGAAAGATACTTGCCATCTGCAGCAATAAAGAACCTAAGTGCTGCGGAGTATGCGGCAACGACAGCAGCAAAGAGAAGAGATAAGAAAAAAGGTAAGCAACATAGTAAGCAACCTAAAAATATAGCAAACAAAACAAGGAAATATAGAGTATAGTATGGAATTAGATAAGGCAAAACCAAATAAATTTGAAGAGACTGGAAGAAATCCTTTTAATGCACCTATTCCGGGTGAGTCATTAACTCAAAACCCAGACCAAAAATTTCCATGGGAACAAACACCAGAAATAACTGATGTTGATACTGCTATTAAAGAAGTATTTATTAATTTAACTGAACGAGATACATTAATTGAATTGTTAAATATTTTAAATAATGGTCAACCTGTAGATGAGATTGCACAAATAGTTGCGTATAGAGGTATGAGTGTTGGTAAATATAATAGTGATTTAATGTTATTATTATTAGAACCAATTATGTATTTAATAATTGCAATTGCAGAAGAGTATGAAATAGAACCAGTTATCTATGAAGGTATGGATAATGATATTGCAGAGGAAGAAGATACTGATAGAGCAATAGAATCAAAACCAAAACCAAAAATTAATAAAGCTAGTGTACCTAGTTCTTTATTATCAAGAGTAAAAGAATTACCTTCAAAAGAAGAATTAGGAGTAGGAGAATAATATGGCATTAAGTTTCGGAGATATAGCTTTAAGCATAGGTGCAGGTGTTGCTGAAAAAGATATGGCAATTAGAGATGCTGAGTTTAAGCAATCATTAGAAAATTTTAAAGAAGAAAAAGCACATGTTAAAAAATTAGCTGAATTAAGATATGCTAGAGATTTAAAAACATATGATGATGAAGTAGCTAAGTTAGACAAAGTTAAATCTGTTTATTCATTAGCTGCACAAACAGACCCATTAGAAGCAGGTAAGTTAATTGCATCTGCAGAGTATGATGGATATGAAAATCTTTCTGAAGAAGCTAAGAATAGTTTAGGTTCAAGCATAGCAGCTAACTTTAATTATAATTATAAAACTTACAAAGAAGGCGATAAGTTACCAGAGGGTGCAAAAGTTGGAGATAGAGTAATGGTTAATGGTCAACCAGTTGTTGAAAGTTTTTCTTTTGGTAGAAAAGACTATACACTTACAGAACCAAAACCAAGTTCATATTATATGGATAGTAAGTTTTGGAAAGATGAAGAAGAGAAACTTGATAAATCTTCATTTGTAACTAAACAACTTAGAAAACTTTTAAACAAAGAAGAAAAAGCTATAGACAATATTGACTATGCTGAAATGATAGAAAATAAAAAAGTTAATGAAGTTAAAACATTATTAGATGATGAAGCCGAATATACTTCTACTAATTTAGGCGGAGGTCAGCTTAAAGGTAATAGATTATACAAAGTTAAAGATTCAGAAAAAGATGTTAATAATAGAATGATTAAAATGTATGATGAATCTACAGGTATTACAACTGAAGCAATTAAATCTGCAGTTATAGGTCCAATTGTTTCTTTAAGTAAAAGCATATCTAAAGAATATACTTTTAATCAAGTTAGTGGAAAATTAGAAGTTAGTGGTGATGGTCAATATCTTGGTTCTCAATCTAATATTTTATGGAATGCTGTTAATGATGCTAAATTATTTTCTGTTCAATACTATGATTCAGTAGATGCTAATGGTAATAATAATGTAGGAGAATTTAGAGCATTTAACCAACCTTCTATTAGAACTGAATATAATCAAAAGTGGAAAGAAAGAGCATTATTTTTAAACAATAAAAAATTAATTGGTAATACTGAATTATCTGGTATAACTTTAATACCTTTAGATTTACTACCTCTTTCAGTTTCAATAACACAAGATGAAAGAAAACTTATTGAAAACAATGTTAATGCAGCAATTGTAGATGTTGAAGGTAATATTAATGCTAATGAATCTCTTATCAGAAAAACTATTACAGATAGTTTAGTTACTATAAGTAATAATAGAAAAGATTCAACAGATGTACCTCCTCCGGGTGATAATGATGATGGAAAAGGAATAGCTAACTTTGATGCAGAAAATAATACTATTGTTGTTACTAAAAAAGTAGGTACTGTAGATGAAGGAGTATATTCAGTTGAAGGTATTAAAGCAGCAATAGCTGAAGGTAAAGATATTCCACAAGAAATAATTGATTTATTACCATCAGAAGGTGATAAATATAAAAATTTACAAAAAGAAACAGAATCAAAATTACCTTTTGAACCGAATAAAATATTTACACAGTAAAGGAGTAGTTAATGACTAACCCATTAGAGTCTATAAAACTACCTCTTCCAAATCAAGAAGAGAAAAAACAAACTGTCTCGAGTCCTTCGAACAGCGACAACCCCCTAGCAAATATAAGACAAGATATACAAGAACCTTCAAACATTCGTAAGTATCAATATGGATGGGCGAAGGAAGATATGGTATTAGGTGATGTATGGGATATTGGAACTGCATGGATTAATTCATGGGGTGAAGATACCTATAAAGAATCTGTACAAAAATTAAACGAGAAAAAGAAAAAAGAATTATACGCAGAGTTTCCAGAATTTGCAGGTGGTAAGTATGATTCAGATGGTGCTGTAATGGCAGGGTCAATATCTACTATGGTAGCTGACCCAGTTTATATTTTAATGCCATGGGCTAGAGCCGCACAAGGAGCAAACCTTGCAACAAAAGGAGCTAAACTTGCAGGTTTAGGTTTTGGTGTTGGAGCAGGTGATAGTATTATTAGACAGACTGCAGATACAGGCGGAGTTAATTTTGAAACAGTAGGTAAGACTGGTTTATATGGAGCAGTACTTTCTCCTGTTGCAATGGGAGGACAAAAATTAATTGGGGCAGGAGTTAACAAAGCATTTCCAAATTTATTTAAAAGCACAGCAGAAAAAAATGCTATACAACAAATTAATGCAGGTAAATTTAAAAACAAAAATAATTTAAATGATGACCAATTAGCTAAAGTTACAAATATTTCTCAAGGTGAAAAAACAAAACAACTATTTAAAGAGTTATCTGATGTAACTAACTATCACGATACATATGTTAAACCTATTCTTGAATTAACAGAACAGTTAACATCAGCAGAAAATATAACAAAGATATTAAAAAATACAAATACAAAAAAATTATTTAATGATTTAGATAAAATATTATTAGAACAAAATAAAAATGTTTTCTTAACAAAAGGTACAAAACCTTATAAGTTTGATATTTTAAAATTTGATTCACTTAATGGTAAAACTTTAAAGAGTGCTACTGTAAAAGAAATAAAAGCTGCATTGCCTAAGTTAGAAAGAGAAATGTATAAGAAGTCTCAACTAGCTAGAGATGCTATGAAAAAATCTAATCAAAAATATCTTGAACATATATCTTTAGAATTATATAACTCAATGGGATTTACAGAAAAAGTTATGAAAGGTATTATGGCAGCAGCTATTAGACCAATCGTAGGTGCAGGTGGTATGGGTGCTGTTGGTTTAGTTGGAGGAGCAGAAGAAGATACATTAGAAGCTATGATGTACACAGGTGCAGTACTTGGTGGTTTTAGTAAAATATTAAATAGAGGTGGTATTAAAGGAATACCTGCTCCAGAACAAATTAAATTTGCAGGATTTATTCCTAAGTTTTATATACAAACTGTAGATAAATATATTAGAATGAATTTAGCTACAACTACAGCAACAAGATTATCTAATAGAAATAATATTATGGACAGGTTTTCTGTAGATATGTTTCCTAGATTTACAGATACAGTACGAACTGGTATATTTGGAAAACCTATAGTTGGTTCAGACGAATCAATTGGATTAGCAAATGTAGGTGATAGTGTTGAAGGTAGAGCAATAGACCAAGTTAGAAAATGGTTAAACATGGTATCTAATAACAAAGATGGGGGTTTATTACAAAATGCAGATGCCGCAACTCAAGCAGATGCTATTAAAATTGTAAGAGGATTTAAAGGTGAAGTATCTACAGAAGCAAATCAACTTGCAACTAGACTTACAACATACTTAAAAGATTTTAAAAAATATTTTACAGATGCAGGTATTGTCCCAGAACAAGATATTCAATATTATTTTCCTAGAAAATTAAACTTTAGATTAATTGAATCTAGTCAAGCTAATAAAGATGAGTTTTTAAAAGGTGTTGCTAAAGCTTATATGAATATAGGTGAAGCAAAAACTATGGCTTCTGCTTTAAAAAAAGCAAAATCATATTATAAAAATAATAAAAAAATATATGATGATGCGGTCATAACTGATAGTAATTTAAAAGCATTAACTGTAACTGGTGGTAAAAAATTAAAAGCAATAGATGACCCAATTGTTTTACCTATTAATAGACACATTAAACATCAAAGAAAATTAAATGGAACATACGAACAAGTGGAAAGTCAATTTGAAAAATATCTTGTTAATGATATACCAAGTACATTGTCTGACCTTGTACAAACAAGTGTTAAGTCAGTAGAATTTGCCAGAACTTTTGGTGCTGATGGTAGATTGTTAAGAGGATATTTAGATGATTTAGCTAAGATGTATAAATCTTCATCTAACAATAGCACAACATATGATGGTTTTTTAAACTTTAATCATAAAGGAGATGTTGGTCATTTAAAAGATGCAATCAATGGTTACTTCGGAGTTTATGGTAATAAAGGTGATGATGTTAGTAGAGGATTTGTTGCAGTATTATCTTCATTAGCAAACTTAAACTTGATGGAAAGAGTTGCTATTGCAAACATAGGTGACTTATCACAACCTTTTTCTAACAGTAGATATTGGTCGTCTTGGTTAAAAGGATTACCCGGATTTTTTAATAAAGGTGCAGTATCTCAAGTAGATGATGGTCATGGTACTATTGTTAAAAATGCATTAAAAGAATATACACCTTCTGTTGATAAAGCTGTAGGTGGAACAGGTGGTCAAGGATTTACTGCAGCAATAGGAAAAGCAAATGTAGCATTCTTTAATGCTGTTGGACTAACTGCTTTAACTAAAGCTTCGAGAAGATATGCATTTAATGTAGGTGCTATTGATACTCATATTAGTGCTAAAAATTTATTTAATACTGCTATGAAAAAAGGTACAAAAGATTTAAATAAATTAACTGACAAAAAATCTTTAGAAGAAATAAGACATTTAAAACAAATGGGTCTTCTTAAGGTAAGTAAAAATGGAAAACAAATAACTAATAGTAATGAAGTATTAAAGTATGGTGCATATGATTCTGTTATAGATGCAGAAAAAGATGTGGTTGGTAGAATACTTATTAATAAAGCAGGTAGCGGAATTGCAAACAGAGATTCTATTATTCCACAAATAGGAAACAGATTATTATTTACACAAAGTAGAAATCCTTTTGTTAGATTAATTGGACAATATTCTTCTTGGGCTATGGCAAAATCTGCACAAACAAATGCTATGATTCAAAGAATAGAAAATGGTTCAGCTAGACAATTAGTTGGTATGGCAGGAGCATTAGCAATATTTGGTGGTATTAAAGATTTAAGAAACTTTGTAACTACTGGTGAATTTAAAACAGCTAGAAGTTTTAGGGATGATGATGAACCATGGTGGTTTTCTCAAGCAGGAATGTTTTCTGGTAATCTTGGTTGGTTACCAACAACTGTAGCTAATACAATTTTATATAGAAATAATTCATCCCCTGTAGAATTTTTTCCGGGTGTACAATTGTTTAATGATTATGTAGATTTAATTATTGATGGTGGTATATCGGCATTTACTGCAGCAACTGGAGATTTAAATGTAAAAGCTTATGATAGATTTTTAAGAAATTATTATAGAAATTTTCCATTACCTATTCTTAGAAATACTTTAGAGAGATTAGGTATAGGTAATTTTGGTACATATAAAAAAGATATAAACTTTAGAGATGAATTTGGTAAAGACGATACAGATAAGAACCCCGGTTTTATATTTAATAAAGGTGGATTAGCTGACCAATCAAGAATGAAGTTTAATCAAGGTGGTTTTGCAGATGCGTTTGCAGAAGCAAGAGGTAATAAACAAGAACTGTTTGAGTGGAAAGGTAATCAATATACTACAAGAAGAGCAGATGAAAGTGATTTACAATATCAAAATTTTTTAGGAAAGAAAACAGATAATAAAGTTTTACTAAAAGAAGTACCAGAAGAACCTGCAGATGTAGAGTCATTTAAACAAGTTACAGAAAATATTATTATACCTAAAAAGAAACCTATACTTAAAGTAGAGAAACCAAAAAAATCTAACTTTAGTTTATTCTCTTCTGCTGAAGCATCAATCCCAGATGATAAACAAGAAATAGAAGTTAATGCTAAAAAGTTTTTAGAAAAAGATATACAACCTAAAGATACAGTAGAAGCAAATAAATTTGGTTGGAATAAACTTGTTAATAAGATACCACCTAATGTTAGGTTAATGGTTAATGATGTATTTAAACAAAGTACTGGAGGTAAGTTTGACAAAATATTTACAGAGAAAAATTTAAATCCAGAATATAAATCAATATTAAAATCTATTGCTTTAGATGTTTTAAGTAAAGGTAAAACTAATATAGAATATGCAGATTACAAAAGTGTAGAAGGAGATAATGCATATGCAGATGTTAACTATACAGCAAAAGGTTTGCCTGATATTTCTAATAAAAGATTTAATTTAAAAACATCTTTAGGTCAAGCTTCAATAAAAGTAGATAGAAATGGTAATCTTATTATTGTAGATAAATTTAACTTTAATGATTCCGCAGATATAAATTCTTTTACAGACTTTTATCAAATGGTAAAAGAAATAGGTGGGTCAGCACTACAAGGTGAGGGTTATAATCTTGTACGAAAAGTTGGTAAGTGGTTTGGTTCACCAGAAGGTGAAGGACAGAATGTAAGAATTAATTTAGGTAAAGTAGATTTATCTAAATTTAAAGATACAAAAATTGCTAGATTAAATTTAGCTAAAGGTGATACACCAAGCAGAGCATGGATGAGAAATTATTACTTTGATGGTAAAGGTGGGTTTGATACCTTTATGAGTTTCGAAGAATTTGCAACAGGTCCGGGAATAGATTTATATTTAAAAAGTAAAGGAAAGAAAAAAGGTGGAGTAATACAAAAGTTTAGAGGTGGTGGTTTATACCAAGGCGGAAGAAGTAGTAGTAGAAGTAATTCTTTTTCAAGTGCAAGGTCAGCTATGACATCTAATAGAGCATATAGTGGTGGAGGACAAAGACACAATCCTCATACATCTTCGGGTTATTCTAAAACTTCAAACAAAGGGGGCGGCAATGTGGGAAGTAGTGGCAATAATAATAACAACAATAGTAATACTGTTAAAACTAATTCGACAAATACAAAGAATAAAAAAGATACAAAAGAACAAGTAAAAAATTGGATGAAGAAAAATAATGTTAGAGTTTCAACTAACATTCCAACAGATATATATGACCCAGATATAGTAGGTAAAGTTGATAATTTAATAAATACAGGACCAGTAGTAAGTGTAAGTAAAACTGGAGTTGTTCCTAATGTTGGAGCATATCAGTTTGGAGTAGATACTAATAAAAATTTATATGGAATAGGATATAATGAAAATCCAATAGGAACACTTGCAGGTAATATTAATTTTGCTGATGGTAATCTAACAGGTGGAGTAACACAATATGGACCATCTTTTGATATCATGCCGGGAGATAAAGCTATAATGGCTAGACCTACCGGTACTATTGATTATGAAGGCGGAGATTTTAAAGGTAATGTTGGATTAAGTATTGATATAGGTAAAGGAAATACTGTTCAAGTAGGAACTGATGGATTAAAATTAGTTAGTTCTTTCAGAAAGGGCGGATTACTTGACAAAAAAAGAGGTTGACAAAATTTAGTTAGAGGTGTATAATATAGGTGTATAGGATAGCTATAGGTAGTATCCTGTATTTTTAATAACTCGCTTAACGAAAGGAGCAACTATGATAAACCTACCTACTAGGGTCTTTGACCCATTCAAAAACATGACAGTTGGTTTTGATGATATATTCGACCAACTATCTACATTGTCTCAATATGAGATACCAAACTATCCACCATATAATATAAAGAAAGTTGGAAAAGATAAGTACCAACTTGATATGGCATTGGCAGGATTTAAGAAAGAGGATGTTATTGTTGAAGTTAATGACAATACATTAACTGTTTCTGGAAAAGCTGCTGATAAAGAAGAAGATAGTTTTGTTCATAAAGGAATAGCTAGAAGAGCATTCAAAAGACAATGGACATTAGCTGAACATCTTGAAGTTAAAGATGCACAACTAAAGGATGGAGTTCTTACTGTAGATATGAAATTAAATCTACCAGAAGAAAAGAAACCTAGAACAATTAAAATAAAATAAAAAGGTAGGGGGTGTAAAAGCCCCCTATAAAATGAATACAATATTAATA
>Ga0208767_1004177_pt1 | contig 10250 bp, 12 predicted proteins | sample VirMetDEL_Mar_21_FD_184514 | JGI IMG/M metagenome (GOLD analysis project Ga0208767, IMG submission 184514) | Aqueous microbial communities from the Delaware River and Bay under freshwater to marine salinity gradient to study organic matter... | ecosystem: Environmental > Aquatic > Marine >... | reverse complement strand
CATAATCTTTTTACCACTTTCATCGCTTAAAAATTGGTATTGGTTATGTGCATCACTTAGTTGTATAGGCTCAATAGTTGCTGCGCTTTCAGGGTTATCGTTAAACGCTAATATAAACTTACCTGCATTACTACTTCCGCTAAATTTTTGATATATTCTATTTTCTAACATTTGGCGTTCCTCTGCGTTCGGTGTGCCATTGTTAAAATTAATAAGCATACTTGGTGCAAGTCCATTAAGTATGTTATTTAAGTGATAGTTAGATATTTCTTCCTCTAACTCTGCATATTGCAAACCACCCTGATAATCAGGACTTGAATAGTATTTATACCCTGCTCTGTATGGTTTTACATACACAATTTCAATAGCTTCTTTAGAATAACCAAAAGCAGGTATTCTAGTGCAGTCCTTTACGTTCTTTACCTTTTGCCAATTATCTGAATAGTAATACGCTTCTATTTCGCCTTTATCGTTGCATTTTTCTGCTCTTAAATTCTCTACAGGTATATGTTCTACTCGTGCCACGCTTTTGCGGTCTTTTGAGTATATAACCTGCATTGAGCATTGACCCATTAATTTTAAATCATAGCATAATTTTCTTACACAATCCTTGTGAAATAAAGTCATCATTTTAGCATACGCATCAGGCTTTCTATTGCTATCTAAAGCATCTAAACCTTTGCCATAAATCATCTCACTAATACCATTTATAATAGCATTGTTTGTAGGACTACCATTGTAGCGGTCTATTAGATAACTAAAATAATCGTTATCAGTACCATAACTTACCCACTCCTTATTGCTTTTTTCTACAATTTCAGGACTTGTATAGGTACTTAAATTAACTACTCTTAAATCGTTCATAATATAATATAATCGTTATCAAAACTATCCTCTTGTACGTACTCATCTTTATTAATAGAGTAGTAATCGTTGTTAGTTTGGTTTATTGTTTGGTCGGTGCAAAATACTTTGTCTTTGTATATTACACTAGTTCCGTTTTTTACTTCTAATATGTAAAAATCGCCCTCTGTTAATGTACCAAAAACCGCATCAAAACTCATATAGTTTTTATCAGTAGTTGCAGTAGGTGTTACACTTACATTAGTGCCTGTGCTTTCACTTGTTAAATTTACAGTAATAACACCCTCAATATATTGTCTTGGTATTATCTTAAAGGTCTTATTACCACTTGTAGTTATTAGCTTCATATTAATATATAAACAAAACTAATTTATTTTGTATTGTATGTGTATAAAAAAAGGGTCATCTAAAAAGACAACCCTTAAATTTAAAACCCTAATTTATTATGCAGTTGGGTCTATTTGTGTTGCAGAAGCATCAGCAGTAATTACTGACCCTGTTACAAAATAAGGCGGTGCAGTTTCTTGTGCAACCGCTGTAATTGTATATCCTGTCAAATCTCCCATAGCTGCACCTGTAACGATAGTACCACCATTTACATCTGCTCCGTGCTCTAGACCCATTAAGAAATAATTTCCGTTGTAGTCCTCAATAGCGATATGTGGTCTTGCGTGTGCAATTAGTTTTAGTTCTTCTTGTGTTGCTTTGTCTTGAAAAGTCAAAGTTAAGTTTAGTGTACTTTCGTAAAAAGTAGTACCATTTTCACGTGAAGAATTTATAGCAGTTTCTAATGAAGAATTACCTTTAACATCAAACTGAAACCATTCAGGTGTACCACTAAAAGCAGTAATTTCACCTGCAGCGATAGTTGCATCGCCTAAAGTACCAAAATCAGCAAAGTAAATAGTTTTAATACCACCTACTGCGCTTTTGCAAGGTACTTTTCTTCCTGTAGTTAATGAACAAGCCATATTTTTAAAGTGTTTTTAAATAAAAAAGGGTAGGGCAAATTTCCCCACCCCTTTCTACGTTGATTAATTAATTATTATACAGTTCTGTAAACGATATCAGATACTTGGGCGTATTGTACACCTGCAGTAAATCGCATTACAACTCTTACGTTTTGGCTTCCATCAGTTTCAGCCATATCAATAACTCGTACTTCGTTCATATCATTTAAGATACCTGTACCGAAGAACAAGTTAGATTTTTCAGCTGCAATAATCATATCATCAGCAGCACCACGAGCAGCTACAACAGGAATACCATCAAAGAATAAAGACCCTAAAGATTGGTTGTTTCCTTTGTTTTCATAACCATTAGCACCTACACCACCTGATTGAAAACCACCTAATGCACGTGTATAAGCACGAATAACGTTAGAAGCTGCGTAAATTACTAAGTCATCACTACCATAAACTGCAGTAGGAATAGCATCTACAACATCGCCTAATTCGCTCACGACGTTTGCAGCAGTAACCGCAGTACCTACGATATCTTGCCCTGCAGGTAAACCTGTATCAGCAGCTAACAATGTAGCAAACCCATCAAATTGCCCTGAAGTTGCAGTAGACCCACTCCAAATGTTTTTCTCTGTTCTATCAGCTACTTTTGCAGCAACGTGAGCTAGTACAAAATCAGAAAAATTAGCAGGTAGGTTGTCAAATGCAGAATATCCCATTTGTGCAGCTTCCCAATCGCTATGCAAATCTTTTTTACAAATATCCAAATTCACTTGAAATTCTTCAGGTTGTAGGATTTTTTCTGTTAGTGTTAAAGTTCCTTGTCCTGTTTGAAAATCACAAGTTGCGTCTTTAACGATGTCATCAGTTGAAGCCTTTTTGATTACAGACTTAAACTTAACATTAGGCATAATTGTAATTAGCCCTTTGTCTAATGTGTCAGCAGATAATAAGGCAGCAGCAATATACTTGCCTGAAAATTCACCTGCATAAGTTGAAGTAATTGATACACTCATTTTATTTTAGTTTTTAGTTGTTTATTAATTATTAAATTTTGCCATTACTCTATCTAAAGTACTTAATCTTCTATTTTGTGAGATATTAAATTTAGATAGGTTTTGTTTTGCTTCAGGGTTTGCCTGTATTGGCTCTGCAGCAGGTTGGTTTAGTTCCTCTTGTACTTCTTCAGGTACTTCACTTAATTCCACTTTTTCGTGTTTGCAAAGTTCTTCAGTAATAAGATTTCCTAGTTCCTCTGCGCTTAAATCCTCTTTAGGCTCTAGCATAGACTTAATTTCTTCTAACATAGATTTAACTTCTGCTAGTTCTTCTTTAGTAGCGTAAACTTCTTCTTTTTCTTCTTCAGCAGCTTCAACTTCTTCAGTTGTTTCTTCTTCAGCTTCTTCAGTTTTGATTTCAGAAATTAAACCCTCTTCGGCTACTACTAAAATACGCCCATCTTCTAGTTGGTATTCTCCAACAGGTACGGCTACTTTTTCATCTTCAGTAACAATAAATACTTCATTGCCACTCTCAAACGCTTCTGCTTCTAATACAGTTCCGTTGTCTAACGCTTGTTGCTCTAACTTAACTTCTTCGCTAAGGTTTAGAACTTCTTTGATTTTACTAATCATATCGTTCGTGTTCATATTAATATATAATGGTTAAAAATTAATTTTGCATTTTTATTTTAATGCGTTTCGTAATTCTTTCAATTCTTGTTCTGCGTTTCGTAATTCTTCTTCGTAAACTTCAATAGATGCTTCTAATAAATCATAACCATCAATAGCACTTGGTCTTACGCCTAAATCTTTTGCAGCTTGTTCAGCTTCACGCAAAACTGTAAATGGGTTTATGCTAAAACTTTCTGTTTGAACACTACCTTTATATTTGTTAATAATTTTATCCATTTGCCCTTTAAATTGAACTGCTTTTGTTTTTGCAGACCTAATTTCTTTAGCATTTTTTTCAATAGATTTATTAACTTTAGATAATGTTGAATTAGCTTTTTTAACATCACCTGCTACACTCAACTCTACTTTTTGTGTTGCAAGGTCTGTTTTTTGTAATTCTTTAATTGGCTCGTTAATATGCTTTAAAGCGTTTTTAAAATTTCTCATTTTTATATTTATTTAGTTAATTTGCATTTTCACAAGTTGTACAATCATCATAAGCAACAGATGCTGTATTTATATGTATTCCTTCTGCTTGACTTTCTTCTAAAATAGTATAACATTCATTATGATTATTTTCTAAAGTCAAATAATATGTTTTACCTACTGTTAAAGGTGTGTCGTGTATGTGAACGTGGTGGTTATGACCATCGCCACAGGATTGAACATAATAACCATACCACACATCTAATTGTTCGCCTGTTGTCGTACCTATGCCTTGCGCCCTTAAACTACCATCGCAACACTTTATAGAATAGGTGTTATCCTCACATAAACACGCTCTACGCCCACCTTTTGGACTTGTTCTACTCGGTGTAAAAAACTTCTTAAATCTTCTCATTTACCTTGACCTCTGTTTAGTTTCTTATAGTTCTTACTACTCTTTAATTGACTAGTTTTACTTTTAGCGTGTACGCCTTTACGTCTTACTTTTTTGCGTTCTATTTTAACCGCTACCTTACGCATCTAATTCTTTTAGTTTACTATTTGCCCAACGTAAACCTGCCTTACCACCCCATAATAAATAAGAGATAGTTCCACAAGCCTTTGTATCGTTTTCATCGTAATACTCCTCTGCTCTAGACAAATAAGAATACATACGCTTAATAGTTTCTTTGCTAATAGGTTTGCCTTGTGCTAATTGTTGCGCTCGTATCTTACCAACTTGTGTAGCGCATTTGTTGTTTACCTTTTCGTTAAGTTCTAAACCTCTTTTAGCATTGTTCTTAACACCACTTGGATAGTCTGAATAGCTTTCTAAAACCATTTTTTTACCACCCTTTACACGCTTGTCGCTTTTTATAATGGCTCGTATTTCGCTTAATAAGTATTCAGCTTCTTCTTCTTCAATCTTTGCTAGTTCGTCTTTTATGGTTTGGTCTTTAGGTCGTTCCATTTTATCAGCAAAATAACCCTCAATACTAAACCCTTTTACTTTACCTGTTTTAACAAACTCGTTCCAAATCTGTTCGTTATTGACCTTAACACTTCCAACCCACGTGCCTAAAGGTAAGTCCATACCATACTTTACGCTCTTGTCGTGTACCTTATCTTCTACTATCCAACTTTCAACTAAACTAAGTCCGTTAATTTGGTATTGGTGTTCTAAGGTAGAATTGTTTTGTTTACCTTGCATTAGGTACATTTGACTAGCTTTTAAGACAGTATCTTTTGAAAAATATATATAATACTCATCTTCGCCATTACGTCTATATATAGGCTTGTTAGGTATTAATAGCGCACCCATTAAAATGCGTTTTTCTTTGTCTACTTCAGCTAGTTTAAATTCTTGTGATTTTAAAGCTATAAAATCTTCTTCTATTGCAGGGTTTTCAACTACGCTAATAGCTTCAATACCTATTTCTTGTTCTTCGTCTAAAATTAATTCTACTATACGCATATTATTATATAATGTTTTTTATTAATTTTTGTATTTATAGTGTCGCACCCTCTACTATATTGTTTTCTAAACTTTGTGCGGTTGTAACATCATTAGATACTACATAAGCCTGTACAGGTTGTTGTGTTTGTCCTGCTACTGCATCAGCTAATTGGCTTGTTTCTGTTGCACCTACAATATTAAAGCTAGGTGGTTGAGATACAGACCCACCTGAACTAGCACTAGCACCGCCACCACCATAACCTGCAGGTATTTTAACACTTGCTATTTTTTTAACGTTTTGAATACCACTACTTAAAATTGATGCTGCATTTATAAACTTTAATGCAGTTTCAAATGGTGTAACAGTTTTAGCTGCTAAGGCATCAGAAACACCCCTATAAGTGTTTATAGTTGCACTAGCTATACTTAATGCTTTACCTGCTGCGGTTTCTTTTCCTGCTATATCCCCAAGTTGTGTTAAGGCATTTGCAGTATCCCCTAAAGTTTTCGACTTTGCTTGTGCTTCTGCTTCAGCTATTTTTATTTTTGCATCAGATATTTCTTTATCACGTTCTAAATTTGCTTGTCTTGACTGTTCTGTAAATTCATCTAAAATAATTTGTGCATCTATCTTTGCTTGTGTTCCTGCGTTTGCATTATCAACAATAGCTTGTAATCTTAACGCTTCTTGTTCAGCTTCTAATAAGTCTATTTCTTTTAACGCTTCTAATCGTGCAAGTTCGTCCTCTATCTGCTCTGCATTAAATCGTTTACGTTCAATACTTAATTTACTTTCGCTTTCTAACTTAGTATTAGTTAGTTCTACTTCCTCTCTATCTAACGCTAAATCATTGGCTTTTTGTTCAGACCTAAAGCCTTCTATTTGCGCTAATACACCTTGTTTGTTTGCTAATGCTTCTGTTAGTGCTACTTGGTTTTCTATTGAAGCGTTTTTGTCTAATTCAGCTTGTGCAGACCTTATCTGTGCATCAGCTTGTGATAGCATTGCTTTTTCCTGTTCTGCTAATACTTCTAATAGTTTGTTATTTGCCTCCCTACGTTCTTCTATACTGTTACGTTCTTCATCTCTTATTTGTCTAAGTTGCTCGGCTTGTATGTCGTATTTTTCTACAAGCAAACCTTGTTGTGCTGCTGCCAACTCGGCTGCATTTGCTAAGTTTACATTTTCCTTTGCAGCTTTTATAGTTTCGGTTGCGTAATTCTTAATGCTTTCTGTTGCATTACTCACAAACTCTGTACCCTTTTCAAACGTATCATTTACGCCTGTTAATACATCTAAACTCTCTTTTCCTGCGCTTTTAACATCATCTAAAGCACCTGCAAAGTCGCCACTAAATACCTTCTTAACCGCACTTGCCAAATATCCTAAAGTGTCTAAAAAACTTTCAAAGCGTTCAACAATATTCGCCTTTATACTTGCGCCTAATTGTTTTACACTCTCTAATGGGTTTTCAAAAATTGCCTTAAAAAAATCTACAACCGCACCTCCATTATCAACAACGAAATTTACAAAGTCATTAAACGCAATACTTACCGCTTCAAAAACAGTATTAAACGCATCAGCAACCTTTTGGTTTTGGTTAAATACTTCTGCAAGTTTTCCAAAAGCTGCGATAACTAAACCAATCCCTGCTGCTTTTATTGCTGTGCCTAAACCCTTAAAACCTTTGCTAATACCACCTACGCCTTTTTCAGCTTCAGCAGCACCTTTGTCTAATTGATTTAACTCATAATTAATGCTTTCAATACCTTTTACAGCATCTTTACTATCTACATTAATATCTATTGTTTTTTCTATTGCCATTTTATTTCCTGTTTAAGTGCTTTGTAACCCTCTTTTAGTGTTGTAGGTAGTTTATGTTTACCTTTTGCTATACGTATATTTTCTGTTTCTCCCTCTACGTATTTTAAGCTATCTATTATTAGTTTTATCATAATGTTGTGCCTGTTAGTCCTGTATCAAATGAAAACAAATCGTTTCCACTCACATTATATTTTGCTCTTATTGTTATATCGTATGTAGTTCCACTTTCTAAACCATTTACTTTTAGTGTTGTAGTTGTGTTTGGCTCTGCACTAAATAACCCACCATTTACATAAATATTATACCCTGTTGCACCACTTACACTATCCCACGTTACTGTAATAAAGTCTGTGTCTTTTATAACTTCTGTTAATTGTGCTACTCTACCTAAATAAGCTACTTGGTCATTTGCTATTTGACTTTGGAACTCATCTTTGTTATATAGTTCTAGGTCTGTTTTATTAGTTAGTAAATTAGTCTTAATACTATTTATTCTATAAGGTTTGTTTGCTATTATAAATTTGTCGTTTAAATTATATTTAGTTATTATGCTTAAAGGTAAATATGCACTTACTTTTAGCATCCTACTCTTTCTATCAAAAACTGTTTCTACATAGTCTAAATAACCATCCTCAAATAAGTTAGTACTTTGGCTAGGTATTTCTAGTTCCCATTCATCTTGCTCTAATCCAAAATTTAACTGTAGCCTAGTTGTAAAACCCCAATCATAGCTAGTAAGTTGAGTAGGTCTACGATAATGGCTAGGTGTACTTCCTCCTATTGTTAATTCATTATTAGTATTAGCCTGTCTTACCATACAAAAAAGTAAAGGCTCTCCTATCGTTGGCTCAAATTTTTTATCTAGCATTGCACCCTGTCCTATAAGAGTTAAAGCGTCTGTGTCTTCATTGCTTAAACGCTCATACATCATTTTCTCAAAAGGTACTTCTACTTTATATACACTACCGTCCCACTCATTATCGCCATAGCTTTCCTCTGCAAATGGTACGCCTTGTATCTCGTCTGAAAATTGTACTAAAAAGGACTTCTTACTTTTAAATTTAAAGTCCATTTCTTTGTACTGAAATATACGCTCAACACTAGAACTTGAAGCATCTACATATTTAGTTATATCATAGCTTGTACCTATGTTCATATAAAATGATGCTCTTTGTACGTTTATTTTATCTTCATCTTTAAACACGACTAAATTGAACATTTTAAATAACCCACTTAAAAAGTCCATTACTTTCATTTTAGGCATTTGCTTTGCTACTATAAACTCTTTGCTTACTGTTGATGATGCAGGCGTATATGTAGCTTCGTATAAATCGTACCACGCACTATCGCTAGGTATAGTTCTAAATTTACGTCTAATTACTAAAGACTGCGTTAATGATATTGTATTTTCTGCTTCTACTTCAATTATTAAATCTAAGTATTGGCTTGGAGTTAAAGCATAATCTATAACTGCAGTAGTACTAGTTGAGGTTTGATTTTCGTACGTTTCTTGTGAATACAAATACCCTGTACTACCTTTTAGTATTCTAACTGTATAGCTTTCTGTTGTGCCTGTAGTTATATCAACTCTTGCAACGTATTGATGTTGCCACGAAGGTTGTTGGATTATTATACTTCTAGGGTCATCAGTATAACCATAAGATGAAGTAATACTGCTAAAATTAAACCCTATTGGGTCATCGTCTTGGTGTCTAAATCTATTTCTTAAAATGTAAGTATCTTCACCTTCTTCTGCGTTAGTTATATATCCCTCATTTCTGTGCATCCACATATAGATATCTTTAAAACTACTAGATTTAAAAAAGCCATCAAATTGTATTTGTGGGAACGTATTACTAATTGCATCTATAATAGCCTTGCATCTTATTGCAGGTTTTAAATCAGTCCATATAAGTCCTGTGCCTGTTGCATTATCTAAATAACCACTATTTGAATAACGCATATTTTTACTATGGTGTATATTGGGTACTAAGATATCTGTACTACCATATGTACTCTCTATAGTTGCATCATCATTTGTAAAGAGGTTTGTTATGTTAGCACTTGTATAGTCAAAGTTTAAACTACTAGGGTAATTTAGTCCTGCAAGTGTAGTTTCTCCTAGTACTTCTTTGAGTTCCACCGCATCTCCATAAAAAACTACTTTGTATGCGTGTGCTTTGTTTCCCTTTAAGGAAACACTCTTAAACTGTATCTTGCCTTTTTTGTAGTCAATTCCGTTTAGTTTAATTATAGCATCGTGTCTATATCTCGCATCAAAACTATTCTCTATATCTTGATTTTCATAGTGTCTAAATAGCTTGTTGTTTAGCTTAGATGCAGGTAAATTGAACTGTTGGCTAAAAGGTGTGAATACTTTGCCAATATCTTTTACGTTTAGTAAACTGTCTGTTATTGTAATGCTCTCATCCTCAAATAAATCAGCTCTAAAATAATCACTTGTAATTCTATATGGTTTACTTAAAGATAAAGGTGTAAATAGACTAGTTGATAAAGTAAGTTCTGTATCGCTTACTACTGCAGTAACTTTTGCTACATCTCCACTACTTAAATTTGTTACATAATCACCAACTTCAATGGTAGAAGAAAACTGCCCTGCTTCGTCTATTAGTTGATTTGCTACTAGACTAACACCCGACCCATTATAACGCTTGTACCCTTTTATGTAAAGTTCTATTATCTGCATTAACGTATATTATTTATAGTGTCAAAAGCAAAGTTTACCTCTATTGTGTAGTTTATTAGTTTGTCGTTTAAATGTGTTTTATAATTTAAACTAGAACTAGATACATTTATAGGCAAAGTCTTATTGTTAATTTCTATCCAACAATCTTCGCTTAATTGCATCTCTTTAAACACCTCATTATATTCTTCAGGATAAAACCCTGTATTTAGAGTTAGTTTTTCAGTTCCGTTTTTAGTTAATATTTTCTGTTGGTGTCTACTCCTATCATAAGCACCATTAACAATTATATTACGCTTAAATTCTTCTTTTTTAGTTGTTAGTACTTCATTGCTACGCT
>Ga0208767_1004175_pt1 | contig 10251 bp, 17 predicted proteins | sample VirMetDEL_Mar_21_FD_184514 | JGI IMG/M metagenome (GOLD analysis project Ga0208767, IMG submission 184514) | Aqueous microbial communities from the Delaware River and Bay under freshwater to marine salinity gradient to study organic matter... | ecosystem: Environmental > Aquatic > Marine >... | reverse complement strand
ACAGACTTACCTCTACACTCTACTCCCGGACGAGGAGTGGGATGGCAGTATAACTTTAAAGAGAGGAGATAAATCAGTTGATCTTCCATTTAAAGACCCCACAGACGTATATGCCGTCATTATTTCCCTCAATAAATAACTACTAATATAGTTGGTAGTCTGAGTTATTCTTCGTATATTAAGGTATAATAATTAAAAATAAAGGTTATGTATATTTACTTAGGTCGCTATTACCATAAATCAGGAAAAGAGTTATCTGATCTTACTGAAAAAAAGATTGGGTTAACTAAAAATTTAGATAATAGAGAAAGGGAACTTAACTCTACAAAATTTACTGTTGGCTATACTTTTGTAAGAGCCTGGGAGACTGGAGCTGATACATTCAAAGTAGAGAAATCTCTTCATGCCGTATTAGATGATCAGAGAATGGATGGAGAATGGTTTGAAGATACCTCTAATACTTTAGTAAGTAGAGTTACTAAGTTTATGAATATTCAAGGTTACCCAGAGGTACCATTATCAGGTGATGAAGAAGAAAAGAAAGCTATAGATGAAACTGATAGACAAGTTCAACAAGCTTCTTATCTCGAGGTTAAAAATAGATTATTAGATCTTGGAATAGAGTTTAGTGAGCATTTTAATAACAGTAAGATGCAGCCTATAGTAGCATTTAATATTAATGATGTTAGATTAAAGATAGGAGTATATAAGTCTGGTTCTAAGTTTTGGATGCATACAGTAAAAGACTCAGGAAGTAATTATTTTTTTAACGATGAGAGATTTTCTCAGACCTCAGATGGTTGGAGAATAGGTAATAAAGGAGATTCTTACGCAATTGATATTGATGATCTATTTAATAAACTAAATATATTTATTGATGCTATTAATTCAAAATAATCAGCCTCATCTTGATAAGGTAATTAAAGAGGTTTTAAGTTGGTAGTCTGAGTAAAAGTTCGTATATTTATACATTAAATAATATAAAAGGTTATATACTATGCAAAAATTAAAAATGATTCCTTGTCCTCGTTGTGGCGAAGACTTCCCAGAAAAAAGAAAGATGTTAGGTTACCACGTCTGTGTTAACTGTTCAACTGTAAAACCTGTAGTGGGGATAACTACCGTAGAAGGTACAGGTGACCATACTTATAACGATATTATAATTATGGACCAGGATAGAGCTGCTGCAATTGCAAAAGCAGAAGCAGAAATTACCGGCAAGAAAGTTTTTATGGAGGTATTAGATCTTGACAAAGATGAAAACGAAATAAGTCAGTCAGTTAAAGAAGCTGTAGATCAAGCATTAGAGGAGGAAGAACCTCTTATTATAGACGTTGACGATACTCCTAAAGGTATACAAGGTATTGACTATTAATGGCCAGACCATCTAAAATATTAACCAAAGAAGATATAGTACGAGCACAGACAGTAACTCGTTCCAATATGGCAGCAGCCAGATATCTACATGTATCTTATAATCACTATAAGAAATATGCTAAGATGTATAAGAACGATGAAGGTATATCCTTACTAGAGTCTCATATGAATCAATCAGGAGAAGGCATACCAAAGTTTGCTGTAGCCGGTATTGATAATATACCTTTGATGGATGTTTTAGAAGGTAGAGTTCCTATAGAGCATTTTGATCCTAGAAAGATCAAAGCCAGATTACTTAGTGAGGCTAAATTAGTTGAGGTTTGTGATAGATGTGGCTTTGGTGAAAGAAGAGTAACTGATCAAAAGATACCTGTTATCTTAAATTTTAAGGATGGTAACAAAAAAAATTGGCACTTAGATAATTTAGAGTTTCTATGCTACAATTGTTCATTTTTATATGCAGCATCGCCTATAGAAGAGAAACAAGCAGAGGCAATGGAAAATTATGTTAAAACCAAGAGAGATGAACCTACTTGGGAGTTAGATGAGCACCATATAGAACATTTAAAAGAGTTAGGATTGTTTGAAGAAGATAAACCAGGTGATGAGTTTATCTCCAGACAATAAACTATTTATTATTATGACCAAGAAGAAAGTAAATAAGTTCTCCACTTGGAAAAAGAAGAAGCCTTTGGAAAGAAAGGTAGCAGACGACCTTGTTAGGAAGTCTGAACTTAACGATAAGTTAAGGGATAAGAAGATCGATACATCCTTTCTCGATCTATTTTAACTAAAATTTTTTTATGAAAAGATTATTATTAACCATTCTAATAAGTGTGATGTGTACAGGAATTATGGCATTCACAGTCAATAGAATGACAGCTCCTCCAATCGAAACTAAAATAGTAAGTACAATTTCAGAAATAGTGCTTCCGGAAATAAAAGTAGAAGCACCTAAATTAGAAATAAAAATTAGAGACCATAAAAAATTCTTGGAAGATATAGGCTTCAGAGAATCATCAGGAAATTATAAAGCAGTTAATCAGTTTGGTTACTTAGGTAAGTACCAATTTGGTAGAAAAACTTTAAATGCTATTGGGTTTGAAGATGTATCTAATTATGAATTCCTATCACAACCTAACACTCAGGAACTTGCTATGGCGACTTTACTAAAGAAAAACAAACATACTTTAAGAAGAGAGATAAAAAAGTACTCCGGTCAGACTATTAACAATATTTATATTACCGAGTCCGGTATACTGGCAGCAGCACACTTAGGTGGAGCTGGTAATGTAAGAAAGTTCTTTAGAAAAGGATATGAATTTGAAGATGGAAATGGAACTAAAATGACATCTTATATGATAAGATTTGCCGATTATAATTTGGATATCAGGTAATTAATTCGTATATTTAGATATGGTAGAAAATTTAATAATTTTAATAATGTTAGTAGTAGCAGTAGTGGTGCTAGTAAAATCTTTTACTAAAGACTCTAACTGTGGAAACTGTTGTAAGTAATGAGCGAAAAAAGAGGAGAAGTAGAAAAACTAATTAATGATTATAATACTGCAGGAGTATTAGAAGTCAATATAAAAGGACATTGGTATAGAACTACCTCTAGATATTTTAGATCCTTTAATGGAGAAAGAAGAATAACTGCTCCTAATAAAACTATAAGAGGAGACGTATGGTCACCTGAGATGATTACAGAGACATATTACGGACCTTTATATAGGTTTAATACTAACAATATAATAAACTTTACAAACAATGGTAAAACTGCACTTTAAAAATACTGATAAGTTTGAAATACTATTTAGATCTAGAACTCTAAAGGTGACAGATGCTATAGTTTCTGGAATAGAAAAAGCAATGCAAGCTAATAAAAAGCAGGCTAATCTTTTTGAAATTACATTTGAGGAAATAGAAACTGCGTATGAAATATCTTTAAATAGAAGTGAATGGACTAGTGCATTAGAAAACTGTTTGGATCATTACCATTCTTTAGAGATGGCTGACCAACAAATTGAAACCTGGAAACTTCTAGAAGCGTCTAAGGTTTGGTAGTATTTTTATTGTTTATCCTACTATTTATTATAGAATTCAAACAATACAATACAAATTATGAAAGGTACCTTATTTTCAGCAGATTTTATAAAAGATAGTTCCGGTAATCTAAGATTATTAGAACTTAACACAGATACTGGAGTTATTTCAGTAGAAGAAGAAAACATAGACCTATCCGGTCTAATTACAGTACTACAGGAAAACAATATCAATACATTAGATATAGTATATAAGCCTGGGTTTCAAAGAAACTTTGTAAAAAGGATTACTAGTATTATTAATAATGATGCTTCTTTTATTACGTCTGTAAATCTCCATCCAGAAAATTCAAATACAATTTTCCCTACAGCAGTAGAAGAAACAGATTCAAATTTTGTATTAAGACTTGCATATGATGAAGCAGCTATTTTAGATAGCACATATGCTAAAGGAAGACTTAACACTTTAAAGCTTTTCTCGGATGCATCAGAAACAGATTTAATAGTAGAGTACTATCACGAGTCGGAAGAAGGCGTAATAAATGATTCTATAAGCAGAGAACTAAACCCAGACAATATTCCTGATGTTATAATTAACGATGTTAACGAATCTTTTAATCCTATGGACTTTCATAAAATAGGTTCGGAAGTAGAAGGAGAAACAGAAGCGGAAAGATGGAACGAATTTATTAAAAGAAATAACTCTGAAGATAAAATAATTTTAAAATACCACTATGATAAAAATTCTCTAGAAGATAATAAAATTGTCTCTTTGAGATATTTTGGTATAGTTTATGGAAGTAACCTTGATGTTCTTCCTATCCTACTTTATAAAGTCCCAGCAATTTTTGAACTTCCTGAATCTCTTTCATCGGAGGTAAATGCAAATTCTTATTCTAACAAGTTGGAGGACTATCACTACTATGAATTTACTACAAACTTTATTAAGAATAAGAATAAAGGTATGCTTGCTTCAAGTAGGATAGCAAGAGATAATGGAGAATATGTTACTTTAGAAGATGTTTCTATTGGAGATTCTATCGCATCATATTTAATAGCTGGCTCTCCTAGTATAGAGGGAGATTTTGAAATAACAGAATGGGGAATAAGCGGTTCAGCGTTTCCTGCAGGATCAGCTTTAACCACATCAGATGTAGTATTTAAAGAACAAGCAGCCTTAAGTTATGGATGTATGGTAGAAATGGTAATAGGAGGAGAACCTGTTTATGTTGGTTTAGCTAAACAGTTTTTAATATACAATTCAGAAGAAAATAAAATCTTTTATCAAGGAGCTTCTCGTTTAGTTCCTAGCACTGACTTCTTATATGATAGAGAAGGTAATTTAACACCTATTGATGAAGTAAACTTCTTTGTAACATCAGATACGGAAGTAGAATTAATAGAAATAGATGTAGAAGATGCTGACACTTTTATAGTTAGTGGATCTGTATCCTTTAACTCTATAGTATCTCATAACGCCCCTTGTTTTATAGAAGATTCTAACATTACATTGGCAGATGGGACTAAAAAACCTATTCAAGATATAATGATAGGAGATGAAGTTCTTACATATAACTTTGCTGAGAATAAAACAGAAGGTAACCCAGTTAAAGCAATAGGATCAAAAAAGGTTTCCAAAACAGTTGAATATAATTTTGAAGATGGCTCTAAATTAGAAGCTACTTTAGATCATCCTCTCTATTGTAAAAACCATGGATGGGTATCTTGTGACCCAGAGTATACTTTAAGTGTTTACGGGCTTTCAACTTCTCTTGCTTCTACGGACTGTGAGTTAATGAAAGCTGATGGTAGTTCTCAAAAGATTGTTGATATTAAATTTATGGAGGATGATACATTAGTGTATAACCTTAGAACAGTCGAAAAAAATCATAATTTTTATGTAGAAAATTATTTAGCTCATAACAGAACATTTTTAACTTGTTTCTTAGCAGGTACTAAAATTACTATGGCTGATGGTTCTACTAAAAATATAGAAGATGTAGTAAATGGGGATGAAGTTTTATCTGTAGATGATAATAACCAAAAGTTAACAGGTAAAGTTATTGGAGTAGATCACTCCCACACGGTAGGAAGTCATGCAAAAGCTTGTGAGACTTTAGGGCACGGTCCTAGTGTTTACATCTTAAATGGTGATGAATCTCTCAAATTTACACCAGAACATCCGTTTAAAGTAGAGATGGGTTGGGCTTCTCTAGTCCCAGATCCAGAACAAGAACCTTATAAAACTGATGGTTTTACTAGTGAGTTAAAAGTTGGAGATAAGATTTTCGATATGGAGAAAAATGATTGGATAGAGATCACATCTATTGATAACATAGAACTTCCAGAAGATACTCCAGTTTATAATATAACAGTTGAAAATTATCACAATTACATAGCAGGTAATAAAGTAGTACATAATAAATAAATACTAATATGGTTAACCCAACATTATACAAAAAAATAAATGCTGCTGAACTTCAAAATAGACACACTTTTTCAGCAACAGATTTAGAAAAATCTTCTATAGACAGTACTATAAATAAATTTTTTAGTTTATTTAAAGAAAAACATTTATAGTGGATGCATATGGTTATATTTTAAATAAAATCTTTGTAAAACTAAAACCAAGTAGAATATCAGGAATAGGAGCTTTTGCTATAAAAGATATTCCTATTAATATTAATTTATTCGAACCTTGGACAGGCGATACAGGTACTTATTCTATTACAGAAGATGAAATGTTATCTTTACCAAAGGAGCTGTATAAACACATTAAAGAAGTTTTTACTTTCGGTCCAGATTTCCCAAAAAATTCTGATACTTACATATACTTAATAAACGGCTGTCATTGGATTTATACTACTCCGTATTACTTTGTTAATAGTGGAGGTGATAAATCAAATATGGATAAAGATAGTTTAATGTCAACATCTTTTATTAAACAAGGTTCAGAAATACTTAGTAACTATGGACGTTATGAAAGGACTGATAGAAATTTATTATGAAAAACAAAGAGGTTGTAATAACTGATAGAAATATAACTTTAAAAGAAAACACAAGGTCTGTAGTAATGGACGCTGGTTCAAAAGAGTTAATGGAAATGTACTCCTATATAGTTTGTCAAAATGGAGGAGACGTATTAGATATTGGTTTTGGAATGGGATATTCTGCTAATAAAATGTCTGAACTTTCTAATAGTTATACTTGTATAGAAATAAATCCTCAAATTTACAAAAGAGCTTCGGAATGGGCTAAAAATAAATCTAATGTAAATTTAATTTTTGGAGACTGGTATGACATAATTCCTCAATTAGGTTTGAAGTACGATGGTATATTTATGGATACTCATTATGATTTTAACTACAGCTTATTTGAAAGCTACTGTAATACTATAGCAAAAGAAGGCTGTATTTTATCCATTTATAACTATCATACACAAAGAGAAAAAAATACTATGAATAGATATGAGTTTGTACTTGATATAGAAACTTTTACTATTCCGGTAGAGTCCTCTCATACTATAAACTGGACAGAATATAGAAATAGTAACTTTATAAAAACATCTAACAAGATTAAGTTTCCCAAACCTCAGTATACTATATAATGGAAACACTTTACTTGACAGATAAATGTAAAATTTGGAGAAAAAATCTTAATCAAACAGAAGATCAAAAATCTGAATTAATAGAGTATGTAAAGTTTAATGATTCTATATCTAAAGCTAATAGAACGGATTCAGTATGGATAGAAATTATAGTGCCTTGTTTTACTAGAGTTATAAATAAAGTTAAAGATCATCTTTCTTTAGTAGAAGGAAAAAACTTAACTCATTATGCAGAACACTTTTGGATATTCACTCAGAAAAAAGGTTTTAACCAAGAGTGGCTTCATCAGCATATTTTTGTTCATCCTCCCGATAGATCTACAGTATTATCAGATTATACCTTTACTTACTATATTCAAACTCCTTCTAACAACAAACTAGATGAAGGGTGTATAATGTTTCAAACTGAGGATAAACAAAATCATAAGTTTTTACCTCAAGAAGGTGACTTATTTATTTTCCCAGGAGATTTATACCATACAGCTATTCCAACTCCTGATTGTGACAAAGATAGAGTAGTATTAGCTGGTAGTATTTGTTGTGATGTTAATAATCAAAAACTAACTAAACAGAGTGTAATATGAAATCTATAGAGGAGCATTTGATATTAGATTCTAATACTTGTAATTTTTTTATAGACTATATAAATAAACATACAAACAGTCTTAAGAAAGGATCTAATAGATATGGTCAAAGCGGAATCACTACTGCGATAGAGGTAAAGAGTATTCCTAAAGATTTCGTAAATAGACTTTCTATTTTCAACGTATCTTATATAAATTTTATAGAGAAAATGGATCAAGCAAATTGTTTATTTGGCTGTAAATATGAAGTTGGAGATGCTTTTGAAAAACACAGAGATGATAATTCTTCTAATTATGATAGTTTTAATATTTCTAGATCAAAGAGATTTAAAACTTTTATTATTCAATTATCAAATAGTCAAGACTACGAAGGAGGTGATTTTATAGTAGACAATATAACTGCAAAAAGAGCTCAGGGAAACTGTATTTGTTTTGATTCTAATTTAATACATGAAGTTACAAAGATTATTAATGGCAATCGATACTCTTTAGTTTTATGGTTAGAGAAAGAAAACTTTAGTTTAAAACATTCATTAATTTAGATATTTATTTATATGACTTTGACACATAAGCAATGTAAGGAAATTATTTCTTGGCATGATTACTATAATAAAATGAATGTTCTAGAATGCCCAGACGTCTGTCCGCCTCCTGGATTATATAAATCAAGATTAAATTATAACATTAGTGAGGTTCAAAGAGATTCTAGAACACAATGGTTCTTTGATTTAGTGCATGATTACTTAAAAGGAGACTATCCTAACAATTCAGTTAATAAAGGTAAGTTTTTTTATGCTCATGAGTTCTTTACTGGGGCTAAATTTACAAAACACAGAGATAAAGATAGAAATGATGAATGGGCTGAAATAGTAGGAGCTTCTTTAAATACTGGTTTTGAGGGCGGAAAACTATTAACTTATAGTCCTGATGGAGAATTAGCATCGAATAAAGGAGAGTTATATAGAATGGGGTCTAAAACGCTACATGAAGTTACAGAAGTAACATCTGGGACTCGATATTCTTTTGTTTATTTTATATCATCTCAGGAACTAGGATTAACAAAATCAGTTATTTAGTTTTATATCTGAATAATTTTTCATATATTATTAATAAAGGTAAAAACTATGGAAAAAAAATACTATATTGCTCGTTCAAGAATGAATGCTAGAATAGCTGAAACGGTTGTAGACGGTGACCCTATTTCAATAAATGGAATAACTTACGAAAGAGTATCAAAAGCTCCAATTGGGAGATCAGTCCAAAGAAGATTAAGAAAAACAGATGAAACTCAGAGGATAGTAATATACAGTTAATGAAGGATTTAAACTGGTATTATATCTTAGCAGGCTTTGCTATTACAGTAGTAGCACAAGTTGGAGCATGGCTCCAGCACAACTTACAATTTAAATACCCTAAATTAGATGAGACTTGGTGGGGGATGTATGCTTTAGCTATTCCTCTTACTTATGTTTTTATATTAGCTACTAAATACAATATGTTAGGATATGGAGAGAGTATATGGGGGGCTAGATTTGTAGGATTTGCAATTGGTATGATAGTTTATGCTATATTAATACAAATCTTCTTTAAGGAACCTTTTACCTGGAAGATAGCATTACAATTATTCTTATGTTTTGCTATTATTCTTATACAAGCTTATTGGAAAGATAATTCATAAACTATAAATGAGTAAGCAGTATAAGCTAGAGGACATATTATTTGTAGGAGATAGCTTCTGTCATGATAGGTATAGCGATACTGATTGGCCTAAAATTGTTACCAAACATCTGACAGGGAATACAGGAATACCTCGTGGTTATGGTTATCCTGGATGTGCTTGGTGGAGTACTCGAACTAAGTTAATAGAAGAATTAGCAATCTACATTCCAAAAATAGTTATTTTAACCCACACAGAAACAATGAGGATCCCCTCAGATGATAATTATTCGTTAAATTTTTCTACGGCAGAAAGCGGTGAAATGCACCATGGCCCAAATGGAGAACGTACAGGGGAATTTGACTCAGAGTTTCATAAAGCTGCAACTTTATATTATAAGCGCCTATTTTCTGAAAGGTTCCATGAATGGTCAAATTTACAATGGTTTAAAGAGTTAGATGAACTTTTAGATAAACCAGAAATAGAAAAAGTTATTCACTTGTTTTCGTTTGGATGGGACTATTCTAAGCATACATTTAAAGTCGGTGTTACTGTAGATGAGGATTTATTTCGATACCACCGTATGGATCTAGGTATGAAAAATCATATGTCCGATGATGAAAATATAAGATTTGGAAATAGCATATTAAATATAATTGAAAACTATTCCGGTGATGGAACAAGGTGTTATGACAAGCTATTATAATAGTAAAAAAACTGTTAATATAGTTGTTACTTCGAGAAATAGTTCGTATATTAAGGTATAATATAAAAATAAAGGTTATGATAGATACACTGATTTATATATTTGCAAGCATTGGAGTACTAGCTACTGCAATAGCTTTATATTATTTTGTAACAGATCAATATGCGATTTGGGAAATGAATACTTACGATAGATTAAAAAAGAAATTTGATTGGTAATGAATTGTTGTAAGTGTGGTGATAAGATTAACCCTTTGAGGTTAAAAGCTCTTCCGG
>Ga0208767_1004169_pt1 | contig 10260 bp, 4 predicted proteins | sample VirMetDEL_Mar_21_FD_184514 | JGI IMG/M metagenome (GOLD analysis project Ga0208767, IMG submission 184514) | Aqueous microbial communities from the Delaware River and Bay under freshwater to marine salinity gradient to study organic matter... | ecosystem: Environmental > Aquatic > Marine >... | reverse complement strand
AGCAGGCCAATATCACCGCAATGAACCAGCGGATGATTGGCAATAAACTACTGCGCGACCACCGGCAATCTGTTGCAAGCGCCAGGGCCAGGGCTGCTGCCAATGGCGTGGCGTTCAACGAGGGCAGCGTTGCCGCATTTGAAAATGAAAACCTACGCCAAACCATGATGGATGTCGGCGTTTCAGACTTTAACGCTCTGACCGCCCTGGTGTTTGGCTTTGAGGATGCTACCGCCCTGTTGCAATCGCAAGAGCGCCAGGCAACTCTAAACCTGTATACAGCCGAGTCGCAGGCACAGCAGTACCGCATGGCCGGAGAGGCGGCGCGTACTACCGGGCGACTCAAGGGTGGCCAGGCATTGCTAGAGTCGGGATACAAGTTCTATGAGTTGTATCCAGGCGCTTCGGGGGCTAAAGGAAAGAGCGCATAAATGGCAACAAGAATCACAGACGCAGGCAGAGTCCAGCTAATTGCACCTGGCAGCAGCCCCATGCGCCCGGCTGAATATCGTGGCGTGGATTACCGTGGCTACACAGCAGAGGCGCAGGCAGCCGGTGCCCTGGGTGATGTGATTAGCCGCATGAGTTCGTTTGCCGCCAAACTGGGCGAGCGCGCTGTTGGCCAGCAGGCACAGGAAGATTATTTTGCCAAGTTCCAGGTTACGGCTGCTGATATTCGCCACGCCAAAGACGGCGACCCCGATAATCTTTTGATTGGCAATGACGCGACGATATATGGCCGCACCCTTAAAAAGATGCGGGCCATGCAGTTGTCGGGGATGTTTGAGACTGAAATTAAAAGTCTTGCAGCCACGTTAAAAACAGACGCTGAGAATGGTTTGCCGACCGCGGATGTTGCCTCCAAATTGGAAGCGGCTATTGCGGCGAACGTGGATATTCTGTCTAAGCAAGACCCCGAGGCGGCGGTTAAGTTGTATGCCGCCAGCAAAGGTTACGCATCCACGGCGGTCAACGCGGCATATGAATATGAAGTTAAGCGCAAGAAAGAAAGAGCGGCGGCGGCTGTAACATTGGCCAATCAACAAGAAAACCCTGATTTGATTGCTTTGACCAACGCCGGGATAAGCAGCGACAGGGAAGGTGCGGTTAACAACATAGACTACCTGGATACTCGCAGAGTATTACGCGCTCAACAAGCCTTTGCTGTTGATGGCAAGACGTTTATGGAAAGCGAGATTAAAGCAACAGATACTGTTATTCTTGCTGGGGCCAAACAATGGGTTGCCCAAGCAATCAGCAAGTCCGGCAATTTTATGGACACCTATGATGATATTGTAAATGGCACAACCGACAATGCCGTGATTAATGCAATCATTACCGGCACCAATGCCATTAACGGTAAAGCTGCGCCGGCATGGGCAACGGCGATGGCCCCGCAATTATTGGCCGCCGCTAAAGAGGCATATCAAGGCCAGGTTACGTTTGAGGACAACAGGCAGAAATTCTATACAAGAACAGCAGAAGGCTTTGAGGCTGACTTTGTTATTGCCGAAGCTAATGGCGATGTTGATGGGATGCGGGTTGCATTGGACGCGCTCAAGCCCTTAGACCGCAAAAAACATTCCGAGTCATTACTGAGGTTTATGCAATACCAGCAAGGTGGTTCTACCTTTGCCAGGTACGACCATCAGGGCACGGTCGAGCATTTGAATGAGTTATTCCTGAGTCCATACGGTGATAGTGTAGTAACGTATAAAACGGTGTCAGGGTACAAACATCTGTTGACCAAAGAAACCTACAACAAGTTTTTGAATCAAATCAAAACATTTGACAACGACCAAGTGCGCTTGCTTAAAGAGGAACTCAAAACCAGGCTCAAGATTGATGTGCCAATCATGGCTGGTGACTTGCGTTCCATGTTGGACAACAAGGCAGTTCAAAGCTACAACAGGATTCTCGGGTCATATATTTCTTATCGCCGGCAAACGCCACCCGAGTTGCAAGTGTCAGGCCTTGCTTGGCTTGATACAAAGGTTGATGGCGGCAAAACCAATTTTGAGCTTGGCCAAGAAAAGGCAGCAGCAGACAAAACCGCTGATGACAGACGAGCGTTTCAATCTGACAAGTGGGCAAACTACCGCACCATCCCGGACATTGATAAAAAAATAAATGAACTGCAAGCAAGCACAGATAGCAAATCCATCAGGCAACGCAATGAATTAATGGAGTGGCGCAAGACTTTACAGCGGTTAATCAAAGACGACCAGGTCAAAGACGGCGAATGGATTGGTGGTAATTAACATGGATTACGAAACAGAGTTTTATCAAATTGTTGGTAACCGCCAATCCGGGTTACCAATTAAACATGGCCTTGGCCCTGATGGCCAGCCATTTGACGCTGTTGTTGTTGATACGCCGCCTGGTGAGGTGTTTGATGTTACTGGTGGCATTACTGGAGCTGAACCCGAGGCATTGCCGGCCGAGGTTACGGCTGGCGCTCCGGCTGAAGTGTCGGTGGGTGAGTTCGCCAAGAAAGGCCTTGGCACTTATGCAATGGGCCTGAAGGGTTTAGCGCAGGCGTGGGTCGGAATTGGCGGCGACTTGGAGCGTTTGGTTACTGGCCTGGCTCGGGCCGCCGAGGCATCGGCCAGCGACAAGAATGTGTGGGATGCTTTTTTGATGGGCCTTGGCAAAGATAGCACTTTGCTATGGGACACCGAAGAGGCGAAAAAGATATTAGACAAGTTTTTGCCTGCTGGCCTAGACCCGCAGGATTTTGGCGGCAAGTTCCAACAGACCACCATGCTGCGTGACGGCGGCCAGGGGCCAATGCGCGTTGGCATAGATGGATACGTTGGCGAGCGATTCGGTGAGTTCTTTGCGCCAGGTGGGCAACTCAAGGCCGGAATCAAACTAGGTAAGGCTTTACGGGCTGGACTGCAACGATTGCCCGAGTCGGTGCGGCCTGGGCCTATCTCTGCCGGCTTGAGTATTGAGCCTGTAACTGGTGAGCAGGCTGCCGCAATGCTGGCGCGGAAAGCGCCATTGTCTGCCCAAGAGAAAACAACGCTTGCTGCTGCTGGTGATAGCAAAGCGCAGCGTGCTGCTGCTGATGAGGCGCGGCGCGTTAAAGGCAACTACCCAAAGGCCGAGGGCTGGGAGCCAATTACCATTGACAAGGTTGAATCTAAAGCAACCAAAGCCGGTGATTCTAAAATTAAGGTTAAATTTAAAAAAATAGCTTACGGGTTTGAGCAGCCGCCCGGCAAAACAAAACCTGAAGTGTGGTTAAACAAAATGTCATCACGCATTGTCGATGAGGTCGCGGCGGTAGTTGAGCGCGCTAAAAGCGGCGACCAGGCTGCAAGTGAAATATTAGACCAAGCCAACTGGTATCGCTCAATGCGTGACCGTTTGCGGTCTGAGTTTGGCGGTATCGGAGATGTGTTCGCTGATGTGCTTGGAGCAACTAGCGCGCAAACAGATGTAAAGGCAAACTTTGATAACGCCATAGAGATATTGCGTCGCTTTAGCCGCGGCGACTTTGATGCAGAAATTAAGGCATATAGTGACCGCGTTTCTGACCCAAGTCTAAGGTCTGACCCAACTACGCTGACCAAAGAATTTAAGGCTGGAGAGTTTCCCTTAATTACGAAAGCAAGTGGTGCATTGTTTAACACCAACAGTCCAGCTGCCACAGGCGCGCTGCTTGATATGTTCAGAGCAGTCAGGGCTGGCGATGCTCCAAAGACGCCCAACTTCACAGGCAATCTTATTGGTTTAACCAATGAGGCGACCATTGATGTGTGGGCCGCTAGGATGTTGCGTCGATTGGCTGGTAAACCCACAATCCCACCACCCGCTGAACAGGGTGTTACTGGCACACACCGAGTTGGTTCTACATTATTTGAGCCAAAGGTAGGGGGTGAGTTTGGTTTTGGGCAGGCGGCGTTTAAGTCTGCCGCCGACACAATCAATTCTCAAGGTTTGATATCTGGCGTTAGGCCTGACCTTGGTAATCTTGGCCCGGACGATTTGCAGGCCGTGGCGTGGTTTATTGAAAAAGAGCGGTGGACAAAGAATAACTGGACAACCAAAGCCGGAGAGGGTGGGTCGCTTGATTATGAAATGAGCCTGGCCGGCCAGCCTGATGCCGAGCGTGTAAATGAGTTGCGTAGCATTTTGCGTAAGGGTAGTTCAACCGACGCCGAGAAAGAAGCAGCGCGCCAGGAACTTGAACAGTTGGCTGCGTCGCCCGAGCGGTATACCTTGGGTGTTTCTTCAGAACGACCTAATGATGTTCCATCGGATTACCGGCAGGCTGAACTAGCCGCCGAGTTTGATGACGTTGTGCGGGATGATGCTTCAGTAATAACGTACAAAGCAAACAGCACATTTGGCCGGTTTATGAAATCCGACGAGCGCGCGTTGGATGCCGAGTTTATTGTGCAGAAAAACTTTGACCCATCGGCCCTTACGCGGCGCCTGGTCGAGATGGGCAAACAGTATGACCAGGATTCTGTGTTTATTGCCAAAGCCGTGCCAACGGGCACATCAGCCAACGCCAGGCCGGGCATTGAACTGTACTTTAAACAACGCCAATCGCCTGACTTTGTGCGGAAGATTACCGACAAGCTGGCTGAGTATGGGATTGATGGGTTTACGTTTATCACCGATATGCGGGCGGCAGACCGCCCTGGCGCTATGGCGCTATCAGGAAGCCCTGACACAGCCGGCTTGACCGGGGTGCGGTTGCAGTATGTGCCCGAGTTTGATGATGCCTTTGACCCCGCTAGACGCGCCGAAATCATGGCCGAAAAACAAAGGTTGTTTAACAAAGTATTGGGCGATATAATTTCTGAAGACCAGGTGTCCGACGCCCGCGTGGTTTGGTATGACACTAAAGTATTCTTTAGGAGCGATTACGATGCTTACCTTGGAACAGATGTTGGAAGAGCAAATCCAAAACCTGGGAGCAGACCACCCGGCGGTGCAGATGCTACGCAACCAAATAGCAGCGGAGCGGGAGGGACAGGGCTTCCAAGAAATGTATCTGACCGGCTCGGTGCCGAGCCAGGCGCCCAAGCCCGTCGAATAAACAATAACCCAGGCGGGGAGCAGTAATGGCTATTGACCGCGACATTGGCAAGCGCCTGGATTCGATGCTTCCCCCGGTTGTTAATGCCGAGGAGGGCGCACCGTTCCCGTTTAATACCAGCGTTGCCCCAAGCAATGTTTCACCCATGTCACTTGAATCGCCAAATGAACCCGGCGAAGGTGTGCAGGTTGCTGGGTTGATTAGCGGCATGGCGCAATTTAGCAAAGCAAACAAGATGGCTAAAGCGGTGCAGAAGGCCGCAGCCCCCGCTGAAGTCAGCCCGCTCAAGCGAGCCGCCGGCAAAAAGGTTGTTGAGCAAACGCCAAAGCCGATGACGCTGGATGAAATGCGCGGCTCCCAGGAAAGCGTTATTGGAACAAAGCTATCAACGCCCGTAGTTATCCAGGGCGATGATGTGGTCACCAGCATGGAGGCCCAGGTTGCTGCTGATGTTGCGGCCGCATTGCCTGGCACTCAGTCGGAGCAGGCGGCCAAAGCGGCGCCGGTTCAAATTGAGGCTGATGGTTCGGTCAGGGTTGAGCCTGCACCGCAGAGTTTATTTAACACGCTGCAAAAACGCATCGGCTTACGTCCCGACCAAAACGGGATGTGGGGATTTCACGATGGGATTAATCTAAGCAAGATATCCTCTTCGGACGAGGTGAAAGCCTTGATGGTTGGCACGTTGCAAACGTACCGGCAGATGGTTGATGCCGCCAGGCAAAAGGGCCGCACGCTGGAAGACATGGCACAAGAAGGCCTGCAGATTGGCGATGATGAAGCATTGAAGATGGTGCTTAATCGCAAGCCAGGTGACCAGCCGTTTACTGATGCGCAAACTGTTGCCGTCGGGTTGATGCGCGTCAATCTTGCCGAGGCCGTCAACACGGTGATTAAGCGAGCCTTGACCAGCGGCAACCCGTTGGATGTGCAAGAAGCATTGCGTGCGCAGGCGTTCTTTGGTTACATCATGGCAAACGTGTCGGGCAACTCAACGGCCGCGAGCCATAGCCTGGCCGCGCACAAGATTATCGTGGCGCCCAACCCAAATAACATTGCCGCAATGCAGCGCGAACTTGAGAAATTGGGAATGGCAAACCCGGCTACGTTTAGCGACGTCGATAACCCCATGGCCGTAATTAATGATTTGGGCGGCATGGAGGTTGTGCGGAATTCGCTTCGCAACTTTAGCCGCTTGAACACCGCCGGCCAAAAGGCGTTTTACTCTCAAACTATTCTGCGCAAGGGGCTGGACTCGGCGGCCGAGGTTTACCAATCCGCGATATTGTCTAACCCAATTACGCAAATGTTTAACGCGGCTGGTACGCCAATACATTACGCGATGATGCAAACCGAGCGCAGCCTGGCCGCCCTGTATCAGGGTGACGTTGCCAAGTTGACGGGTATGCTTGCCGGACTGCGAGCGGTGCCGCGCTACATGAAGCAGGCGATGAGCGCCGCAAACCGCGCTTGGTCTTTGGAGCAATCAGCAGACCAGGCGGCCAAATGGGACGGCGGCGTGAGCCAGGCGGTAAGCGCGTCGAACTTTGGGCTGCGGCCGGATAGTGGCCTTGCTATTGGCGTGGACTTGCTCGGCACCGCTTTAAGAACGCCAGGTTTTCGGCTGCTGACTACGGCAGATGATTTCTTCAAAGCATTTATTCGCGGTATTGAACTAGAGATTGCTGCGGTAGAAGAGCAAACGAATGTTTACCGCTCTTTGGTCGCAGCCGGCAAGACATCAGAAGAGGCCTACGATGGGGCGGCAAAGGCATATCAGCGCGTGCTTGAGTCACCCGCCGCTTACGATGAGGCTTCACGCCAGGCCAGGGTCGCTGCGTTCCAAGACGAATTGCCGTACAAGTGGATGCGCGATGTCGAGCCGTTGGCCGCTCACCCAATTGTCAAATTGTTTACACCGCTGACGTTCTACAAGACGCCTGCGCAAATTGTGATGCGCACGCTTGAGCGGGCGCCAGTTATTAATTTGGTAATGCCGGAATCTAGGGCGGCGGCCAAAGCAATTGCCCAGGATGTTGGTGGTTTTATCACGCGCAGGAATGCGACCGATGCGGCCAACCTTGTAAGCAAAGAAGAAAAGGCTTTGTTTGCCGCCAAAGTCACAACCGGGATTATGCTTGCCGCCCCAATTTGGACGTTAGGCTCCGATGACGAAGATGTGATTATGACTGGGTATGGCCCGACCAATCCTGGTAAACGTCGCATTTGGCTGGAGAGCAATGCGCCATATTCATTTGGCATCAAGCAATACGACAAAGACGGCAAGTGGAATGGCAAACGCACGTTTGTTTCTTACGAGCGTTACGACCCGTTCAGCGGGCTGCTTGCATTACACGCCGACACCAAACCTATCGTGCTTGAGATGTTTGAGACTAACCCCAAGGCGGCCGAAGACCTGGTGATTAACCTGGCGCTTGCGACCAGCCGTTATATGCTCAACGCTCAACCAATGCTAAAGAGTTGGGCCGAGTTAGTTGATGCAACCGGGAATCGAAACCTGCGGGCAGATGAGGGCAAGCAAGCAACGCGCATCTTAGAGATATTGCGCCGCCGTGCCACCGACAACGCTCTTGTTATTGGTCAGAGTGTTGCAACCATGGGTATGGGCACGCAGTCAATGGCCGCATATATGCAGCGTTATCTTGACCCAAATAAAAAGTCTACCTTGCCAATTGGGTCACAGATGGAATACGGCGGCGATTGGGACTTGACCCCGGAGCGCGAGGCCATTGCTATGGCGAAGGCCCGCAACCCATTGTTCTCGGATGAGTTGACTTATCGTTTGAATGAGTGGGGTGAGCGTGAGCCAACCGACATGAAGGCGATATCCATGTTCTTGCCGGTCAAGATTATGGAGCGCAAGTACAACCCCATCAATTCCGAATTGGAAATACTTGGTGCGCCTCTGCCTTTGATTCGCCGATATAACATGGGTGAGTCAGGTTTAGAGTTGAGCAACGAGCAGTCAACTCGATTTGTCGAACTGGTGAACAATCCGAGGTTGTCAAAGTTTTGGCCTTATGTGCGAGCATTCAGGGAAAACATTTACAAGTTTGATGCTGACGGCAAACCATTGCCAGGCCAAGAGCCTCTGCCCAAAGAGGCGCTGGACTTAGCTCAGTCAGCACCCCAAAGAAAACAGTCGCTGCTCAACATAATCACAACACCTGGCAACGAATACAACTCAGAAATGCTGGATGAGAATGGTCAGATGCGTTACATGAACGCAAGGGAAAAGCTGGCCGTTCTTAGCAAAGAACACGCAAGGTATGTCAACTGGGCCAAGCGCATTATGTTTTATGAGTACCCCGAGTTGCAAGAGTTGGTGAACCAGCGCGATATCTACATGAATGCAAACATTAATGCGCCGACCCATTTGCCACTTAGGCCGGAGGAATATCGGGATGCGCTGGAGCGCAATCGCAAATTTGAGTCAGGTGTAATTGATTAAGGATTGAATCATGGCTGTACCAATAAGTAATGTAACCCGCCGCGTGGTGTTTGCCGCCAGCGGTGTAGGGCCGTATGCGTTCACGTTTGAGATTCTTGCTCAGACCGATATTGCGGTATACGAAGATGACGCCCTGCTGACGTTAACCACCGACTACACGGTAACCATTAACGCCAACGGCACGGGTTCGATTACCCTGGTGTCCAGCCCCACCGGGTCACAGATATCAATTATCGGTGCCAGGGCGATTGAGCGTACCTCTGACTTTGTGACGGGTGGCGACTTCTTTGCCAACACGCTCAACACCGAACTGGATAGCCTGACTATCTTTGCCCAGCAAAACAGCGAGGCTGTGGCCCGCGCATTGTCTGCGCCGGAGACTGACCCGACCACGGTGAACATGACCCTGCCGAGGGCATCGGTGCGGGCCAACAAGACCTTGGCTTTTGACAGCAATGGCGACCCGGTTATTGGCGAGGTGATTGGCGACAACCGTGGCGATTGGGCTGCTGGCACCGCGTACAACAAACGCGATATCGTTAAAGATACCACCAACAACAACATCTATTACGCCAACACTTCGCACACATCCAGCGGCTCCCTGCCAATCAGCACCAATGCCGATGCAGCCAAGTGGGATTTGTTGGTTGATGCTGTTGCGCCCGGCGAGGCTCAAGCAGCAGCGGAGGCAGCCCAGGCTGCGGCAGAGGCTGCACAGGCGGCTGCTGAAACCGCAGAGACCAATGCAGCGGCCAGCGAGTCTGCGGCTGCCACGAGCGCCAGCAATGCGTCCACCAGCGCCAGCGCCGCATCGAGCAGCGCATCGAGCGCCTCGACCTCGGCCACCAATTCGGCGAACTCAGCCACGGCTAGCGCCGCATCAGCCGCAGCAGCGAGTGCATCCGAGGCAGCAGCGTCTGCGTCCGAGGCAGCAGCGAGTGCATCAGAATCTGCGGCGGCGTCCTCGGCATCATCGGCAAGTACCAGCGCCACCAATGCTGCTTCTAGCGCAGCAGCGGCGGCGACCAGCGCAACCAATTCGGCCAACTCGGCCACCGCCTCGGCAACCAGCGCATCAAATTCTGCGACCAGCGCGTCATCTGCATCAACTGCACAGACGGCAGCCGAGACTGCCCAGGCTGCCGCTGAAGCTGCCCTAGCATCATTCAATGCCACCTACCTGGGGGCGCAAGCCAGCGACCCATCGGTGGACAATGAGGGTGACCCGGTAACTGCTGGCGATTGGTACTTCAACACGACCAGCAATATCAGCCGGATGTACAACGGCAGCGCCTGGTCTGATGTGTCGGTGGATTCTGCGACCGTGGTGGCCAAGACCAGCAGCACGGGCGCTGCGGTTCTGCCGGTTGGCAGCACGGCCCAGCGCGACGGCTCGCCCGTCCAGGGCTACTTGCGGTTCAATAGCGACGATGGCGCGTTTGAGGGATACAACGGGAGCGCCTGGGCACCAGTAGGTGGTGGTGCAACGGGTGGCGGCAGCGATGCGGTCTTTGTCGAGAACGACCAAACCGTGACCACCAACTACACCATCCCGGCCACCAAGAACGCAATGTCCACCGGGCCGGTAACCATTGACTCAGGCGTCACCGTCACCGTGTCCAGCGGCAGTCGCTACGTTGTAATTTAAGGAAACGATTATGGCTCTTGAATTAAATGGAACAACAGGCGTCAGCCTAGTACAGGATGGCGTTATTACTGATGCCAACCT
>Ga0208767_1004168_pt1 | contig 10262 bp, 13 predicted proteins | sample VirMetDEL_Mar_21_FD_184514 | JGI IMG/M metagenome (GOLD analysis project Ga0208767, IMG submission 184514) | Aqueous microbial communities from the Delaware River and Bay under freshwater to marine salinity gradient to study organic matter... | ecosystem: Environmental > Aquatic > Marine >... | reverse complement strand
ATGAGTATTTCGCTAGAAAGAATATTCCTTTTGATAATGGTCATGTTAACGTGTCTAGCTTTACTGTTAACTATACTGAGTATGACGGCTTTGAGGATAGAGGGGAACTAAGTTTTCCTAATCTACCGCCCAACCAGTGGTACATGGTCGACCTCTTCCCAGGGTTTAATTTCAACCTACGGGGTTCGGCTTATCGTTCAGACTCAGTAACTCCTTTAGGTCCTAACAAAGTGCTTATAGAGTTTAGAGGTTATGGACTACGCAAAGACACACCTGAGGAAAGACAAACTCGCATTAAGCATCACAACAGCATCTGGGGACCTTTTGGCAGAAACCTGCACGAAGATTTGATTGGTGTAGCAGGACAAGGCACCACAATGCGTGAAGGCACAGAAGCAAGACACATACTTCACGGTAGACACGAAAACAGAACCATACACGATGAAGTTGGTATGCGACACTACTATAGTGAATGGGGAAAGTATTTAGATGTTGATCCGTATGCGTAGCAGAAATTAGTTGACATCCCTCCAATAATAGCGTATAAATATACTGCAATGTTGAAGCAAACTCAACGCTAGACTGGACCGGGGGGCGGTACCCCGCGCCTCCACCATAAACACATTTCACGGAGTGTGCTTATGATGGGGGCGAAATAGGATCGACAGGTAGTTAATAGGTAAGTGGAGTTGTCCGGCGCAAGCTCGGTTAACGCAAGAACACAACTAAATGCAAATGATAATTTTGCACCTGAGATGCGCCTAGCGGCATAATCTCTGGGCTGACTGGGCAGCCTCGAAACAGAAGGAGATTATTCTCCGCCCAGCATTTTTAACAAAACATTTTCGTTACGCATCATAACTGCCATCACAACTCTTGGCAGTGCATCACTGTGTATATCCACACTGTGAGGAATACTGCTGTTGAAAACAACAGGACTATCCATAGGTGTTTCTGCAATGACACTATCATTGTCCCACCAACGTGTGATATTACCTTGAGTGTTGAGTATGGGTACATTAACTTTTGCAATAAGCGGACCTTGATCTGTGTGTACAGGCAATCCACTGCTACTGTCGTGACTAACAATAAAACTTATTTCCTGTGGCAAAAACTTGTGCTGTTTACACCAACCTATTAGAGCAGGAATGTTTTGCAATGCCACTTTGGTATCAGTGATACACCATGGCTCTTTGGGTTTGGATTCAAGCAAATTTGTTTTATGTTTTAGATAATTTATGGTTTGCGATTGTATTTGTTCTAAACAATCACACCCTAGTTCTACAAAACATTTTAGCATACTATTACTTATAAATACTTTCGACAGAGGAGTATCAATTATGGGTAAGAAAAGTTCAAGAGCAACACAAACTTCAAAAGGCATAACACACCAAAATCCAAATCGCATGGGTGCCCGTATCAGTAAAGCACAGCGTTTAGAATATCGCGGAAGCGTTGCAGAAGGTGCAAATAAGATGGCAGCACACAAAGCGTTTAAACGTGTTATGTTGACAATACCAAATCCAGATGGCGGTAATACACGGGAAAGATTTGTTCGTGTTCCTAGTACAGAAGTTTGGGGTAGCGCAAAAAGATAAATTGCAGTCGGAGGAGAGAACCACATGCAACAAAATGAATATGACGTAACCGTTATCAAAGTGATAGACGGTGATACTGTAGATGTGGATATTGACCTAGGATTTGGCGTATGCTTAAAGGACGAACGTGTTCGTATTGTGGGCATTGACACACCAGAGTCACGCACAAGAGACAAAGTAGAAGACTTGTTTGGCGAAGCAGCCAAAGCACGTCTTAAAGACCTAATGAAAGATGGCGGCAAACTAATCACTACAGAAGACCGCAAAGGTGAGGACATGAAGGGCAAGTTTGGAAGAATACTTGGAGATTTTCGAGTAGCAGATGGACGCACTGTGACACAAATCCTTATCGAAGAAGGACATGCCGTGCCATATTTTGGTGGTAGTAAAGAAGAAATCACTGCCAAACATTTAGTAAATCGAGCTAAACTATTGCGTGAAGGTGTTGTTTCACAACAAGATTATGATAGAGAAGTTGGCAAACAAAACGGTTGACAGGATGTCTGACTAGTGTATACTGTAATAGTTAAACAACTATTGGAGATGCAGATGTTTCGGTTCTTTGAGTTTGTTGGCGTTATAACGACAGCAGTGTTTATTAGTATAGCAGTTGCATTTCTTGCACAAGACCGCGGAATTGACGTTAGTTTTATTGAAGCAGCAATTGCACAAGAAGATAAAAACTTTAAGCCTCCTTACAATGGTGGCACTAAAGTACACCCAGACGAACTTGAGTGTATGTCAAGAAACATTTACTTTGAAGCAAACAACCAAAGCAAAGCAGGACAAATTGCAGTTGCCAGAGTGGTTATGAATCGTGTGCAGGATACACGTTTTCCAAACACAGTTTGCGAAGTAACACAGGAAGGTCCTACTCGTGAAAGTTGGAAAACTAAAAAAGATCCAACTCTTACAGATGAAGATCGTATCTTTTATCCTGTAAAACATCGTTGTCAGTTTAGTTGGTATTGCGATGGCAAAGCAGACGAGATTATATCCAAAGAAAACAATCATGCATGGCGTGTGGCTCAAGACATAGCATTTAATGTTATGGTGTTTAATAAGTACAGTGGACTAGTTGAAGGTGCAACACACTATCATGCAGACTATGTTGATCCAGACTGGAACAAAACAATAACACTGGTCACCAAGATTGATGATCACATTTTTTATCGTTGGGACTGATGTTTAATACTACAAACATACAACGTGCAAAAGTACAATTTGCAGAACATCGCTATTGTCATGTGGATGACATACTCGAAGAACGTTACATTAAAGAACTCTATCGTAGTGTGCGTGAAATTGACTATGGCTATTGGGGCTGTGCTGGACATAGCCATCAAAAAATATCACAAGCAAAAATGGACACACTAGACCACGATGCCATACGTGATGAATACAAAGAGGAAGCCAGCAAACAGTTTGGATATTGGCACAGAGCAAAATGGATACACACAGAACAAGATATGGTGTTTCCATTAAAATTCCCACTGAGCACAGAATTCACTCGAGTGGTGTGTGAGGATTATAGTTTAAGCAAACCTACTCCTACATTCCATGATATTGTTAGTGAGATAACAGGTTTTACAAACATGGAAACCAAACAGCCCAGTTACAGTTATTATGGCTATGACAACTGGCTTAACCCGCATCATGATCCTGCACGTTGGTGTGCGTATATCTTTTACTTTAACCCTGATTGGAAAGCACACTGGGGTGGACAATTGTGTATCATGAACGAAGATGAGACCACAATTAAAGATAGCATCGAGCCTTTTGGCAACAGACTCACAATCATGGATGTGAGTGAGACAGTGGGCAAGCGAGCAAACAAACACTTTATCTCACCTGTTAGTTACATTGCTCCATACCCTCGCTACAGCCTAGCAGGTTGGTTTTACCAAAAAGATAGTGCCGGTCCTAGTCCAGTACAGCAATAAATACATAATGCTAATAAGAGAACTTACAGAAGCAAGAGTCACACCTGATGTTGAATTTATGGATCAAGTAGAACAGATACTTGATCTCAGCATTGAAGAGTATGGCGAGTATCTCAACGACAACAATGATGTAGACGATATCTTTGAACTTGAAGAAATCCTCAACAGCAACAACGACAATGACTTGCCTATAGAATTCATTGCCAGTGCCAAGGAAAGACAAGATCCAAATGAATGGATCAGTGCAATGGCCGGCATTGACAAAAAAGGTCCGTTTATGGAAGTATATCTGTTTTCAAAAAACTTAGAAGGTCGTTATGGTCCTAAGACATTCAAGCAGATTGTAATGCGTATGTTGGCGCACGAAACCATACACTGGAACCAATACAAAAAAGTTGGACTTAATAAAATAGACAAGATTAAAAGTGGGCATCAAAAAGGTCAAGAGAAAATGGCCAAGACTGGCGATCCAATGGATTGGATGAGAGACTATCTAGCTGATCCACATGAACTGATGGCATATGCCAGTGACCTTGCCAGTGAGATTAAAGATCTAGACAATCCAGAGCAGGTGTTGCGCAATCCAGAAGCACACAAACAGGACCTTCCAAGTTATCAACGTTATCGTCAGGTGTTTGAGCCAAACTCCAAAGAGATGCGTCAACTGCTCAAATACACCGCAGATTATTATTCTAATAGCATATAACTTAAAAAAATACCACGTCTTACGGCATTGTATACCAAATGTGCTGTTTTAACTACACAAATTCCCCTCTTTAAATAACACACGGTCCAAAACAAAAGGACTGTACAGCCGGCTTTCTTAAAGGAAAGGAACTATAAAATGGATATAGTAAAACAAATAAAAGGTTGGGCCGCAGGCCTTACTGATCTTGGTATTGCACTCATTGCTTTGGGTGTTGTTGCTGAGGTTCTTTTTAATGGACAGGGCATTCCGTTCTGGCCAAACATTTCAGTGATTGCCAATATACAAAATATCATTGGTGGATTCAGTGAACAAGGTTTGATCGGCCTCGTTGCTGTTTGGATTTTATATCACATTTTTAACAAAAAATAAAATCTACTTACAATAATAACAAGAAACTTGTGCAGGGTTTGGTCGCGACCGGCCTTGCACTTTTTTTGACAAAATAGGTTGACAGCATGTGTAGATGTGCTAAAGTATAAATGAGAGTTAACGTTGAGGAGAGATAAATGTTTAAGTTTCCAGTTCCAATTGAAAGCACACTAGTACAAGATTTTGCAGACGATAACAATATTAGTGATTCCACTGCTAGATATCATTTAGAAAAAATGGTTAGTGCTGATGTGCTGACAAAAAGTATTGAAATGTTCGAAGAAGAAATGCCTTATTACAATCCAATGCACACTCATACATTTGTAAACAGGGCTGTGTATAAACCTACAAAGCAATTTAATGGTGTTGTACTTGAAGGCAATGTCACTGACTACAAAAAAATTGCACTAGAAGTTGAGTTTGAAGTGTAAAAATAGGTTGACAAAATACAACAGTATCTTATACTATACATAGTTAAACAGTTTCAATAGGAGATAGAAATGAAACGTTCGATGATTACTGCTACTGCAATTGGTATTGCACTTGTTGCTTTTAATGTTACTAATGCTATTGCAGAACAGTACAATGTTACTGGTGTTGTAAAAAGTGTGAATCCTGTGTACAAAACAGTATCACAGCAGATTCCAACACAATCTTGTAACACTGTTGATGTTCCAGTTTATGGCAACAATGGTAGTAGTGGTAGCAGTGTGTTTGGACTTGATCTTGAAGGTGCAATCATTGGTGGTGTTATTGGTAACAATGTTACTAAAAATGTAGACAACGGTGGTGCCGCAGGTGCACTGATCGGAGGCCTCCTTGGTTCACAAAACAAGAGAAACAATCAGCAGATTGTAGGCTATCGTCAAGAACAGCGTTGTTCAACTTCGTATAGCACACAGCAACAGCAAGTGTTCTCACACAATAACATTGTTATTGATGTTGAAGGCTTGACTGTGAGTGCAAGAACTGCACGTCAAAATGTACAAGTTGGTTCAAGCATTCCTGTTACAATGACACTACAAGTTCAATAAAGCCTGTGTGCATAGCATAAATATGTTATGCACGGAAAAGAACTTTTACAAAACCTAAAGCATTTTTTAGCCCAAATCCAAAATGAGGAGGAGGGCTATTCTGCTGACAAAAATCACTTCAAGCAGATAGAAGACCTGCACAGCGATGACTGTGGCTGTGGCTGTATGGCAGGTAAACAATACAGTAACACTCCAGAAGAAAAATATGCTGACATTGACGCAGTCACTGATCATGCAGGTGGGGGTGTGAATGGGCCAAAACATCCAGCGGATCTCCGCGTGAGTCAAAGTCACAGTTTATACAATACACTAACACAGATGGAGTGGGAACGTGGCAAACATAGCAATTAAGTACAAAGGTCTCACAGGACTGTTAAATGACTTGACCATTGACAACGGGCAAACAATGGCACAACTTCGCACTGCTATTATTAGTGACGAAGGACTAGACAGTGCATATTATGGTCGTGTTAGTATTCACAAAAATGGACTTGTGAAAGACAGCACAGATGACAGTGGTACTACACTTGTAAATGCAGGCATTGAAGCAGGTGATATTATTACAGTAAGTGCAGATCGCAATCAAGCCACAAGACAGAAGAGTCAGGAAATGATGCTTGATATTGCACAGTTGAAAAAGCAAGCAGGTGGTGATACTACAAAGCCTTACTATAGAAGTTTAAACACATATGATGTTACAATCCTACCAACTCGTTATGTAGGTGATACAGTTACGGACAATACAGGTGATGGGGATGTCCTGACACAAGGTCGTCCTTGGACATAAATCATGGTAGATCGTTCAGACACTAGTAGAGACAACACCACAGCATACGAACATCCACAGGAAACAAACCTACTTAACCTGCATAAAGCCATGGAGTATGACGCAGCAGGCAAACCTGTAGTTCGTGTTAGAGTTGATGGCGGTCAGGTGACTATTTCAGGTGATGTTGTTGTAGATGAAGTAGGGTTAACAGCCGAAACTCTTGCGGCGCTTGAAACCACAACAGTACTACAAGGCACTGATCCGTGGATAATAGGCGACGGCGGCGGGTCCATCAGCATAGACGACGGCGGCAACGTGATCACTGTTGACGGAACAGTTAGCATTAATCAGCCCGTAGCAGTCACTGACAACGGCGGTAGTTTAACAGTTGATGGAACTGTGAGTGTTGATAACTTCCCAGCAACACAAACAGTTGACGGCACAGTCAACATAGGCACCCTGCCCGAGATCGAAGTCAAAAATGATGTAGGCAATCCTCTCAACATCAACATCCTGGAAGGTGGTGTTGCCGTAGATGGAACCAATGCTTTACCTACACGACAGTTGAACGATGACGGATTGATTGCTTATGCCCGTGGCGGTGCAGTAACAGAATCAGATGTTCTCAACAGTTACCTCATTGACAAGAGTGGTGCAACCGAAACATTGGGAACAAGTGCTGCTACAATGGTTACAGTGTGGGACGAAGGTGGATTGTATCCTTGGAATACATTCACTGGAAGCGGAGCACACATATTTGTAGCAAGTGCTACCAATGACGCCAAGATGCAAGGTGTTGCGATCACCATTGAAGGTCTTGACAGCAACTACAATCTCATCAGTGAAGTTGTGACAATGGATGCCAGTGATACCACAACGGTTCAAGAAACCACAACGAACTTTTATAGAATTGTAAACGCTATAGTTACAGGCACAAACACAAACAGCATACCCAATGATTATGATATCACGTTTAAATATGGTTCCAGTGGCGGGACAACTGTGGCAAAGATATTAGCAACATATGGTGCTACTCAGAGTTGCACATACACCATACCTGCTGGTTATCAAGCATTTATTCTTTCAGTAAACGGTTCAAGTGGACAGCAAGACGAAATCACCACAATGATATGGAAGCGTCCTTTCAACAGTGCTTGGAGTCAGGTCAAAACATTCAAGTTCATAAGTGGGTCATTTGACCATAATATGAGAACACCTTTGGTATTTAACGAAAAAACAGACATTGAAATACGAGCATACGCTCTTGTGGAATCCAGTAGAATTGGAACAGAGTTTCAGTTATTATTAATACCGAATGTAGCGTGAGGATAAGAAATGGCACAGTTTAACAAAGACACACAAACATACATTGACGGGCGCAGAATTCTTCACGATGTTCAAATGATATCCAACAAGAATGGCGACATCGTTACCACGGACAATAGATTCCCTGTTGACGCACAAATAACTGGTGAGATAACCACAACATTCGCGGACGCAAAAACAGACGCATTTGGCAGATTGAGAGTCAGCAATCCCGTCACTATATTTGATGCTCAGAACAGATATGTTGATGGAGAACAGTTTAGCAGTGACAACTCGGGTAGTGGCAGTGTTACCTACAACATCAACAGCAGTAACTTCACACTGTCTGCGTCAGGCAACGGAGACGAAGTAATTCGTCAAGCCAAGCGTGTGACACTGTATCAACCAGGCAAGAGTCTATTGATAATGAACACATTTGCGTTTAACACACCAACTAATAACCTACGCCAAAGAGTGGGTTACTTCACGGCACAGAACGGAATATTCCTTGAAGCGGATGGAACCACCATTAACATTGTGAAACGCAGTTACACCTCCGGCAGTGCAGTGGACACCAAAGTGGCCCAGGCCAGTTGGAATGGTGATGTGTTCGACGGAACAGGTGCCAGTGGCATCACCCTTGATGTGAGCAAGACACAGATCCTATGGACCGACATCGAGTGGTTGGGTGTGGGATCGGTAAGAGTTGGATTCGTGATCAATGGTGTGTTCTATGTCGCACACACATTCCATCACGCCAACAGCCTCACAGACGTCTACATGACCACGGCCAGCCTCAACTGCCGGTACGAGATAACCTCAACAGGTGCCTCAGGCAGTATGCGACAGATCTGTAGCACGGTGATATCGGAAGGTGGATACGAACCCACCCCTCCCATTCGCAGTGTGAGCAACAGCACCGTGGAAAAGAGATTGAGCAGTGCTGATACGCTGTATCCATTGGCCACCATAAGATTGGATCCCAACACACCAGACTGTGTGGTGATGCCAGCACAGGTTGACTTCCTATCCACGGATGTGAGATACGGTGAAATACAGTTGGTGGAAGGTGCCACACTCACGGGAGCCAGTTTCAACAACAACGAAAGCACCACAGTAGAAACAGACACCAGTGCTACGGCAATGTCAGGTGGAAGCAGGGTTTATTCAGCACTGTGGGCCAGTCGTGTCGCACTGAACTTGGAAGATACAGTAAAGAAAAGACTTCAGTTGGCCAGAGAAGCAGATGGCACGCCCATCACGCTGACCTTCGCCGCCGCATCAAACAGCACAAACACAGACATATTATACAAGTTTGGTTGGGAAGAACTTAGTAACTAAACTTGACAATTAAGGTTAAAGGTAGTATAATACAGAGATGTTTTTAGGATTACTTACACTACTTGTTGCAATCAGCATTAGTGCTATCGCTGCCTACTATAGTATTTTGGGCTTGACAGCAATCTTTGCTGCAGCCTTCCTGCCTATTATCCTAATGGGTAGTGTACTAGAAGTTGGCAAAATCCTTACAACAGTGTGGCTACACCAAAACTGGAAGCGAGCACCCAGAGTAATTAAGTTCTATCTCACCACTGCGGTTGTTGTGTTGATGTTTATTACAAGCATGGGTGTGTTTGGATTTTTAAGTAAAGCACACATTGAACAAACTGCACTCAGCGTTGAAAGCAACAGTCAGATTGAACGCATTGAAAGTGAAATAGCTCGCTATCGTGGCAACATTGAACGAGCAGAACTAAAGATCAAAAGTGCAGAAAGCAGTCAAGGCAACAGCAACGAAGCGATCCAACAGCAGATTGACAAAGAACAAGACCGCATAGACAATGCTTACAGTCGTATTGAACCACTAGTACAAGCACAGAATAAGATTATTCAAGATGCTACAGCAAACGACAACAGTAAAACAAAGCCATACTTGGATCAGATTGCACAGTTGGACGCACAGATTGGTGAACTTACAAAGCAAGCAAATGAGTATGAAGGCAAACTACTTGAAGTTGGCAAGGATCGCAGTGCGCTGAACGCAAAACTAAAACCCTATCAAGATCAAATCAATCAAATAAATGCAGAGATTGCTAAACTTGATAAACTTGTTTCGCAAGGCAACACCAAAGCAGTTAAACAATTCCAGCAACAGTTGGGTATTAAAAGCGATGGTGTGTTTGGCAGTAACACTGCTAAAGCCACACAGGAATGGCGTGCTGGTAACGATAAGAAGCTACGCCAGATCAGTGGACAAATGACACGCATTACCAATGAATGGGACAGTGAACAAAACACCGAGCGTGATCGTATCAGAGGCATTATTGACAAGATACGCAATGAAGATGTCGCAACAGCAGAAGCTCGTAAGAAAGAACTGCTCAAACAGATTGAAGATCTAAGCACCACAGAATCTCCTACTATTGTAAATGCAAGAGCAGAAATCAAGCGACTAAATGAAAGTGCAAGCAAGAGTGTAGCAAACAGTCAAAAACTCATTGAAGAACTACGCAGTAAGATCACAGTTGGTGCAAA
>Ga0208767_1004163_pt1 | contig 10267 bp, 26 predicted proteins | sample VirMetDEL_Mar_21_FD_184514 | JGI IMG/M metagenome (GOLD analysis project Ga0208767, IMG submission 184514) | Aqueous microbial communities from the Delaware River and Bay under freshwater to marine salinity gradient to study organic matter... | ecosystem: Environmental > Aquatic > Marine >... | reverse complement strand
ATGAAATGGATTGGCACTCTATTAATGTTTCTCATGTTATTAATCCCGATCTTCCTTCCCCCGCTGATGAATTATTAGTTGGGCAATCCCTTTGTGGTCAACTCGAAAAGATCTTTCCTAAAATGATATTGTTAGAATCCAATCATGGTTCAATGATTTTGAGAAGAGCAATGGCTAAAGGAATGTCTAAGTTTTTCATTAAAGACTACAATGAAATCTTAAATGTGGGTAAGGGTTGGCAATGGCAAGAACGCCACATTGTTGAAACCGACAAAGGAAGAATTATCTTTGCTCATCAGTTTTGTAAAGATATTGCCAAAGCAGTGAGAGAAGCCAGTATGTCTTGTGTTCAAGGACACTTCCACACAACCAGTGAAATTAAATATGTTGCTAATGACTTCCACTTAAACTGGGGTATGTCTGTAGGTTGTATGGTTGATAAGAAATCTTTGGCTATGGCTTATATGAAAGTTAATATGGCCAAACCTATTTTATCCTGTGCAGTGATTACTAATGGAATCCCTTACATTGTACCTATGATCTTAAAGAACTCTGGTAGTTGGGATGGCAATATCTATCTATGAGAATCTTACCTGGTAAGAATAAATTAATCTTTTCTGTTATAGATGAAGAAGCTCAAGAGTTCAGTAAACTCAATGGTAAAAAGGGCTTAGTCGAAATCTCTGATAAGAATCTATGGATCTTATGGAGAGACCTATGTGATATAATAGAAGAGAAATGTCTAGAGAAGAAGTCAAACAATCTATCCTAAAACACGAAGGTAAAGTCAATAAAATATACAAAGATCATCTAGGCAATGCCACCTTTGGTATTGGACATTTAGTTCTTCCCAGTGATGATTTAGAAGAAGGCAAAGAATATTCTGATGAAGTGGTCATGGAATACTTTGACAAAGACTTTGAGATTGCTCTTAATGATGCACAATCTATTATTGATCCTAGTCTTATTCCTGAAGAAGCCTTTAACATTTTAATCGAGATGTGTTTTCAATTAGGAAAACCTCGTGTCCTCAAGTTTAAAAGATTTTTATATCATCTCAACAAATGCGAATTTTTAGAGGCAGCCGATGAGATGGAAGATTCAAAGTGGTGTAAAGTCGATACACCCAAACGTGCTAAAGAACTAGCAGAAAGAATGAGAAACGTATGATTTGGAATTTACTAGGAACAGTAGCGAAAGGAGCAATCGATGTTATTAAAACTCGTACAGAAACTAAAAAGCTGGTGGCAGTGGCTGAACAAGAACACGTTAGACGTATGGCTGAAGGAAAAATTGAATATGAAATTGCCGCTCAAAAGCAAATGGATAATTCTTGGCGTGATGAGTGGTTTACTATACTACTTTCTATTCCATTAATTATCGTATTCTTAGCTGTCTTTTTAAATAAACCAGAATGGGTAGTCAAATTAAAAGAGGGTTTTGTGACTCTTGATGAACTACCCGACTGGTATATCTGGGCCTTACTTGCTGCTATTGGTAGTAGTTTTGGTCTCAAGGTTACTGATCTTGCTATTAAGAGGTTTAAAAAATGAGATGTGAAAAGTGTGGATGCTCTTGTCATTGTGAGATGACTTGTATAAACTGTGATTGTGCAGGTTGCACACATAAGGAGTAAACAATGAGCACTGTTAAAGAACTAGAAAAACAATTAAGAGAAGCTAAGAAAAAGAATAGAGAAAAAGATAAGATCATTGAAGAACATTTAACTCATATCAAGTTTTTGACTGATCGATTAGAAATAGCACACCTAAGAGTTGCTGATAAAAACAAAGAAATAATGACCATGACTTTTGATGATGTTATTAAGAATCAAAAAGAGTTATTAAAGTACCAGGAAAAGATGGCTAAAGACAAAGAACTAGTCGATGCCTTTGAGAATCAAATTAAACAATCGGAGAAACTTAATGCCTTATAGTAAATACTCACCGAAACAAAAGAAACTAGCCGCAGTAAGACCACCTCGTAAAAAGATTACTGCTGCCGATTTAAAGGCTTTAAAGAAAAAGAATGGCAGATCCAAGACTTAAACGTGCTGGTGTTAGTGGATTTAACAAACCAAAAAAAACACCTAGTCACCCCAGTAAATCACACGTAGTTGTTGCTAAAGAAGGTGACAAAGTTAAAACCATTCGCTTTGGTCAACAAGGCGTATCAGGTGCTGGTAAAAGCCCTACAACAGCATCTGAGAAAGCAAGACGTAAATCTTTTAAAGCCCGTCATGCTAGAAACATTGCTAAAGGAAAGATGTCCGCAGCATATTGGGCAGATAAGGTTAAATGGTAATGAACGTCTGGGAAAAGAAATACAAAGGAAAAACATCCTCTATCAAAGACAAAAAAGGTTACGCTGCCATAAAGACACAGGCAGACAAGAAATTTGGAAAGAAAACAAGTCTAGTCAAGAATATGTGGATTTCCAAACAACTCAAGAAAGGATAGGAACAATGCCTAAAGTAGGAACAAAGAAATTTGCTTATACCAAAAAAGGGAAAGAAGAAGCAAAGAAGTATGCCAAAAAGACTGGCAAGAAAATGGACTATAAGAAAAAGTAATGGCTAAGAAACAGACCAATGTAGTTAATATAGAACACGTAGTAAAGAAAACTACTATTGGTCATGGTCGTATTTCTACTTCTACAATGAACAAAGCTAAGAAAAGAAGTTTTAAGAAGTATGTAGGGCAAGGTAAATGATGCCCAAAAACCCCGAAAAGAAGCCCTTACAGCTAGTAGAAATAACTTGGGTGGACTCTGGCAGAGCCTCTGGAGAATGGAGCAATTCAGCTGAAACAATGAAGAGGCCCATGCCTGTTTGTAAATCAGTAGGTTGGTGGTACGATCAGAATAAACAAAAGATACTTATTTATGGTGCTATAGAGCTCGATAAAGATGGTAATCCTATTAAAGGCACTGAAGGTTCAGAACAAGAGATATTGAAAAAGTGTGTCGAAAAGGTACACTTTTTAGATGCTTAAATTCTTTTTAGTGGGTTGGGTATGTATCGGTACAGAACTCGACAAACAATGTGTTCGCATGGGTTCAGAGGTTATCTTTGATACTTATCAAGAATGTAATGAATATTATCAATTAGCGAGATCTGATTTATCTAATTTAAAAGATACGGAACTAAAGTTTACTTGTGTCCAAGCTGGATTATTAGAAGATGTCTTATGATCTTCCAATCAATTAACAGAAAACACAATCCTCAATTAATCAAATCTTGTCACTTGTATATGGATGACTATCCCAGTTCTCCTCTACAAGGAATGAAGAATGATATAATAGAAAGAGGCCTACAAAACCCGTTGGTGGTTTACCAAGCAGTGCCAGGTGCATATCGAATACAGGTAGGTCGCAATAGATATCTAGCTCTCTTAGAGCTAGGTGCTACAGATATAGATTGTATAGTCGCTCAAGACTTTGATGATGCAAATAGAATCGGAAAAGAACTCAGAGACTATGATGACTTTCAAGGAATAAATGTTTCGTAATCATCTTTTGTCCACCATGATTAATTATTGGTATGAGGGTAAACAATTCAACGTCAAACAACTCCCTTTAAAAGATTTAAAAATAACTCCCCCTACTCATCCTTTAGATTTAGAAGAGGACATCAAACAAAACGGATTACAACATCCGATTACAGTCTTTAATAATATAGTCGAGATTGGCAACAATCGATGTATTGCTGCCCAGAGTCTAGGCTACGAGACAATCAGTGCTTTTGTTTGCAAAGATGTCATCGAAGCTAGAATCGTTGGGGAAGCCTTAAAAGGCTAGAGAGTTCTTCTAATAAAGTTAGGGAATCTTCCTTCTTCTTTATAGGTCATGTAAGCTGCATACCAATCTTTTTTGTATTCTGCCTGACAATAATCTTTGATAGTTTCATCGGGATCAGGTTTGTTAAAGAAATTCAAAAAGTGATTCATTGCTCTTTTGGTTATGTTAAACATATTCGTACATCCTTTCGACAAAGAATATACCATATTCAGTGTGGGATTTACTGTGTTGTAAAGGAAGAGGAGATGTGCAGGGCGATCAACGCCCTACACTAAGTTGAGAGAGTGTACAAGTATAAGAGGATTAACGACTAAACTTCATTTCTTCCATGACTGCTTTGTTCATGGACATTTTAAACATAATACGATTACGATTATCTTCGTGAACAGCTTGTGCTTTCATCTTATTATATCTAACTTCTTTGTACTGTTTAAGATATTCTTTAAAGCGAGGATCTGCTTTTGCTCTCTTCTCACTTTCTGTTGCTGATTTTCCTTGATCCATAAATTCTGTTTCTATTCTAGCTCGAACTACACTAATCATATTCTCCCCATACTTTTCTGCTGCATCTGCTTCGGCCAATACTTCTCCTGACTCTCTAAAGTCTTGGAGTAATTGGTTCATGTCTTTATTGATTTCTGCTAAGCTCATTTTCCACTCCTATTGTAGCAACGAATACATAAAAATCTAGTTTTAGTTGTATCTAATTGCATCATCATTACCTTTGTCCACTTTCGCAAACAAACCAAACATTCTTTCTTTTTAAAATCATCTGACGAAAAAATAGATGTATTTGTCATTTCTTATTTTCTTTTGAAATGGCATTAGTTCATTCCTTTCAGCAAGGCGTTGAACCATAAAAGACAATCCCCCTAAATCTTTTTTACGAGTCTTATCTGTTGCCACGACTCCATCATGGTAAACATAAATCTTACCTTGACGAGGTCTATCAATAATGGTGTTCAGTTGTTTTAAATCCATTACTTTATCAGCGTTCTTAATAAGTTCTTCTAGTTTCATCTACTTCTCCTTTGTTGTTGGTAAAATAATTATGGCCCATTTTTTCTTCTGCTTTGTCTCGTTCTCTAAGCCTTTGTCTTTGTTCTTCTGCATATCGGTCTGATACTCTTTTATCGGTATATTCAAATATTGGTTTTCTTTTCATCTTTAGTGTCCTTCATTGTTTCTAATGCTTCTTTTAATCCAGCTAGATAGCCTTTGTGATAGATAATCTGTAGTGTCTTATGAAGATCTACTATCTCTGCACTTAAATCTGGTTCTTTTAAAGATTTATTTTTCGACAATGTCCACTACCTTTCTAGAATCAATAATATTTTCTATCTCAGATTTTTTATAAAGAACAGTTTTCCCCACTTTATAAAAAGGAAATGGGCTTTTGTTTTTATATCTAAGATCTTTCAGTGTGTGATATCCAAAGAATGGATATATTTCTGATACTTGTTTAGTTGTTAGGTATTCTTCTTTGTTCATATTAACTCCCTTTGATTCTTATCGATTGGATTCCAAACATAATCATATAGTTTATATTTCTTTCCATTATATCGAGATATACATTCGGTCATACTAAATTTCTTTTCTAGTTGACCTGGTGATAGCATCATCATTTCATCTTTGTATTTAACTCTAATGCCTTGTTGTTTACTCAGAGCATCATCAACAATATAATCCCTCAACGATACTCTCCCATTCCATAGTTTTTTTACTTCTACTTTTTTCATTCTTTACTCCCAGTTTTCTATAATTTTTTCTTCATTGTCAAAATGCAATGAAAGTCTTTTATTAATATCTGTAAGAAAATTCTTATCTTCATTTAGACTAGTATGTAGAAGAGACTCTCGTAGAAAATCTACAATTCTGTCTATTTCCCCAATGTATAAAATCCTAGCTCTAGAATATTCAATCATAAACACTTGTAAAAAATAACATTTTTCTCTATGGCTTGTTTTTTCATCAATGAAACGTGCAAGAGCATCCTTATCTGAGATATATTCTTTCCAATAATGATCAAAAAATACAGCTAACTTATTATTCTTTGAGTAAAAAACATCGTTAATTTCTATTGTGAATATTTCTTTCATAACTTCAGTTTCTAAAGGAAAAACATCCTTTAATAGAAGATCATAAGTTTCTTCTAAATTGGTGGGATTAAACTTATCTATTGTTTTAAAGTATGCTTGTTTAGATTCTTCTGTTATTTCATCCTCGTATAATTCTAGTTTCTTTATTCCTTTTGTATGATCTGTTAAACAAACAAAATCTGTATCTTCCATTTTAAAAGCATAATCAATTTGATGTTTTAAATATTCCTTTGCTTGAATTAAACTTCTAAATGTTGAAATGTATCCATCAGTAATAATTATTTCTTCATCCATATATTCTAAATGGATACACATATTTAGATCTCTACTGTTTGTAAATTCTAATAATTTCATTTCTTCCTTTCTTGCCATTCATCCCAAAGTTCATCAGCATAAATACCTGGATCGACTCCAATCTCTTCCCACACCAAACGCTCACCTCTTTTGGTGAACAGATTATGGCATGGGAAACATAGAGGGATTCCTTTGGAATCTTGTCTAATCATTGCTCCTAAACGATACTTGCCTTGCAAATGATGAAACTGTATTTGTGAAAAATTTTGAAATCCATTCACGACAGCACACATATAACAAGGCTTGGTATCACAAACCCATTGTTGGAATTTTTTATCCTTAACAATGTCTAGTTTAGAAATCAATATCGTTGCTGTTATTATTCTGCCTTGCTGCTTCTACTTGTTTTTCTGCTTTGTGTATGTGTTTCAAGTGAGCAAACTTATCTAAGTTATCGATTGCCCAATCATTCACAACAGCACGAATACTGACATACTGTGTTCCTGACTCAGCAGTTTTTTTACTTAATGAAATCTTGTAAGGAACTCCCGCCTTAAAGGTGAAATCTTCCTCAAGAACAAGGGTGTTGTTATCATAAACAATCCCATATTCATTTTCTTTTGCTTTGAATAAATTAAGCCATAGTGTATCGCTCATATATCGTTCTCCTTTGTTTTTGTTTCTACGTATTTATTGCCATCAAATTTCCCTAAAAAGATATCTGCTGACATACCTAAGTGAGACATCGCTTTAGTTAAAGCGTCTGTCGTTGCTTTCTTCGGTGCTTCATCATCCAATGTACCCTTGCTATTGTATAGTGGATTCACTGCTGATATTGGGCCATACCAATTAAAGTCTTTATTGGTATCTTCTCTCCAACCTATTTTTAATTCTGCAAATACATTCTTTTCTGTATAAGTGTATTTAACATCATAAGTCCAACCTTCACCAACAGGCCCAAACTGATATGTCATCTTCCTAATTTGATACATTGGATCAGTTGTCGTTAGTTCTGTTCCGAACTTATTAAAAGGTTTAGTATATTTTTTATCTGTGATACAGAATTTTTCCCATATTCTTTTATTCATCTTTAACTCCTAACTCTTGTTTCAATTTAGAATATTGTGGGCAGACCTGATTGTAAAGACAATATTCTTTACATCTCATTGGTAATCCCATTGGGCGATGTTCAATAAAACTTTTATCAATAGACTCAGCATAGCTCTCCGCTTCTGATTTTTTTTCAAATAGTTTGACTGCTCTTTTCTTTCCTTTGACCATAACTGCCCATTCTTTATGTTCGTCTAACCATAAATCTTTCTTACTACAAGAAGGCAACACATTATGTTCATCATAACCAAAGTCTTGTGCCTGGTGTCTATTCACACATTCAGTTAAGTATTCTTGTATCTCTTCAGATTTTAAAATAGGAATTTCCATATAGTCAAATGAATATTTAGGAAAGTTATCTTCATAAGATAATCTCTTTGTCCAATGCTTACAGTAAACCAAAAGATATAATTCTTTGACATCATGTCCTTGTTGCCTCATTCCTTCAGCATAAGCATTGAGTTGATAAAAGTATTTATGTTTTAAATCTCTCCAATCCTCTGACCATTTGAATTTAGCTAACTCTTTGCGAAGTGTTTGCACTTGATACGCACTAGTCGCTTTGATATCTCCGATCTTTACTTCTTTGTTAGAAATCATTTCTAAAATATCAATACGACCTGATAGAGTCCAATCACCTAGTTCTCCTTTTACTTTTATCGGTAGAGGATGTTCAATATAAACATTTGTTTTTGTCTCTCTAATCTTTCTTTGTATCTCGTTGTGAACAAAGTCACCAATCATTACGTCTAAATGATCGGAAGTGCTACTCTCAATATTAGGATGTTGCTTTCTTAAAAGTTTGATTAAAGGGCTATCCATAACAGAAGATAATCCTATGTCAGAAGTAAAATCTATTTTGTCTTTGCCATTTAAATAATTCTCATCGCTCTCTTTAACATAAGATTTAACAATGTCGTTAATAATGTTAAGTTCTGGTATTTCTCTAATTCTCATATTTGTCTCCTTTGTGAAAACAATAAAAGATTTATCCACAAATTCCAAGAAAAAAAAGTAGTTGATTTTAATTAAATAATATATACATTCTTCTTGTGTGGGTGTTTCAACATACAAATATATATTAACTGTATATATAAGTATAAAAATCCCTAGTTATTTCTCTTGCAATCGAAACATCCACACTTGGCATTTCTTCCTTAATAATAGGGTGGCTTCTTAATGAAGCTACCCTTAACTCACAAACAAAAGAATTTCTATCGTATTCTCTGTAGCTTTATTGACTATGGGAATAAACCGACCTATCAAGAACTCGCACAAATTTATGGTTGCAATTCTACTTCTACAATCTATAAATTAATGCAGCAGTTAAAGAACAGGGGTTGGATTTATTTCACACCAGGTTCGAGTAAAGAAGGGATAATGATAGAATGAGCAAGATGCCAAAAATGAACTTATGGATAGACGCATTTAATTCTGATACTTCGTTCCTTAGTGACGAGGAATTAGGAATTTATTTTAGATTAATATTTTTTGCTTGGTCAAGGGAAGGGTATATGCCTGACGATATAGATTTTATAGTTAGTCTAACAAGAAATGGCAATAAAGAGGCCATAGAAAAGATTATTAAACTCTATTGGACTAAAGAAAACGATCAATATTATCAAAAACGTCTAAGAGAAGAATATATTAGAGCAGTAGAAACAACAGAAATCAATAAATTAAATGGTAAAAAGGGTGGAGAAGCGAACGCTAAGCGAATTAGAAGCGAACGCTTAAGCGAAAGTGAAGCCTCTATATCTATATCTAAGTCTATATCTAAATCTATATATAATAATAATATATATCCTCTTTCAGAGGATGAGAAAGATAATAATATCAATAAAGGGAATGGTGTTATTAAAAAGCAACGTACCATAACAAATTACAGTGATGATTTTGAAGATTTATGGAAAAGCCTATCAATAGAGAATAGAACTCGAAGTAATAAACCTAGTTCTTTTAAATTATATAAATCCCTTTGTAAAGAAGATCAGGAATTAGTCCGCAAAAATTGGAAGGGATATCAAATAGAACAAGCCAAAGAAAATGGAAATTTTGCCAAAGCCTTAGAAAGATATATACGAGCCGAGACTTTTAGGATAAGTTCTAATCAAGAAGAAAGGGAGTATAAAGAAGCATGGTAATTTTACCCAAGAAAAGAACAAAGATCACTTACAAAGAAATGAAAGAAAAATATGGTGATGAATATTGGCTAGAAAATGGTCTCTCACCTCTTGCTAATCACAAATATAGACTTGCTCACATGGTTGTTAATTGGGGGGAATCCTTGTTTAGAAGATCACCTAAAATGAACTATAATTGTTTATATCAATTAGTTAAAGAAGGTTTTATTGGTACTGAAGATTTACAACCTGAATGGGTAGATATTATTGATAACATCAACAAACTAGATTTTAATGATGATTATTTTGAAACTGATCCTGTAAAATCTGCTTATGGAATCTAAAAAATCTGATTTTGGTGGTCAAGAGATTGTTGAAATTAGTGGTAGGTATTACCGATTACCAGACTTTGAAGAAGTTTATATCGAAATACCTAAAGTTGAAAAGGGTGAAGATGCCTACAAAAGAGTCCGTAGGCGACACGCTGATATATTTGATTACTATTATAATAATCATTTGCTCTATCCCGATAATCACGACTTAAATAATGATCTTTACAACGCTGGATTAAGACTACAACAAGATGTTTATTATGCTGGGTATTATCCTCGAGTCACTTTTGACTATGTTAAAGAAAAGATAATTGGTGATAGTGATAAATCCGCTATCTCTAAACTCGGAGCTCAAGATAGAGTCAAGGGAGCTTTACAAAAAGCGGGTGATTATGCCTCTATTGTCTATGAAGTTATTGTTAATAACAATCCCGCTAAATCGCATATAAAGAACTTTCGCAAAGGATTGTTTAGATTATGTGATTATTACGAAATTTAAATATTCGCCTTT
>Ga0208767_1004158_pt1 | contig 10274 bp, 24 predicted proteins | sample VirMetDEL_Mar_21_FD_184514 | JGI IMG/M metagenome (GOLD analysis project Ga0208767, IMG submission 184514) | Aqueous microbial communities from the Delaware River and Bay under freshwater to marine salinity gradient to study organic matter... | ecosystem: Environmental > Aquatic > Marine >... | reverse complement strand
ATGAATATGACTAATAAAGTTAATATAGAATTCTTAATGAAACAATTAGATAAAGCTCAAAAAGATATAGAAAAATTAAAAGACAAACAACGGGAGTTTGCTAATGGAAACGGTCATTAGTAGTGTGGTTGCTCTCTGTATGTTTATAGCAGGAGAGCTTAAAGAACATAGAATAAAAGAATCTATGTCAGATTGTTTGAAGGGAAAACGCCTTGCGGAACGTGATGTAAATGTTAATATTCAGTACATGTGCGGGGCTGTAGAGGCAGAGCTTGAAAAAAATATAGATGGTAGTATAAGTATAAAAAGAATTATAAAACCAAAATAATGAACCTTTCCCGTAATTTTACTTTACAAGAATTAATTAAATCGGACACTGCTGTACGATTAGGGATTGATAACAATCCTAATGCTAATCAAATTGAAAAATTAAAATTACTATGTGAAAATATTTTGCAGCCGGTACGAGATCATTTCGGCCCAGTAACCATTACCTCAGGCTTCAGGAGTCCAGACTTATGTATAAAAATAGGTAGTTCAGTTAATTCACAACATACTAAATCAGAAGCTGCTGATTTTGAATGTCCCGGTAAAGATAATGCGGAAGTGGCTGATTGGATTTATAAAAACCTTGATTACGATCAAATGATTTTAGAATATTATGTTCCAGGTGAACCTAATAGCGGATGGGTACATTGTAGTTATGTATCTGAAAATCCACGTAAACAATTTTTAAGAGCATATAAAGAAGATAAAAAAACAAAATATAAACCCATAATAGGAAAGGCAGTAGATCTCGTATGACGAAATTATATAAAGTATTTAATAAAATAGACACCGTACATGGTTTATGTGAAGAGTGTGAAGAAGAAGCAATTTTAGTTGCAATCGTTTCTGATTTTTATAGATGTACCAACTGTGGTCATGATACCAAACAACATATTAATGGACGAATACGATATATGTCCTTGTCAGAATCCGATAAAGAGTTTATAAAAAATAATGGCAAAGAAATTTAAAGACTTCGTACAAAGACCGAAGCCTAGGAAAAGACCTGGGAAACACAAAAAAAGGATGAATAAAAATGAGAAACGTAGTTTTAAAAAATATAACGGACAAGGCAGACGCTCTAGCGGTAGAATATAACAAGACTAAGGACCCAGGCCTCAGGGATCAGTGGTATAAATTAATTAAGACGGTGTCCCAGGTTCCTCCGGTTTCGGCTTTGGAGGAGGCACGACTATCTTCTCACAAGAAAATCTAGGATAAAGTTCTAATTTTTCAATATGGTTAGCACTGAAAGTCTTTCCATCAAATAATATTTCAAAAGAATTACCTAATCCGGCACGCACACAACCGTAGTGTGTGTTATAATAATTATCCATATTAAATTGTTCTAGTTTTGGCGCTACACATTCACCTGTAGTTAAAGAACAAATTGCTATTGTAAGTAAATATTTCATTGACAATCTTGAAAAAAAATATAATTATCCTATATTGTTATTTATATAAAAATGAAAGGATACAATAATGACTGATATAAGTAAATACAAATCTGTCGCACTGTCACACGCGAGTTGTGATAAGTTAGACAAGATAAGAAAGGTAATTGTCCCCGAGGTACAGGTCTCAAGGGCAAAAGCATTAGATATAATAATTAATGAGAAAGCGAGAAAACTAAATGGCAAGATATCAACAAGGTAATTTCGGTTTTAAAACTCTAGTAGAATATGACACAAGAGATCCTATTAGAAATTTATGGCGAAATGTTTTGATTGTAGCGATAGAAGATGCAATTAAAGTTAAAAGTGCATTTATAAAGTTCAGTGAATTTTATAATGGTAAAAAATCTTTTGAGTTAGATTACGTTACTAAAGATAATGGAGACTTTAATAAAGTATGTGAGTTAGCTCAGTTAGATGGTAATATAGTTAGAAAGAAAATAAATAAAGTAATGAAAGAAATGGAGGAAAATTATGGAAAAAACACCATGTCCAAGATGCCGTGGAAACGGTTATATCAAAGTGAAGGAGTCGATAGACAATCCAACGGAGATAATCAATCAATGTCCACAATGTAATAGTCAAGGAGAAATTATGATAGATGAACCTAGATTTAAAAATATACAGAAGGAAAGAGATTTACTTTCTGTTGCACATATAAAAAAATTAGAAGAAGAAATAGATATGTTAAGAAAACAAAAGATATATCTACAATCAAAACTGAGAGAAAAAAATGATAGATTGGATTCTAAGTAAGTTAGAACATTACTCATCAAAAATAAACGTTTGGTGTTGGCAAAAAAGATGGGGCCATAGAGATAAAGGCACTGGATATAAAAAAGGAAAAAATAATGAATAAAGTATATTATGCAAATGCTGTTTATGGCAAAGAAGAAGTCAATGCAGTTAATAAAGTTTTAAAAAATCATTTAACATTAATGGACGGTCCATTGGTTAAAGAATTTGAAACTAAAGTAGCAAAAGTATTTGGTAAAAAATATGGTGTGATGGTTAATTCTGGATCATCAGCTAATTTAATTGCATTAGCAGCACTAGACTTACCAAAAGGTGGTGAAGTCATTACACCTGCATTAACCTTTGCAACAACAGTTGCACCTATTTATCAGTGTGGACTTATTCCTCATTTTGTAGATGTTGAAGAATGCGAATTTATAACTGATGCACAACATATCGCTCAAGCAATTAATTCTAAAACAGTTGCAATCATGGTACCAAACTTATTAGGTAATGTTTGTGATTGGAAAGATATAAAACGAATTGCAGATATTCATGGATTAAAAATTATTGAAGATTGTGCAGACACTATTGGATATAAATATTATGAATCTAAAGATGGTACTACTGGTAAATATAATGATTTAGTGACTACAAGTTTCTATGCATCACATATTATTACTGCTGCAGGTTTAGGTGGTATGGTTTGTACGAATGATAAAAAATTAGTTGGTAAATTAAAACTCCTTAGAGGTTGGGGACGATCATCAGCTGTGTTTAATGAATCTGAAGCAATAGAAAAAAGATTCAATACTAAAGTAGATGGTATTGATTATGATTCTAAATTTATATTTACTGATATTGGTTATAACTTTTTACCATCAGAAATATCTGCAGCATTTGGTTTAGAACAATTAAAAAAATTACCTAAGTATAAAAAAATAAGACAAAAAAATTTTGAAGCATTGAGAGAATTTTTTATGCCTTACTGTGAAATGCGATGGGTAAGAAGAGTAGGTTGGGGAACTCATGCAGATACTCCTTGGTTAGCCTATCCATTAGTATTAGATGACAAAGCTCCATTTAATAGAAAACAAATGCAGATCCATTTTGAAAAAAATGGTGTTCAAGTAAGAACTATTTTTACGGGTAACATTACTAGACAACCAATTATGAAAAATAAAAAATGGAAAGGTGATAAAGAATTTTTTGTAGCAGATGACGTTATGAAAAATGGTATGTTGATTGGAGCTCATCAAGGTATGGGTGAAAAAGAAATTAATCGTATCAAAGAAGTCTTTACATCACTTGCAAAGAAATACAAATAATGCCTAGAATTTGGACTCACATAGCCTGGGATAACACTGGTCAAAAAGATTTAGGCAAAGCTTATAATGCTTGCCTAAGTCAACATAATGATGAGGATTGGGTTGCTTTCTTAGATCACGATGCGATGTTTACTACACCAGATTGGTATTTACAGTTACAAAGTATCATTGAACATAATCCTAAATGCAAAGGGATTACCGCTAGGATTAATCGTATGGCAACACCGGATCAAATGGTTTTAGGTATTGATCCAAACAATTTTGACTACGGTTATCATAGAAAAGTTGGAAAGTATTTAGCTAAAAAACATAAGAATCAATCGAGTATAATTAAAAACAGAGGGCATATGTCTGGTGTATTTTTTGCACTTCATGTTGGTACAATTAAATCTTTAGGTGGATGTGTTGAAACCGGTATGCAGCTACAAACCGATCATATGACCATGGACCGAGTTCGAGACGCAGGCCATGAATTTAGGATTGCAGATGGTATTTATATCTTTCATTGGTATAGACATGATGCACCTTACGAACATTCTAAACCTGCTATAGAACAATTAGAACAAATACACTTTGATACATTAAGGATAAACAAATGGTAAAAACGATAAAGTTAGATAACTATAAAAAATATTGGGTCACTGACACTGCACAGGGACATTTAATTAAAATTTGTCATGGTAACAATGATGAAGTTTTAGAAATAGATTGCAGATGGGACAAAAGAAAAAGAGACAAAGGAGGAAGAGTCATCAATGATAAAACATAAAAAAATAGTACATGGTTTAAAATACGATGAATCATTAGTACCTGAATATGATAGAGTAAATACTTTTGAAAGAAATGGACATGTTATTATTGGTCATGAGGATATGATCATGCAATGTATTAGATGTGATGAATGGAAAAACCAAAAATATTTTTCACCAAAATTTTTAGATAGATTTGGTAGAAGAAAACTTAGAGGCACTTGTAATGAATGTGAAATAAAAGACACTTTATTACGTAGAAAACTACAAAAAGCTCATGGTCCTGCAAAGTCTTGTGTTATTTGCGATATGTTAGGTATAAAAAATAGTGAAGTTTCCATTTTTTTAGATCACAATCATAAGACTTTAAAATTTCGTGGTTGGTTGTGCAGTGGTCATAATAATGCAGTTGGTCAATTTAAAGATGATCCATTAGCAATGATAATGGGAATAAAATATTTAATGACTGATGAGTATTACGATAAAAGAGAAGTCGCTTTAAAATTAAGAGGTTTAGCATCGGAGTTAGAAAATGACTAAATTATATTTTCACAGAAAAATTGAATATAAAATATTGAGAAGAACTGAAAAAGCAATTTTAATTCATGTTAACAAATTAGAAGATGCAGAAACTAATTATCATATCGTGACTAATAGATTAGAAAATTATTTACAACCTTTAGAAATGTGGTGTCCTAAAAGTTGGTTTAAAAAATTTCATGAAAATGAATATGTTTGGATAAATGGTTTTCGTAAAAATCTTTTTAAAATACTTGAAAAAAGAAAATCTAAACTAGATGAAAATAAGACCAATGCGGTGATTGCTAAAAAATTTACAGCACAAGATATAGAAAAACTAGAAAAGGAATTAGATGCCTAAGTGTTTTTCCTGTCAAACTGAACTCATATGGCAAAACGATTATGATGGGGAAGATTGCGGTACAGAAGAATTTTTAATTGTATCTATGTATCAATGTCCTAATGAAGATTGTAATTCATGGTATGAAGTCTATCATGGTAAACCAGAAAAGGAATTAAATTAATTATGATCAATAGAAAAGAAAGTCATAAAAAATGGTTACTAAAAAATCCTACTTATTACAGAGATAGACAAAGAAAAATAAGAAAAGGACAATGGAAAGTAAAGTGGAATATTCTTACAAAAGAACAAAATAAAAAATATGTAGAAGGTATTAAATGATCAAATGGAATAAACGGTTTGAATACCCAACATCAACAAGGGCATTAATTAATGGCAAACGTCACTATGATGTAGGAACCGAAGAAAAGTTACCAAGTGTTACAACAATACTCCAGGCTACACAGTCTGATGAGAAGAAGGAGAGTTTGGCTAAATGGAAGCAAAAGGTTGGCGAAAATAAGGCAGATGAAATAAGAGATTCTGCAGCAGAACGTGGAACTATTATGCATAGGATTATAGAAGGCCATTTGCTGGGCCAAAGACATGCTGATTTAAGCGATTTAGGGCAGAATGCAGGTACCATGGCCCAAAAAATTATAGATGAGGGTTTAGAGGGTCGTATGGACGAAATATGGGGTTCTGAGATCACTATTTACTATCCTGGATTGTTTGCAGGAGCAACTGATTTAGCAGGAATCTACGAAGGTCGAGAGTCTATCATAGATTTTAAACAAAGCAATAAATTAAAGCGAAAAGAATGGATCGAAGACTATTTTATACAACTCGCAGCGTATGCGCTAGGGCATAACTATGTTTATAATACTTCTATCCAGTCTGGAACGATTCTAATGTGCACTAAAGATAATATATTTCAGCGTTTTGATATAACTGGTGAAGAATTCAAGAAATACACGTACAAGTGGTTAGAGCGAGTGGATCAGTATTATTGTAACATTGGTAATGTTACAGGAAAAAGTGAAAAAAGTGAGTAATGACGCAGGTTTCAGGCATCAGGGGTCACTTTGTAACAGAATATAAGTAAAAAATGTCTAAAGTGTATTTTAAAAATAAAAAAAATGTTAAAAAATCATGTTACAATGTTACAAAAATAAAAAATACAATAATAACAATAGTTTAAGTGCTATATTTTGTAACATAGACAATGTTACAACGATGTTACAATGTTACAATAAAAACCGAATAAGGGAAAGTTTTTTAGTTTTTCTTTTAAAAATATGTCCTAGAAGTATATACTTATGAAAAAGCCAATAACCTGCCAAATTAAAAAAAATAAATATCACATGTATAAAATTACATGGATTGATATAACCGGTGAAGAAGACCATGCCTTTGTAGAACAGTTTGATAAAATGAGATATGCTACACTGATCACATATGGATTTTTATATTCTAAAGATAAGAAAATGATTAAAACATTTTCAACATATGATACTGAGGATGAAGTATTTAGTGGTCGTAATGTATTTCCAATTGGATGTATTGTTAAAATGGAAAAAGTATTAATCTGATGTTGGGTCTATTATCTTTTCTGGTGTGGGCATCTGTCTTACTTTTTCTGTTAGTTCCTCCACTTCTATCCCTTCAAGGATTGGAGAATAGTCGTCTATTATTTGTTTCATCCTGGATTCTAATTCTTCTGTTGACAAGTCTTCTAATTTACCTGTTCGTATTATCTTTTGCTCGATATATAGACCCGCAGCTTTACCTCGTGCAACCTCAGCATTTACTGCAGCTGACCAAGCTTTCTTTTCTCTAGCTTCGTCTCTTAATTTTGCAAGTTCAGTTACGTGTGATCCAAACGTGACTTCAAATTTTTTTTGCCATTCAGCTCTCAACTCTCCAATGTATTGTACTACCAATGGATATAATTTTGGATTCTGTAATTTGCTAGCATGCTGACGCGCTGAGTCTTTTGCATAGCCCGCTTCAATAGCACACTGTGTGGCAGTTTTACGTCCTTCTTCGGCAACTAATAAATTTGCAAACTTTATTTGTTGTTCTGTCAATTTTTTTGGTAGTCCCATATTTGACATTTAACACAACAATGATATAAAAGCAACTGTAGTTAGGTCAAAACTGGTTTACCTAATTACTATAAACATTAATTGAATTGATGGCGTCTGGCTTACGAAGTAGTTATTTTTCAACTCCTTAAAGTTTATCACTATCTACAGATACTGAGGCGCCATGAATAGAAAGTGTTATGCAAGGAAAACAGTTAAGACAAGTTTTAGATAAGATGATGCAACACGGCACAGCTCAAAATGCTCGTGTGCAAGTTTGTTTACCTGATGGAAAATTTTATGATATTTCCTCTTTACAATTGATGGAAAATAAATTAATTGGCTTTAGAGAATCACACCGACTCGTCTTTACTGTACAAGCAGAAACCTGGAATATGGGGAAAGTTTTAAAGAAAATAGGCTAGCCTGTAGTAGTGAAACCAGAAACAAAATTTTATGCACAAGTTAAAAAATATTTTAAGGAATTTTCGCTTATTCGACTGGAGAACCTTAGCGTTCCCGGTACTCCTGATCTATTGGTCTATAATAATAATCGGCACTTTTTCACTATAGAATTAAAAGTTACATCGACAAACAAAATACGTTTCTCTCCCCATCAAATTGGGTTTCATGTGAAACATCCACTCAACACTTTCATCTTAGTTCTTGATGCCAGAGACAAGACTCCAAAACTTTATGAGGGTTCCTGGATCCGGGAGCTTGTAGCTTGCGGCTTGAAGCTTGAACCCCGGACCCAGGGTTGGTCTAATTGTGTGGAATTTCTAAAAGTGATTGACGCTTGACGCTTGTAGCTTTGTAGTCACTTGCCACGTATCTTGGTACATGCTTCAGGCTTGCTGCTTGACGCTTGATGCTTGCTGCTTGATGCTTGGGTCTTAGTCCCTGATTCAGGGCCCACTCTTCGTGTAGGATCCGGATTATCGTTTCCAGCTTCGATGATGTCAGTGTACGGGACGGTCTCTTCAATTGCTTGCTGCTTGACGCTTGTTGCTTCTTGCTCATATTTCTCCTTTAGTTGTTTATAATAATTTGGATGCCTGAATACGTGACTCACTAGTGTTTCCAGTAAGTCACGTTTTTAACAGAAGGGTCCCAGCACGCTCGACAGTCCCTGCATTCATTGTCTTGATCAGGGGCCACACACGCAACAGACGTTGCGCCAAACCATGGCTGGTCTTTAGACATAACCGTTGATACATTGGGCCAGCTCTTCGCTGGTGCCTGATCTACCATTGGCATACTAAATCTTAAAACTAAATTATCTGGTTTATCTTTTAAATATTTTTTTGTCCAAGCTTCTCGCGTTGGTAACCAGTGTTTGGTATCAGGCGTGAGCTCACACACTTCGAAGATCTTCATCAAGTGTGCTTCGTCCTGCACGTCGCCTGAGTCGTGCCATCTAAACCATTTAGACTTTTTAGAATTAATTAGCATTGCCATGGCGTCGACCCAACGCGGGTCCTGGATACTTTCTAAACGTTTGTATTGAGCTGCCTGAACAACTGGAAAGACGTAACAACCTTTCATTGCATAACACTTATGGCATGTGCTGCCTTCTATGTCTCTTAGTTTGGTTCCAGTCTTGCATTCTTTGGCCGGCGTGCCATAGGCCCAGCCCGGCATCTTAGACGGCTTGCTCAGGCCGCCCACAATTTTTAAAGCTTCTTTTGTATTCATATTATACCTTTCTGTTGAATCTATTTTTAACACGTGTACCCGGCTTCCACAATGGGACAGCTTGACGCTTGTTGCTTGGAGCTTGTTGCTTGATGCTCAACTCTTTAAAAAACTTCTTACAGCTCCGGAGATAGGCATCCGGCAGCTGGTCATGGTCCCTGATGAACCAATGTGTTAGATCTCTTTTTAATATTCTCATAACTTTCTCCTTCCGTTAGCTGCTACATATGCATGTTAAATTTTTCATGTCTATGCGGTCCAGCGTCGCAGCTTGCTGCTTGAAGCTTGAAGCTTGACGCTTTTATTTTATTTTCCATTTGCTCAGGATCCGGGAGAGCTGCAGTCTCCGGACCCTGGCCTAAGAATGTTCTCTTAGCAAACACCTCCAGAGGAGCGAGTATAAGAGTGTACTTAGTCATAATAATTAGTAGGTCCATCGGGTTGAAGCCCGGCGGCAATTGTTTACCGGTGCACCAGGGCTTAGCCTGTATCCAGGGCCAATGGACCAACAAATTACTACCAGTGGTGTGCTACGAGGGGTCCGGATCTGCGTTGTTACCGGTTTTAGAAGAGGCCACCTCCGAAGACTCCACCCTTGTTATAGTGTTTATACTCACAGTCTAACCACCACTGATACCGGATCCAAGTCGCGCAACACAACATTCTCAGATAGAGTTTCTGCTTACCGTTGTGCCTCTATCCACTTGGATCCGGCATCAGTCCCTCTCATAACTCGATACGTTGCCGTTCAGTCAGCAAGGGACTATGCTTACAGTTAAAAAGCGTATTCGAATTTTAATCTGTTAAATCCTATATAATCCTATTGACAAATAAGTCAAGTAGTTTATAAAAATAATTATTAACAATTAACAGAAAGGACATTATGTCAAAGATACGATTAAATACTGAACTACGAAACAAGTTGTTCAATAAAATAAAAAATGTGTTTGAAGAAGAAAACACTCAAGAGAAAGAGGCATATCTACAAGCAAGAGAGAATGTTGATACAGAATATAAATCAGCATTTGAACTTGCAACACAGATTGTTCAACGAGCATATCCAACAGATGATGTTAAAGTGTTAAGACATTTTAAATCTAAATATGGAAGTCCATGTGATGTGGTTGCCAAAGATAAATGTTTTTATTTTGCTCACACAGAAAATGTTGATGAGGATAATAAAGAAACTGAAACTAAATCGCATTTTGATTTTGGTTTGTTTGGTAATCTTACAGGTAGTGAATACTCAAGTGATGAGGGACAACAATTTGCTTATGCTTATTATAGAGATGAGTTAAAAGAAAAAGGGTTAAACC
>Ga0208767_1004157_pt1 | contig 10275 bp, 16 predicted proteins | sample VirMetDEL_Mar_21_FD_184514 | JGI IMG/M metagenome (GOLD analysis project Ga0208767, IMG submission 184514) | Aqueous microbial communities from the Delaware River and Bay under freshwater to marine salinity gradient to study organic matter... | ecosystem: Environmental > Aquatic > Marine >... | reverse complement strand
CGTCGACGCCATTCATGAGAGCGCGGACATCGCCGTGACCGCCGGCACGCCGTCCATCGCCCTCATCGGTGAGCAACAGCTCCCCGCCTATGATCTAACCGTCCGGCTAGCAACAAGAAGGAACTGACCCAATGGCAACCACCGTTGTTCTCAACCAGGCCACCCTGACCGTCGACTCCGTCGACTTCAGCGACCAGGTTTCCACCATCACCGTCACCGAGAGCTACGAAGCCCTCGAGTCGACCGCGTTCGGCGACACCGCCCGCAAGTTCGTCAAGGGACTCGGCAACCACGAGATCTCCGCCACCCTCATGATCGCGTACGGCACAAGCGAGGTTGAGGAGAAGTTCAACAGCCTCGCCGGCACCACGTTCGATGTCGTCGTCACCCCGACGACCTCGGCGACGCCTGGCGTATCGAACCCCGAGTACACGCTCACCGGCTGCTACCTCGAGTCCGTCACCCCTGTCAACGGCGGTGTCGGCGAGCTGCCGACGATGGACGTCACCTTCCGCGGCGGCGCCCTCACCCGCGCCACCAGCTGATCCCAGTTTCATCCCCTAACAAAGGAACCCCGACATGCAACTGACCCTCCGGTTTACCCTGAACGGCGAGACGCACGAAGTAACCACAACGCTTCGTGCGCTCGTCGCTTGGGAGCGCAAGTTCAAGGCCAAGATGTCGCAGATGGCGAATCAGATCGGGGCCGAAGACATTGCGTTCTTGGCGTACGAATCAGCCAAAAGCGTCAAGATCGTCGTCCCTGCGACGTTCGATGACTTTCTCAACAAGGTCGATGGCTTGCCGGAGATTGTGAGCAGCGATAACCGCCCTACCCCAGGGGAACCAGACGACGCCAGCTAGCAGAACTGCTGGTCGCCGTCGGCTGGTGGCCCCCCGAAATCGAGTTCGAGACCAAAGACCTCAACACCGTGGTCGATGTTTTCGAGGAGCAGAAAAAGCAGCAAAACCGTGGCAAGCGTTAGCACCAAAGTCGAAGTGAACGGCCTAGCCGACACGCTTCGCACGCTTCGCCGCGTCGACCCTGAGCTGCGCAAGACGACGATTCGGCGCATGAAACTGGCTGCGAAGCCAATGCAAGCCGAAGCCAAGAAATTGTTTCCCGACGTTTCACCGCTATCCGGCTGGGGAAACTGGCGCGGCGGCTACGACGGCCGCACCGTCAAACGCAACGTCAAAGTCGCGTTCAAGGGATCGAAAGCCCGCAACAGCGACACCATCCCTCTGCTGACGCTTCGCCAAACCAGCGCCGCCGGCGTCATCTTCGACATTGCTGGCCGCAAGAGCTCAGGCAACAGCCCGTCTGGCCGCGCCATGATCGCCCGCCTCGACCGGTTCGCTCCGGCCTCGAGGCTGATGTGGCCGACCGCTGAACGCCACATGCCTGAAGTCGTGCAAGGCGTAAGATCAGCCATTGACGACATGTCCAAGATCATCAACCAGGAGCTGCGCTAATGGCAATCAACGTACCCATCGTTAGCGAGTTCAATAACAGTGGCCTCAAGAAGGCCATGTCCGAGTTCAAGAGACTCGAAACCACCGGCCAGAAAACCGCGTTCGCTCTCAAGAAAGCGTTCGTACCAGCCACCGCCGCGCTCGGCGGATTGGCTGTGGCCGGCGCCAAGATGGTGGCCGCTGGCGAGCAAGCCGCGACCGCGAACGCTCGTATCGAGCAGATCGCAACGACGATGGGGCTGTTCGGCGACCAGACACAAGTCGTCACAAACCGGCTCGTCGATCTGGCTAACGAGCAGGCCCGCCTCACCGGCGTCAACCAAAACACGATCAAAGAGTCCCAGGCGCTACTGCTCACGTTCAAGGACATCGCTTCAAGCGCCGACGAGGTTGGAGGCGCATTCGATCGCGCCACGCAACTCACCCTCGACATGGCGTCCGCCGGCTTCGGCTCTGTCACCGACAACGCAAAGCAGCTCGGCAAAGCACTCAACGACCCGATCGCCGGCATTAGCGCCCTCCGCGAATCCGGCATCCAGTTCACCGAAGCCCAGCAAGATCAGATCCGCACCCTGGTCGAGTCCGGCGAAGTGCTCGAAGCGCAAAACCTGATCCTCGAGGAAATCGAGAATCAGGTCGGCGGCACCGCGGAAGCGACCGCTAACGGCACCGACAAAATGAAAGTTGCGTTTAGCCAGGCGTCCGAATCAATCGGCTTGGCGCTCCTGCCAGTTATGGAGAAACTGGTCGAAATCATCGTTCCAATGGCCGATTTCATTGCTGAGAACACGGAACTGGTCATCGCTTTAGCGGCCGGAATCGGCACGCTCGCCGGCGCTGTGGTTATCGCCAACGTCGCGATGAAACTGTGGTCAACGATCACCGCTATCACCACCGGCATCAACTACGCGCTCGCCACCTCATTCACCGCCGTGCAGGTCGCGTCAGGCCTGATCGTATTCACGGCGCTGATCGCCGCCCTGGTGTACCTCGAGGAGAAGTTCGGCATCGTCAGCGCCGCGATCGAGAAGCTGCTCGGATTCTTCGATTTGCTCCGCGACGGCGTCGGCTGGCTCGCCGAAAAACTTGGTTTGGCATCCGACGAGGTTGAGAACTTTGAGCGGACCACCGACTCCGCCCGCGAAGAAGCCGGCGACATGTACGAAAGTGTTCGTGAGATGGGCGGCGGTGTAGACGAAGCTCGCGAACAGTTTGAGCGTGCCATCGGAATTACCCAGGAATACGAACAGACAGTCGAGGAAGCCGGCGAATCGTCAAAGAAAACGGCTGAGTTTGTCGACACCCTTTGGGCATCAACCGAAGAACTGTACAAGCGCATGTTCGCGCTCAACCCTGAGATTCAGCGTTACCTCGACCAGCTCGACCGTGAACAAGCCGTCCGCGACTTCAACAGCGCCGTCGAAGATTTCCGCGAGATCGCAGACAGTAACGCTGAAGGCTCTGACGAATGGGAGGAAGCAAACAAGCGAGTCAACGAAGAACTTGCCAACGTGATTGAGACCATGAAGAACGTCCCGCAGGAAGTTCAGACAGAAATGTTCATCATGGTCGAAACCGGCGAACTTGACCTCGCGATTGCTAAAGCAGAACGCCTAGCCGAAGTGTTAGGTTTCTCCGTCGCAAAACCAAGCGAGTTCGGTATCGGTGGCGGCGGTGTGCCAGGGATGAGCGATCTTCAGGCGGCTTTGCAAGGATCCGGTTTTGTAAACACCAGCATCCCGCAAGCCCCTGGCTTAGTTTCTTCGACGCTGATTCGCCCAGGACAAGGAAACGTGACCTACAACGTGAACGTCGCCACCCTGAACCCGACCGCCGAAACGGGTCGTGTCATCGTCGACAGCATCCGCCGATTTAACCGAGCATCCGGTCCGGCCGGCATTCAGACAAACGACCGCATATGACCGCGACGATTGTTCAGTCGGGCGATTACACGCTCGAAATCGACACCGGCGCACCCGTACGAGGGTTTCGTCTCGATGACGCTGTACGCGGCGTTCTAGACGGCACCACGTTCGTTCTCGACGGACTCACCGACTTCGCAGACGTCACCGACGGTGCACGAAACATTCAGATCAACCGCGGCCGCCGCGACATCAACGATCAGTTCTCGGCCGGCACCATGAGCTTCATCCTCGACGACACCGCGGCCGGCGGCGTGTTCAACCCGTTTGCCAGCGACTCGCCGTATTACGACCCGTCCAACAATGAGCCAGGACTAGCCCCAATGCGGCTGGTCCGTCTGTACCGCGAATCCGAGCTGCTGTTCGTCGGCCGCGTCGTGAACTACAACTACCAGTTCGGCCTTGACGGCAACGACGCCGTCGAAGTCGACTGCGTCGACGACTTCTACCGGCTCGCCCAAACTGTCACCGACGATGTCCACATCGACAAAGAACTGTCCGGTGCTCGAATCGAAACCATCCTCGACCTTCCCGAAGTCGATTATCCGACGGGCGCGGCAAGATCCATTGCCACCGGCACCGTCGAGCTCGGAGGCCACACCGGCGGCGGCGGAGGAGGCCACGACTACGACCTAGAACTCGGACAAAACGTCCTTGACTATCTCAGTCTGATCAACGAAACAGAACGCGGCCGGCTGTACATCGACCGAGAAGGCGTCCTGACATTTGAGAACCGGATCGGTGCAACGCTGTCCTCACCTGTAGCCGATTTTCATGACGACGGCACCAACTATCCGTACCGCAACGTCGACATTTCGTTCGGGGCCGACAAAGTTGTAAATCTGGCGTTCGTTCAATCCCTCGCCAACGATTTCGGATCTGCGGAAGACACCGACAGCCAAGCTAAATACTTCATCCAGTCAGTAGCCATCAGCGCGTCATTGCTTGACACCGACGCCGCCTGCGAAGAACTGGCAACCTATCTGTTGAACCCTGATCCAGAGGCCACGTTCACCGCGGTTGAGGTCGCGTTCTCACAGCTCTCCGACGCGCAACGTGACGTCGTCGCCACGATCGACATCGGCGACACCATCACGATCGAGAAATCGTTCATCAACGGCGCGTCCAATACGCAGCTCGCCCAAGAACTCGCCGTCGAAGGCGTCGAACATTACATCGATTATGTCGGCGGCCATGTCGCCCGTTTCTACACAAGCCCCACAACCATCGTGTACGAACTCATCTTGGACGACGCCGTCTATGGTGTGCTCGACGCACTCAATGTTCTAGGATAGGAGCACCTATGGGAGCCAACGCACAAACCTCCGTGCCGGCCTTCACCGCCGGCCAGGTACTTACCGCCGCGCAGGTCACTCAAATCAACACCGGCATCCCTGTCTTCGCATCCTCAACGGAGCGTGACGCCGCGTTTGGCGGTACCGGCGAAAAGACGCTGGCTGAAGGCCAGATGGCTTACCTCGAGGACACGAATGCCACCCAGTATTACGACGGCAGTTCCTGGGCCGCAGTCGCAGGCGGCAAGATTTTCCAGGTCGTGTCCACCACCAAGACCGACACGTTCACGACGTCGGCATCGTCTTACACGGATATCACCGGTCTGAGCGTAAGCATCACGCCGTCATCCGCAACTAGCAAAGTTTTCGTGATTGCCACGATTCAAGGTAACGGTGACGCTGCCTCGAAAGTAGGGTTTCTTCAACTTGTCCGAGATTCAACGGCTATTGCGATCGGAGACGCGGCTAGCAATCGAACTAGAGTCTCAGCGGCAATGTATGAAGGGGACGTGTATGCGTTGGAGTCGGCCGTAATTACATACCTCGATGCTCCAGCGACAACTTCCGCCACTACATACAAGATTCAAGGTTTCAGCGATGGAGCCACAGTCCTGTATGTCAACCGAAGCGAGAACGACACAGACGCTTCGTATTCCGGTCGTGCTGCTTCGACCATCACCGCTGTTGAGGTGTCAGCATGATCGATTACGCCGCCGTCCTCACCGCCAATTATGCGGGCGATCAATGGTCGCTCAATGGCGACACCTACGACGGCTTGACTTGGCTGTCTGACACGCCGAAGCCGTCACAAGCTGAGCTTGATGCCGCGTGGCCGCAAGTCGACTATGACCGGCAAGTTGCGGCCGTCGAGAGCGCTCGCCGCGCCGATTACGAAGCCACGAGTGACCCGCTGTTTTTTGAGTGGCAACGAGGTGACGGAACCGAACAAGCCTGGCTTGACGCCGTCGCCGCCGTCAAAGCCGCCCACCCATACCCGCCGGCCCCATGATCGTCACCAGCGAAGACGCTAAAACGGCCGCTCTTGCTGTAGTTATGAGCGTAATCGTTGTCTTCTGCTTGTGGATTGGACAGAGATGAACATCGCAAACCCGTCGAAAGCCATGATCGCCCTCGTCGCCCTGGTTTGTGTCACGCTTCTGCTGATGACCGACTCGATCTCGAACGAGGCCGGCACCGGTCTGATCGGCATGATCGCCGGTTACGCCGTCGGCAACGGCATCGCCGCGCGTCGAGGTGACGAAGTGACCCCGATCATCGGAAAGAAGCCTTGAGATATCACAGTTGGCAACGGGACACGCCACGCCACCCGTTTGACACCTGTTCGCCGAACCTGCGCCAGATCCGCAAGTACCTTGAGGAGCGCTGGGGATTCTGGAACCTTGGTTGTTACGGACGCCGGCCGATCCGTGGCGGCACCGCCTGGTCGTCGCACGCTTTCGGCGCGGCTCAGGACTTGAGTTATCGCCGTGACGACGGCCACCCGACCGCACCATCCCGCGAATGTGTCGAGCAAGACGTCATCCCCTGGCTCATCGAGCATCATGAAGTCCTCGGTATTCAGCGCATTCACGACTACTGGGCAAAGCGTTACTGGGAAGTAGGCCGCGGCTGGATTGGCCGTCCGCCTGGAGCACAAAACGATCACCTGCACATCGAGGTCACACCCGACACTTGGACTTGGGCATCACCAATCTCGGAGCGCATCGTGTCCGGCCCGCCACAGACCACTCAGCCGGCACCGGTGCCTCCGTACCCTAAACAGTCAGTCCGCAAAGGATCGAAAGCCAAGGACCGAGTCAAACTGATTCAGCGCGAGCTCAAAATGCTCGGCTACAACGTCGGCCCCGTCGATGGCATCTTCGGCCCGAAGACCGACGCAGCTGTCAAAGCCTTCCAAACCGACCAAGCCCTCACCGTTGACGGCATTGTCGGACCTAAGACTTGGAAGGCTTTGTTCAACTAGCACAAGGAGGCAACTGTGCCAGACATGTCAGACTTCGACGCCGCACGCCCCAAGCCGGCAACCCCAAAGATTGAGAAGATCCTCGAGGAGCTTGACACCGAACGATCCGAAGCGCTCCACGCGGCGCTGATGGATCTCAGCTACAGCACGCCGACCATCAAGGCGGTCTTGACAAAGTGGGGATACGAGCTTTCTGAGTATCCGATCGCACAATGGCGACGGGCTCATGCTCGATGACTTCGACCAGGAGGTAGAGCTGCAAGAGCTCCGCGACGCTCTCGTCAGACAGCAACGCGCCACCCGCAAAGCGCACGCCAAATCCGAAGCCATTGTCGAAGCCGTCTATCAGGCGGCAAAAGACGCGGCCGTCACACTTGGACGCGCACCGAGCGTTCCCAAACCCAAGACAGATCTGCGACGCAAGAACCCTGAAGTCGCGCTAATCCATGCGACCGATTGGCAACTCGGCAAACAAACCTCCGATTACGACATCGACACCTGCCGCAAACGGATCCACCGGTTCGCTGAGAAGATCGGCACAATGACCGAGATCCAGCGGGCCGATCATCCCGTCAAAGAAGCTCATGTCATGTTCGGCGGCGACATGGTCGAAGGCTTAGGCATCTTCCCAGGGCAACCCTACGAAGTCGAAGCGCACCTATTTGAGCAACTGTTCGCCACCGCCGGCCTCATGGAAGACTTCGTGCGCCGGATGCTCGCCATCTTCGAGCATGTCACCGTGACCTGCGAGTACGGCAACCACGGCCGGCTGGGCCGCAAAGGCGACATGCCAGGAGCCGACAACATTGACCGCGTCGCCTACAAGATCGCGGGAGACCGCCTTGAGGACGAGCGCGTCACCTGGCAAACCTCGCCGGCTTGGTATCAGATCGTCGAGATCGGGAACTACGGCGCTCTGCTGGTGCATGGCGACGAGATCAAATCGTTTGGCGGCAACACGCCAGCGTTCGGCATTCTCCGCAAGTGCAACCAATGGTCGACCGGCGTCATCCCCGAGGCATTCTCGGACGTTTACATGGGCCACTTCCATACGCCGATGACGTTGACGATGGCGAACGGCGGTCAGATCTATGTCACCGGTTCGCCAGAATCGGAGAATGTGTACGCCAAAGAGTTCATGGCCGCGACCGGCCATCCGAGCCAGCGTTTGCATTACGTCGACCCAGAGGCCGGCCGCGTCACGGCATCGTATCTGGTATGGCTTGACTAGCCTGCGGAAAATCCGCATAATGGCTCCATCGGACCCCGACCCGATCTGGAGGAAAAAATGAAGACCCTGTTATGGATCGCTGTAATGGCGATCATTCCTGTGAACTGCGACCCGTTGGAAATGCCGACAGAGGCCGCGGAATACCAGCGCAACATTGACACCGCTAAGTGTGAGCAATGGTTCGGACACGCGCTAGCGATGGGCTGGGAGATCGACGACCTGCCCGTCCTCGACGAAGTGATGTGGCGCGAGTCCCGTTGTGACCCGACACAAATGTCAGACACCGGCGACCACGGCCTCACTCAAGTTAACTGGCGCACCTGGGCGCCGCTCGTCCTCGAGCTCGGCTACACCAAAGAGGACTTACAGCATCCAGCGGTCAATCTGCTGATCGCCCGACAGATCTACGAAGACGCCGACCGCCGTGGCTGGTGTCCGTGGAAGCCGTGGTACATGAGCGGCACCTACACATGCAACGGAGGCAACGCATGACCCACAAAGACACAAAAGTGATGCACATCCAGATGAGTCCCGAAGCCGTGCAAATGGGCTTTGCGCAAGTCTTGTCTGAACAGCTTGAGATCAGCGGACACGATGACATTGACGCGCTGGACATCCTTGACTGCATGGCAGTTGCCAATTGTCATTTCGAGTTCGGCGGTGAAATCTCCAGCAAGGCGTATTTTGCGCTCATCGAGATCGAGAGGATTTGCGATGAATCTTGATGGCTATGTCACCGTCAACGAACGCCTGAAAATGGCACTAAAAGACCACCCCGATCTGCGCGTCGAGGAGCTGCCGTTCGCCATTATTGAGATCGGCGACCAGACATTCCTGCATTGCACCGTTCGCGTCCACCAAACACCGGACGACACACAGCCCGTCCTGGGATCGGTCCTCGAACCCATTCCAGGACGAACCCCTTACACGAAAAACTCGGAATACATGGTGGGCCATACCAGCGCTTTAGGACGCGCCCTCGGCTACCTCGGATACGGGATCGACCGCGGCCTCGCCAGCAACGACGAAGTCGCCGCCCGAATCGGCACCGACCGCGAGTTCAACGACGCCATGCCGGCTGTCACCAGAGCCAAAGTCGGTTCACGCGCGAAAACAGCCCCCTCAAAGGCCGCACAAGCCGCGTTAGAGCGCGGCGGGGGTGCTGATAGCCCAGAACCGTTAGAGAGCGTTCTAGACGCTTTTCCAGGCGCATCGGTCAAGAAACGGCAAGAACCGACCGAGAAGATGATCGGTTTCTACAAACGGCTCTGTCGTGAACGCTCCCTTGAGTACGACGAGCAAGCGCTCGTCGATTTCGACGCCTGCAAGATCGCCATCGACCGACTGAAGGAGATGCCCCGTGACTGACGAACAACTGATCGAAGAATTGGAACGCTCACACAAATTCCGCACGTACGGCGGGCAAGGCTCCACCCTGCAAGGGACCGCCGCGCAACGCCTCCGAGAGCTCACGCTCTACGTCGAGCAGCTGAAATCGGACAAGCATTGGCTGAACGAACAGCTCCTCGAGGTCCGCACCGATCTGCAACTCGCGGAAGCGAGGAACCGTGAGAGAAGCTGATTTCCAGAAAAGCGTGATCGAAGCCGCCTACCTGTACGGCTGGCTCGTATTCCACCCACGCCCAGCACAAACCGGAGGCCGCTGGTCTACCCCATACACCGGCCACGCCGGCTTCCCCGACCTCGTACTGGCCCACCCTGAGAAAGGCGTGCTGTTTGTCGAACTCAAAAACGAACGCGGCCGCACCACACCAGGACAACGCCAATGGCTCAACGTGCTCGAGGACGCCGGCTCCGAAACGTACCTTTGGCGACCTCAAGACTGGAAAGACATCTGCGCTCGATTGGAGGGCAACTAATGGAGAGAGCAATGGACGACGACGAAATCTTGAACGAAATCACACGGCTTATGCAGTTCTACCCTCACCTCGGCGAGGAGATTCTGACCATCGCCATCACCCTGCACTTCACAGCTGCACCGCCAAGCGACAAATGGCTGGTCCTCGAGCAAGAGATCCGACGCCGGCTGGCAAAGACTTACTTGGAGCACCGATGATTGTCAGATCGAAGCGCCCTGAGCGCTACACCGTGCTCGACAACGACATCCTCAGGAACCACGCACTCAGTTTCAAGGCCCGCGGCATTCTGGCTTACATCCTGAGCCAGCCTGATAACTGGGCGATCAGCTCAACACGGCTAGCCAAGGTTGGCCCTGACGGCCGTGACGCCATCAGAACTGGCCTCAAAGAGCTCGAGGAGCGCGGCTACATCGTCCGACAGCGGATGCAAGACCCGATGACTGGCAAGTGGTCGACCTGCAACGTCGTCTACGACGAACCTGTGGAC
>Ga0208767_1004155_pt1 | contig 10279 bp, 9 predicted proteins | sample VirMetDEL_Mar_21_FD_184514 | JGI IMG/M metagenome (GOLD analysis project Ga0208767, IMG submission 184514) | Aqueous microbial communities from the Delaware River and Bay under freshwater to marine salinity gradient to study organic matter... | ecosystem: Environmental > Aquatic > Marine >... | reverse complement strand
ACAAAATAGTCAATCCCCACCTATCAGGGCCTGGATTTCTATAATACTTGACAAGATTATCTTTTTCTCCTATTTCTTGTAACCACTCCCAAGTTCCGTCTGATGATGCGTCATCTGCGAAACAAATTTCGTGTCTGTATCCTGCATTCTTTCTTATTGAATTATAACACATTTTTAAATATGATAAGTTATTACGACTTGGTATTATAAAACTAATCGGTTCCATTTTGTTTCCTCCAATGTTCTAACCACGCTTCCTCTGAATAATACTCTTTAAATCTCCATAGTGTTTCTTCTGAACACTCTTGGTAGAAAAACTCATCTTCATATAGTTTTCTTAGTATTCGTTTTGCTCCTAACAAATCTCCAACTTGGACGGTTGTTTGTGGGTGTAGAAGTTCTTGTGTGTCAAGTCCTTCATATCCTATAACTGGTGTTCCGTGCCAAGATAAGTTCATACTAAATGTTCCAGCAGCATGTGTTCTCATCAAGTGAACTCCAACTTTATATTGTCCAATATGATTTATCCACTCTCTCCAATTCATATAAGGTAGATATTTAATGTCTTCAATCATTTCTTCTTGGTCTTGTTTTCTACCCATTGAAACACCATACAATTGTTCATCTGGAATTTCGGATGCTACTAAATAACTATCCATACCACCATACCAACTAACGAAATTACCACCCAATAATATTCCGTCTTTATACAATGAACCAGATTGACTATCCAATCCTTCTGGAATCATCATTGACCTCATCACTCTTACATCTTTACAACCTAATCCTTTGTAATATCTAATGTCAGACATATTATGACAATACACCCAATCTGCTTCTCGTAAACAATTTAAATAATGTATTTGGTTCTCAACTGAATAATCTTGATAATACCAATGTGGGCCTTCTTGCATAACTGCTACATTTTCACAATATAGTTTGTATTTGTATAAGTCAACCTTTGGATTGTTTTTCGGAATAATTACAATTCCCAAATCATATCTTTCTGTTGGTGAATCATTTAATGGACACCACTCAGCGTCCAACATAATTGACCAGCCGAATTCCGTTCGTGCGTTCTCGAAGTCTCTTGGAACTTTACCTCTAATATTTGATTCACTAAAAAATATTACTTTATCGAACATATTATTCCCTCATAATCTACAAATTTCATATCATAATCTGACGTTTGGTATTCTCCAGGCGAGAGTCCAATTTTCTTTTCTAGCTTTAAAGTTCCATCTTCTATCATTTTATCAACTGCTTTTTTAACCTCATGCATTGTGGATAATCCGTAGTCATCAAAAACAATGTATTCTGGATTTAACTTTAGTGCATTACTAACATCACTAAAAACATTATTATATTTGTGGATGCAATCTATAAAAACAACTGATACATCTTTTAACAAGTCTTGTGGCCAACCCTGTTTACTATATGAATCCATTTGAATATAATTTATGTTATCAAAATTATGATTTATTTCATTTCTAATATTAACATCATATAATTTAAAATTTTTACCACCCTTTAATTCTTTTTTTACAATCCAATCATTTCCTGAATCATCTTTGTATGGTGTCCAATGGTTGTTAACATAAACTTTCTTGAATAAAAAACTTAGCACTCTTGAAGTTAAACCTATGTTAGCACCAACTTCATAAACATCTTTATCTTTATATTTGTCTCCGAAAAAACTAATCAAGTCTCTTTTGAACTCATTAGATGTTGTATCTCTATGACTAAACTTATCTTTTTGTAAATTTAATAACGAGTCAAGTGGATTATCGGACTTACTATATAACTCCACATAGGTTCTTTTCATCCAATATTCGATGTGTCTCGGTTGTTCATTTTTTCCAGGTATTGCATTAAAATGATATATCCAACCGGCATCAAGAAAAGTTAACTCATCTGGCCACCAACTATATCCTGGAATATGCAATAAGTTCTTGTTATATAAATCACCAAAATTATATCTTTCAGGTAAAATATTTTTATTTACTTTATGTTTTTTAAGTAAAAAGTTTATTATAGTTTGTCCTGTACTTGGTATTGGTAAGTTTTGATATTTTTTGTTTAGTCTAATGTCATTTATAGTATCTATATTTTTAAGATAAAAATCTTTAACAATGTCTTGAAACCACTTATGTTTTTTGTTTAAAATAACAAAGCCCGAATTGTGATATTCCCATACTTTTGGTTTTTCCTCATCAGGAAATAAATGTTCTCCCCAACCATTTATACCTCTTAAAACCCAATCATAACAACCATTGTTCAAAACTACCGAATATTCATCATTTGTTTCCTCAAAAAAGTTAGGACAATCTGGATGAATTATGGTGTCTGAATCAACCACTGCAACTTGATTATAGTCTATATCATTATATTCTAATATGTCCAATACCCACTCTCTTTGATAGATAACTGGAAAATCCTCTACCTCTATAATTGGTTCAGTCCACTCGATAACTTTAATGTCATCATATTGTTCCGCCCATTTTTTATAACTTTTTATTGAGTATCTATAAGGTGCATTTCTTCCGTCCCCACAATCTATGTTTGGTATGAATATAATGTTCTTCATTGGTTCATCCTTTCAATTAACATTTTTGAAGCTCTAACACAAGTATCTATTTTACCACTAAACAAACTATACACATTACCCCCCTCGTGATTAACTAATGTTGGTCTGGCATCATCGTGGTCTCTATCTTTTAACACGGCTCTTATTGTATACATTGAACCTATGTGTTCCAAGTCTGCAAATTCATCTCCAAAATATTTTACTCCACTTTCAATAAATTTATCAATGTTAGTTATTTTTGGATTTCTAATTAAACCTTTATTTAAATATGGTTTTAGTTCATCACTAACGATAGGTTTTGTTCCAACATTTGTTTCGTGTATTGCGTGAACAACATTTCCCAACACAAAGTCATCTCCATACGGGTCTAAACACATAAAAGGGCCGTCCATTATCACGATACTTGTGTCATCAAAAAACTTAGGTAGTTTTACGACTGGTTTTTCACACACTTCAAACTGATACTCTTTCTTTTTATCTCGTAGTTGATTTATATTTGAATATGTAGCCAAAACTATGACATCATATTCTTCTTTGTATTTATCTAACTCTTTTATTTCTGAGTTAGTATGAACATTTATATATGAACCCCACAATTTATTCTTCATATTGTTTTGAAGTAAATTAGGATTAAATAGTTCTTCATCAGCCACAATGGTCAAATCACAATTTGGCATTGGTTCTCTTTCTTCAAATGTTAAGTTCATATCGTTTAAAAATTCTTTATATTCATCTGCACTTACCAAACTATCTTCTGATGAAATTGAATACATATGAGTTATATCTCCGTTGACAACACAATCTTGATATTTTCTTTTAAATGAATACAATCCGTCTAAACACTCTTGTGCAGTTTCTTTACTTCGTGGATAATGATAACCTTTGTGTAATCTATATTGATTGATTGATGTCGCCCCACACATAATATCATTTGATTTTTCTTTTACATCAACCAAATAACCATTATTACTCAATTCAATCGCACTTGTTAGTCCGAATATTCCACCACCCACGACTAAGGCTTTTGGTGATATTGTATCTCTAACTTTTTGAGATAGTCTAATGGCATTTAATGATACTTTTCTATTGTATTCATAGTTAATTCTATTTGAGAATATAAAATCAAACATTGTTTCTATTGGACTTCCAACATAACTTATCATATCTGTTTCATTTACATAATGTAATTTCTCTTTTGAATATCCGTACTTAAATTCACCAACTCTTCCGTCCTCTAATTCTATTTTGAAATCATCAAGTTGCCCCTCGATAGATTTTATTTCAAAGTTTGTATCCTCTACCCACATATAAAAGTGATGATATGCCAATCTGTCTAAATAATTATAATCTTTTTGATTTGGTTTTGTCCAAACAAAGTAATTCATATCATCGTAAATAGGATAATCATCTCTCCAAGTAAACACATCATCAACATATAATTTTACTTTAAACGAATCTGCAATTTCATACAACTGAACTGCACTATCATAACTTAGTGTTAATGGTTTTTCACAAAATACATTTTTACTTTGTGATAACCAATACTTTGTTTGTTCGTAATGTAAATCATTTGGTGTAGATATGATTATCCAATCCGCCTCATTTGGTTCTACAAAACTAACCATAGATTCAATGTTCTTTTTTAGAACATTTCCCCACTTACCATTTCCTATTATGTGAACTTTTGTTTTCATCTACTCAGTAATTCTATATCGTTTTTGACCATTCTTTCTACCATATCATCAAATGATGTTTCTGGTTTCCACCCTAATTCACTTTTTGCCTTAGATGAATCTCCTGCGAGATAAAACACATCTGCCGGCCTCATAAATCTTGGGTCTTGTCCTACATACTTAGTCCAATCGGATACTCCAATATGTTGAAATGAACTATCTAAAAATTCTCCTAAACTTCTTACTTCACCAGTAGCGATAACAAAGTCATCTGGTTTGTTTTGTTGCAACATTAACCACATCGCCTCTACATAATCAGGTGCATATCCCCAATCTCTTTTGGTATCAAGATTACCTAAATATATTTTGTCTTGTAGTCCTAAGTGTATTTTTGCAATTCCGTCTGTAATCTTTCTTGACACAAATTCGTGTCCTCTTCTTTCAGATTCGTGATTAAATAATATTCCACTACAATTAAACATATCATAACTCTCCCTATAATTAATTGTAATCCAATGTGCATACAATTTTGCAACTCCATAAGGGCTTCTCGGATAAAACATTGTCTTTTCACTTGCGAACTTCTCCATTTTACCAAACATTTCTGATGTTGATGCCTGATAAAATTTTACATCTTCTCCATACTCTCTAATGGCTTCCAATACTCTTAAACAACCCAAACCTGTTACATCACCAGTTTGTTCTGGTGTATTCCAACTCTCCCCTACGAAAGATTGAGAACCCAAATTATATACTTCGTCTGGTTTGGTTTCTCTTAATACACGAACAATAGAGTTTTGGTCTGTCAAATCTCCATTTACGAATTGAAAGTTTTCATTACTTTCTAAGTGTTTTGTGTTTAGTCTGTTAGGTGTTGATGAACGTCTTTCCATACCGAATACTTTGTATCCTTTTTCCAATAGGAAATCTGCCATATGACTTCCGTCCATACCTGTTATACCTGTAATTAATGCTCTTTTCATTTTTCTAAGTCCTTATATTCATAAAATTTTCTATTTGTTTTACTGACTAAATTTTGTATATTTTCATCTGACAATCTTTTAAACTTATTAAACTTGTCGTTCTTTTTATTACCGAAAGAGTTTGGATTGTTTTCATCTAAAACATACAACCTTTTATTTGGGTGTCTTCTTGCGTGAACCTTTAATAGATTTTTAAATACAAATTGTTTGTAGTCTTGACCCATTAATTTTTCCGACATAATAGACATTCCGTGGTCATCATTGTAAATCATACAAGAAGGAATATTAACACCAAACTTTATCAAGTCTGATGACATTACTAAACAACTCCCGTCAAGTTTTGGATAATTAATTACTCTTATATCTAAGTCATCTACTTTAGAATTTATTTCGTTCATTGTTTCTATTGGTAATAATGACTTTGCCTGATTTAAATTATTGTGTTGGTTATCATCATCAACAAACTCCACATCAACATAATCTATATGAACGGTGTCGTCCCAACTACTATCCCACATTTTTCTATCACCGAAACAAGCAATATATTTATGTATTCCGTTTTCGTTTGTGTATTGAGATAAAGTTTCTAATCCGATAAATGCTTCTTTTGGAAAGAAACTATCTGTTTCACCCCACATAACATAATCTACTTTTTTACAATAATTGTAATTTAAATCTCTTCTGTAATCTGTATGAAAATAAAACTCATCTTTTTCTACTTGAAAAGTATTTACCTCGTATCCAAGTTTTTTTATTTTATCTACACCTTTGTAAAACTTATCAATTATTCTAAATTCTTCAATCTGAGTTGTATCCATTTTTTCTAAGTGTTGAGATAAGTTCAAACACAAGTCAATAATAATATTTTCTTTATTTTCAATATCATTATCAAGTAAATTTATTAGTCCGTCAATGAAATCTTTATACATTTCAATTTCAAACCACATTACATTTGTTCCGATTACATATTTGTTATTTAATATCATTTATATCCTTTACTCTTTTTATTTTATCGTATGCCGGATTATCTCCGTCTGGGTCTACAATGGTTAATTCAACTCCTCTACTTTCTAAGTATTCATATAGTCCTTTGGTTTTCTTTGCTACCATAAGGTGTTCATTAAGACCTGCTAATGTTTTGGTATTTTTATATTCTATATCGTCATAAAACCAATCATCTTGTTTTTGACCAGACTTGATTGTGTTTTTAAATAAATCCCAACCAATCGTTACGATTTTATCACAACCCATATATAATGCCAATGGAATAGCTAATTCGTACATTGTACCTGGCCCCCAAGGTCTTGAAAATCCTTTATTGATATCAAGTCCTTCCCAATAATCACTATGCGACATTGTGTTTTCTATTTTAGGAACTCCGTCATTGAGTTTGTAAGTGTCTAAAATAAAATCTACTGGAAAATTATCTATGATTGTGTATGGTTGTGATTCGTCCCAAACTGCCCAACCAACAATGGTGTCTTGATTTTTGTAATTGTATTGAGTTAAATTACAAAAGTTCAATAAATGGAAATCAGTTATTTCATCTATTATGTGTTGTGTTTGTTTGATAGACAATACCAACTTATCGTTTAACAATGATTTTAAGTTATCGGTTGAGAATTGATTAAATGTTGGCCCTGATGTACAAATGTAAGCTGTTTCACCTTTATATACATCTTTCAATACACCAACTCTATCGTATTGTTCTTCAAAATCCCACATTAATTTTTTGAGTTCTTTTGTTTTATCCTTCATATCTTCTCTTTTTTTCCAATTCTAAATCTTGTAGTTCTTCAAATATATTTGAAATAGACTTTTCTTTTATTTCTTCTAATCTATATGGATGAACATTTAACATACCGCATATTGCTTCTTTTGTTCTTTTCTTTCTGGTTTCGTCTGTAATGTAAACATCTAAATATTCAAACAAACTATTGAGATTAAATTGATATCCTTTGTTCAATGATAAATACAATGTAAGTAATTCTAATCTTAGATTACCACCACCTCTTCCGATACCCGTGTAAGTTCCGTCAACCATATCTGCTCCGTTTTCAATTGCAGTAATGGTATTTGCCATACTCATTGACATATTGTCGTGTGAGTGGAATCCAATCAATACATTTGGATTCATATTTCTAAATATAGTGATAATCTTTCTTACATAGTCTGGTGTTAATGCTCCATAACTATCTGCGAAACATAAAAAGTCTAAAAAGTCTTCTGTTAATAGTTTTTCTCTAATCTTGACAAATGAATCAATGTCAATGTATGATGTACAAATAACATTTAATGAAACCTCATATCCGAGTCTTTTAATTTCTCTACACATTTCTAATGAATCATCAAGTTGTTCTTCATAACTACAAACTCTAATCAAGTCAATGTCTGTTTCTGAACTTGGGATTAGATTTTTTATATCGTATCTCCAAGAATCTATCATTACTGATATTTTACAATTTGGTTTCACATCATTTTTAATTTCACTAACCAAATCAAATGGAATATTTTTCCATATACCAGCATCTTTTTTTACAAGTTCTGGATTAGTCAAATAACCTATTTCAAAATAATCATATCCAACATCTGAACTTGTTTTTAATGCTCGTTTCACATCTTCAATTGTAAAACTGAAGTTGTTTTCAAATCCACCATCTCTAATGGTACAATCCAAAACCTTGACTCTTTTTTTCTCTATTTGTTCTTTGATATTCTTTTCATAAATCAATTCTGCTATGTTAAAATCAAAAGGAACATCAACATCAATACCTTCAGTTTCTGTTAGTTCATACCAATAAGGATTATCTCCAACTACATATTTGTTTTTAATCATCGTTTCTCTTGGTAATAAACAACCACCGAAGTTTAATCTAAATACTGATTCCATATCTTGACTTCTTGGACAATTTAATGGGTCGTAGTTTAGTGGTTTATCGTCTTCCCATAAAAAGTCTTTCAAGTAATTCATCGTAACCACACTATCATATTTACTATCAAGATTTCTAAATGTGTTGATGATGTCTTCATAAGTTTCAGATTTAACTAATGGGGAAGTAACTGGTGTGTATAAAATATAATCTGTATCAACTTGTTCTGCTATGAATTTTAAGTTTTCACTACCTGGACAATCATTACTGGTGTAATAATCTGGTCTTCTCATTGGTGTTACTCCGAGAGTTTCTGCCAATGAATACATTTTATCACAATCTGTTGTTACTACTATTTCGTCAAGATTTTTGACTTTTTGAAGTGTTTTGATTTTGTTTTCTAATAAACTTGTATCATTAAATGGTTTAATGTTTTTGTTTACTATTCTTTCAGAACCTTTTCTTACCCCGATTACTGCCGTGATTTTTCCGTTATTCACTTGTAACCTCGTTTATGTAATCTTCTATATTTCTTGTTGGTTCATATCCGATTAATCTTTTTGCTATCAATGTATTACAAAGAGTTTCTTTTGCTTCTCCTGGTCTTGCGTCAATATACTGAACATTCCAACTAAACATATCTGCCAATTCATTGATTGAGAAATTGTTTCCTCTACCTAATTCTATTTCGTCCCAACAAGTTTCGTTTTCAGATGTTAAAATTAATCCGTCCACAATATCATCAATGTGAGTAAAATCTCTTCTTTGGAATCCGTCTCCTGTAATAGTTAGTGGTTCTTGGTTTTTATATTGTCTTTCGAATATTCCGACTACCGTACAATATTCTCCCTCGGTTAATTGATGTGGGCCATATACATTATAAAATCTACAAATCGATACATTGACTCCGAAATGCTTTTTATACAATAAACACATATCATCTGCAACTACCTTTGAAAAAGTATATGGATTTTTAAACTTACCACTATGAACTGATGATGAACCTGCGAAAACCATTCTTGGTTTGTTTTCTAATTCTTTAACCCACTCCAAGATATTCATCGTTCCTAAGATTCCAACTTCTAATGTATTTGCTGGTTTTTTAAATGAAGGTTGTATTCTTGCTAATGCACCTAAATGATAAATTACATCTGGTTTTTCCATAAAATAACCAAAATCTACAACATCTCTAATATCACAATCATAATAAGTACAACCCTCTTGTTCGTTTTCTTTTTTACCTGTTGAATAATTGTCAAGACTAACGACATTGTGTCCGTCTTTTAATAATCGTTTAATTAGATTTGTTCCTACAAATCCTGCTCCACCTGTAACCATTATATTCATTTTTACTCCTAAATAATTGTATCGTATAATCTGTTTTGTTGTTCTTGTTTTTGAATTTCTTTTTCGTGTTTTAAAGTTAATTCTTCGTGTGGTGGTAAATGAGAGTAAGTTTTTGCTCCGTCTATCACCTCGTGAACTGGTTTAACCCATTTAATATCATCGGTGTTTCTAAATATTCTTGCTTGATAATCTGGAAAGTTAATCCACCCTTGTTCAGTTTGTCTCCAATGCCAAAGATTTAAATGAAAGTCTGTAATACCATTCACGATATTAATTCTTGGAACCCATATTAAATCTGTATCATTGATTTCTAATATTTGTGGTAATTGTTCTATAAGTATTTTGTTAGGTATTTCATCTGCGTCAATGTGAAATATAAAATCTCCTGAACAATGTTCTTTTGTATAGTTTTTTAATTCTGCAAAGTCTTTTTTAAAATTAAATGTAATTACTTTTAAATTTTTAAAATATTCTCCATACTCATATTTTTCCAATACCTTTTCCAATGCATTAAAGTCATCTTGAACAATACTCTTTTCCCCAACCTTTGAGATATCTCGTGTAACCACGACTTCATCGTCTTTTCTAATGTGTTTAGAAAGATGAAATAATAAATTATCCAATTCTTTATATTCATTATATACGGTTATTCCATAACTAAGTTTCATCGTAAATCCTCAATCTTTTTAATCGTTTCATTAATTCTTTTTTTCAATGCTAAGTTATCTTTTGCTTTCTTAGGAAACTTTTGATAACTATCTAATAAAAATACTCTTCTTTTTCTACACTCTCTTAAAAAGTAAGTTCTAAAGATATCAT
>Ga0208767_1004154_pt1 | contig 10279 bp, 14 predicted proteins | sample VirMetDEL_Mar_21_FD_184514 | JGI IMG/M metagenome (GOLD analysis project Ga0208767, IMG submission 184514) | Aqueous microbial communities from the Delaware River and Bay under freshwater to marine salinity gradient to study organic matter... | ecosystem: Environmental > Aquatic > Marine >... | reverse complement strand
GAATTCGCTACCTTGAATTATTATTTGTCGCCCACCCCCTTTTTTTATTATGGCATATACACAAAATTCACCTTTTAACGTTAGAAAAACTAAAAAAGGATTATCACTTAAACGCTGGTTTAAAGAAGAATGGATTGACGTTCGTACAGGCAAACCTTGTGGTAGAAAAGAAGGTGAAAAAAGAGGTACGCCGTATTGTAGACCTAAAAAAAGAATATCTAGCAAGACTCCTAAAACGGCTAGCGAAATGAGCAGCGCGGAAAAAGCTAGAAAAATTAGAGAAAAGAAAAGACTGGGCCAGCCTAAAGGAAAACCTAGACGTGTTAAACCTGTAAAAAGAAAAAAATAATGGCTTTTAAAATGAAAAGATTTCCATCTCCGTTAAGAATGGAAACAGACCCACCTGAAAGAAAAGCAGAGGTGCGTCAGCAGGATCTTACTTCTCAAGAGCAGAAGAAGCTGGGCGTTTTGGATGATCGAGAGTTTAGAGGTAAGTACGAAAACTTTCACAACATGAATCTTTACTCAGCCACCCCTTCAGATGCCCTTGATTTTTTTAGAGTAGACGAGGCAAAAAAGCTACTTAAAGAAAAAGCAGGTATATATGTTAATGCAGATGTATCTCCGGAAAAAGTTATGGAAATGGCTAAAACAAAAGACGTTTTTCAAGAAGCTAGCATATCTGCTAGTGAAATGTTTAAAGATTGGGCTGAAGATAGAAAACAAAACCCTAGAGCATATCGGGCTAGTTATGCTGGCGTCGGCGGTGCAACAAGGAAAAAAGATGACAAGGGAAATCTAATAGAATTAAAGTAATAAAAGGGGCCTAAGCCCCTTTCTTTATTTTCTGTATATATGTATAAACGAATCTTGAATCTCATCATTTTCATCAGGCATAACTAGTCTAACTTTAAACGGAGCTCCGTATATTTCGTAAACTAACGCGTTTGTAAATTGATTTATTCTGTGCTCTACAAACATTAAATTATCAATGCTATAAAGAGCGTTAATCTGATAAGTGTATACAGAAGTATCAGGCTCTAACAACTGAAAAATTTCTATTTCTTGTTCTACATAGTTAGGCAAAATATTTAAAATACTTTTTGGCACTTGTTGTGCGACTATCTGGCTACTAAAACTTATTGCTAAAGCAATTATTATTTTTTTCATAATATTTAATTTATCCATCACAAGCAAGGCAATCCGCCATCGCCTCAGCGGCAATGTCGCCGCGTAGTACCGATTCGGTACGCATGTAATACAATGTTTTAACTCCTTTCTTCCACGCTTCCATGTGCACTTTATTAATCCATTTAGGTGTTGCTTCAGAAGGGAAGGCTAAATTTAAACTAACCGACTGGTCTATGTACTGTTGGCGTATACCGGCTTGGTTTACTAGCTCTAGTTGGTTTATTTCTTTAAATGTTTTAAACACGTTCTTAACTGGTTCGTCCCAGTCACCCATTAATACATCGTCAAGCTCTTCAATATTTTGTATTGATCCGCCGTCTCTAAGTATTTGTTCCCATATTTCAGGTGTATTAAGGTCATTATCTTCTAAAACTTCTTCCAGTACAGTGTTTCTCCTAATGAAAGTGCCTTTCGCGCTCTGCTCTGTAAATACGTTAGCGGCCCACGGCTCAATACCTGGAGAAACGTTCCCAGCGAGTTTACTATTAGAAACGGTAGGAGCAATAGCCCGTAAATGGGTATTCCTAAAACCAGTACCATTGCACCAAAGCGGTTCGCCATATACCTCAGCAAGAGCCCTGGAAGCGCGCTCGCTTTCAATTTTGATTTGGCTAAATATTTTTCTTGTTTCATATTGTGCTGATAACCCTTCAAAGGGTATTCCTTTAGATTGTAAATATGTATGCCAGCCTAAAACACCAAGACCCAATGGTCTACCTTTTGTAGCTGAGCGTACTGCATTTTCAAAACCGCGTAAGCCTTTAGCGCGTTGGATAAACTCTTCCATAACGCCATCTAAAAACCAGATAGCATGATATACTAGGTTTGTATCTTTCCATTCGTCATACTTAGCTAGATTAACACTAGACAAGCAACATACAAAGCTGTGTGACTCGTCTGTGTGCAGCGTAATCTCTGAACAAATATTAGTCATGTGCACTTTTAAACCGTTTTCTTTATATGTTTCTGGGTTTTGTTTGTTAACATTGCCCTTATACATAATATACGGTTCGCCTGTAGCTTTACGCTTTTGTAATAATTTACCCCACTTGCGTCGAGCAACCTCATCACCTTTTTCTAGCTTACGCATAAACTTATCACCAACAACTACACACTGGTGTAAGTTAAGCGACTGACGATTAACATCGCCTTTAGGCTCACGGATTTCTAGCCATTCTTCAAAGTCAGCATGATCAATATTAATATTAACCGAGGCTGCACCTCTTCGAACAGCACCTTGGTTTGTAGCCAAGATAGTTGAATCATAGATTTTACAAAACGGCACAACACCATCTGATGTACCGTTACCTGTGATTCTAGCCCCAGCAGGGCGGATCTGGTTGATACCAATACCAACACCACCGCCGTGCTTAGCTAACAGCATCATCTCTAAGTTCTTTTGCCCAATATCCTGTATGCTATCAGCAACGTCAATACCAAAACAAGATATAGGTAAACCTCGATCTGTACCTGTATTAGATAACACCGGAGAGGCTAGATTCAACCAGCCGTCCCAAATGTAATCAAAAAATACTTCTGCGAGCTCAGGCTTATACAATCTCCTTGCAACAGTCGTTGATACTCGCATGTAAGCATCCTTTGGCGTTTCACCTTCTAATAGATAACCGCCAGCAATTGTTTTCTTATATACATTAGTGTCGCCCCATTCCGGGTAGTCAACACCTTTTATCCATTCATTATTCCACATTACCATATATCTTCAAAGTCTTCACCTTCATTTGCTTTCGAGTAATCAGTTGATCGCATTGCAAAGAAATCTGTATGCGTTACACCACCGGTAAGATGGTAAAACCAATCTAATTTTGCAGCGCTCTCTGGCACATAAGGGAAGTATAATCCTAAATCTAAATAACCTAATTCAACCAGCTTTTCATTTGTACGCTTACGTATAAAGTTTTTAAGGTCGATTGCAGAAATGCCTTCTATGTCGCCCATTTCAAACATCTTATTAATGTATTGAAATTCTAATTTAAGCATCGTAGTGGCCGCTTCAAGCACGTCCTCGCGGCATTCTTCTAGCAATGTTGGATCTTCATCGCACATGTGTCTGAATAATTGGCATCCCATTTTAGAGTGCAACGATTCATCACGTACAGACCACTTCATTTGCTGACCAATTCCTTTAAGTAAGTTGCGCAGCTGGAAGCTGTACAATACAGAAAACGCAGAATATAAACTAACACCTTCAGCAAAGGCGCTAAACACAGCCAAAGACTTAGCGATACCAACGGGTTCATTCCCATCATAAGCAACCAGATTATCAAATCTAGCTGAGGTAGCGTCGTCGTGTAAAAATGCTTCATAGTCTTCGAGTCCTAGCGTTTCGTTTAAATAACTATATGCTACAGCGTGCACTGTTTCTTGTGAGCCAAACATCATGGCCATTTGTTGTATCTCGTGTTTAGGAAACCATTTGGTAACTCTTTGTGTCCAGTAATCAGATACTGCACATTCGGTCTGAGCAAAGCCCAGTAGGATATTTCCTACCAGGTTTTTCTCTGCATCAGTAAGCTTCTCGTTCCAATCTTTTACATCGCCCTGCATAGGGATTTCAGTATGCAACCAGAATGCTTGTGCTTGTTTTAACCAGCCTTCGTTGTAATATACAGGATATTCAAAAGGCTTGTAAGGGATACGTTCATCAAATAATCCCATTAGTCTTTTATAAATTGCAGTGCTACATCAAAGAATGGCAAGTACAATACATGCGAAGTTAAGTCGTCACTGTAGTAGCTTCGCATGCCTATTACAATGCCTGGGTAAAATCCAATTGATACCGCCCAGCTTGATTTATCGTTGCTCATATTTTTCTATTTGTTCTAATAATTGTTTGTAAATAACTCTTCCGCGTACTCGCCAGGACCAGTCAACCCACTTCTTTATTTGTCGCTCTGCGTACTTTTTCCTGGCCAAAGCTTTTGCTTCTCCAGGATCAGTCTTATTGTTTCGTCGCATTGTTTCTGGTTTTGAGGTTTGTACAAAGTAAAGGGCTCTAACTTGTTTTCTGCAATGTGCTTTTTAAATAATTTCCATCGCATAGGAAATGCTTCGTTAGCTCTGCCTTTACACTCAATAATAAAATGTTTCCCTACAAAGTCGGGGGTGTATTTGATGTTAAGGATTTTTTTATTTCCTCGATTACAATATTCGCCTTTACCGTTCCCCTGGCATTCGTAGCTCTCAAACGGTAAGTCGAAAGAGGATTGTAATTCAAATGTTTCACCTTCATAAATTGCGGGAATTTTTGCTTTCTTTAAAGCAAGATACATATACTTTTCAAGGCCAGAAGCGAAGTTGATGCCGTCTATAGACACCTTCTTCGATCTTACTGGTCCTTTTTTTCTGCTATATTTCTTTTTCATATTACTCCTCGGAGCTCTGTGTCTCATACTTTTCTTTAGCTTTTTGTAAATACAAGACCGCATCCATTAGCTCTTCTTGTAAGTGATTAAGCCAATCAAGCATTTCGCTTTGGTCATCTTCGAGCGTAACACCGTATTTTTCATAGCCGACATCTGATCGACCTACAAACTTTTGGCATACACGTTGTACAACTGGATCGCGGAATTGCATTGGTACAATAGTGTTGTGTGATTCTACTGGTTTCATAGTGTGTTGGTTTTAGTTTTTAATACCTTAGAGTATGTGTCGTCTTTAACAAACGTACCGTTTTGCATTGTGCCTTTACGATTTTTAATCTCTTTATACGCATCACTAATACAGTCTTCTATACGATCGTCGCCTAAATGCGCTAGATTAGTAAGCACTATGACAATATCGCCGATAGCATCACAGAATTCGTTTTGGTCTTCTTCTAAGATTGCTTTAGCAAGTTCGCCAACTTCTTCTACAAGCTTTGAAAATTGCGTTTTAACGTCGCCTTTATCGTATATACCTCGCTCGTGCGCCCATGTTCTAATTAAGTTAAATGTTTCAGGATTTAACCACCCGCGTTCAGGCGGTGCAGTTTCAGGTGCAGGCACAGGTTTAAAAGAATCGTTTTCAAATTCATGAAAAGCTTTGTTATAAATAAAGCAACGTTCATTATTAAAACGTGAAGTTATCGCGTTGTCTACAATCCATCGTGCGTTTTGCGCAGTAATTGTAAAGCGGTAGCCTTGTGGTGTTACCCATGAATATCCGATGTTGTCCATTAGATTTCCCTTAAGTTTATTTAAAGGGCATGGGAATGTGGTTGTTTGTTCTGTTGGATTTACTTTCATATTTTTTGGTTTAATTAGGTCTTTATATAATTGCGTTTCAACTGGATAGTTATAAGACTTTTGAAGTTCTACCTCTAGCCTTGATACTTCATCAATATCTTCACCCTCAAATAGAACTTCATATTCGCCTTCAGCATAACCTTGTTGCTGAGTTACTCTCTTATAAAGATCACGTGTTACGCCAATTTTTTGACCCGGAATGTGATAAATATAGTATGTCATTTTGTCATGAACCCACTGATAAAGGAGCTTTAATTGCAGGCAGTGGATTATAGTTTAACACTGCAATATTTTCTAGTCTCGGTATTTCAAGCTTTCCTTTATAATAGCTTATACCTTTATTTAACACAACTTTTGACATTTCACTCGGCTTCATTCTTGATAAGTATGTCAGTGCTTGTTTTTCATGGTTTAAATACAAGTGGCAATCACCAAGTTGAGCAATAAGTTTACCAGGTTTTAAGTTTGCACCCTTAGCAAGCATTTCAAGTAGTAACCCATACATTGCAATATCATAAGGTAAACCTAAAAACACATCAGCGGATCGTTGTTGCCACATTAAATCAAGAGTGCCTTCGTTTATATAAACCTGAAAGCCGTAATGGCACGGTGGTAAAACCATATCAGGAATATCTGCAGGGTTCCAAGCATTAACCATTAGTCTACGTGAATTGGGATTCTTTTTAATATCGTAAACTAAATTAGCTAATTGGTCGACACCATTAAACGATCGCCATTGATGGCCATATACTGGTCCTAGGTTGCCATCGGCGCGTCCTGAGCGCTTATAATCTGCATCCCAATATGTAACGCCATTATCGCGTAAATATTGCATGTCAGTGCGCCCATTTAATATCCAAAGCAATTCTACAATAGCATGCTTATAATATATGCGCTTGCCGTTAAGCAAAGGATACCCATGCTGCATGTCATGAGTAAGAGTACGCCCAAAAACAGAGCGTGTTCCAGTTCCTGTGCGGTCGTCTTTCTTAGGCGCAAGTAAAAGCTCTTGAATAAGTTTTTCATATTGATTTTCTATGTTTGTCATAATAATACTTATAGTATTTATAAATTTGCGGATATACTTCTTTAGCTGGAAAAGTTTCAGGCGTTCGGTTTATACGACCTTGAATATTAATTTCAATCCAAAAGTCTTGAGGACCGTTCCCTGTTTTAGCAGCTAGAGGTGCTATTGTTATTTTATTTTTTATGCACCACTTCATTGCTTCAAACTCTTCTTCGCTTCTATAAAAGTCACCCCAGTTTGTTTTTCTTACTTTCTTTGGCATTATTCCCAGGGCATTGGTTCATCGAGTATTGCGTTTGGATTATCGATTGGTACAAATCCGCCTGAGCGCGGCTCCCATTTAAAATGAGCCTCAGCGCCATTTTCGCCTAAGTTTTGGAACTTAACTTTAAGTACCTTAGCTTTAACTGTTTTGTTTTCATAATCCCTATGAACTAATAACCCGTGATATGATGCATCGTACCATTCGCCACCACCCTTAATGTTATACATTGTAGGCTCTTCAATTTTGCCGTCTGCATTTTTATACATTTTAGTTGGGTGTGCTACAATCATTACGAGCACATCATACTTCTTAGCGAATAAATCAATCTTTTCGAGATATTCAAGTGTGTATTGGTTTACATCGCCCGTTGCTTCTGGTGATCGTACTTTATTAAACGGATCAATAACGAGGCATTTAATACCTTTACGCTTTACAAGCTCAGCACCTTTCTTTAATACGGATTCAAGCGTATACTTTTCCATATCTATATGAAAGAAGCTATCGTTGCAGTGCTCAGCAACTTCGTTCCATCTTTGACCGTTAATGTCGTCAACCGTTGGCATGTCCCCCCATATCTTGCGCATTAATTTGTGTGCATGTAGATACGTTGGTTGATTTTCAGGTGAAGCAAACGCTGTTTTCCAGCCATACAATCGGTTGTAACCTACAACCATTTGGTCTACAAAGTCGGATTTACCACTAGAAGGAATCCCGGTGACAGTAATAAACTGACCAGTATAAGTACTGAAAATATCATCGAAATTACTAAGACCAATTTGAAAGCCAGGCTTGAAACCATTACGTACAAAGTCAGTAACTTCTCCCTCAATATCTCTGAAGGTTGTAACATTTTCAAGAGGGACTGGTGTAGCCGCAGCAATGCGCGACGTAAGACTATCCTTGCCATACTTTAATAAATATTCGTTAGCGTCTTTGCAGTCGTCAAAGTTAGCAAGATAACACACTTCAGAACCTAACCTACGAATAAGCTCGGTTTGCAATGCTTGACCAGCTTCATCTGAATCAACTGCTAAAATAATTTTTTCCTTGTCGTCTAAATAATCAATACATGAATCTAAATAATCAAGGTTGTTGGTGTTTAATGTTGCACCGTTAGGTACTGATATTACATTTGTAATACCGGCTTCATGCAACGCTAAGGCATCCATCTCGCCTTCAACAAGCACACAGTATTCCCAACCAACAATGCTGTTTATGTTGTAAAATACTTTTTCTGCGCCTTTAAATAATTTAAAGTTCTTTCTTCCATCGCGATACTTGATGTTAATCAATTCATCGCCCATAAAATAGTTGAACTTTATCACATTCTCGGTTTTACCGGTCTGCGGCATAAACTCTTGGCCAACCGTTACTTTTAGTTCATCAAGAGTATCTTGTGATATGCCGCGAGTTTTAAACCACTCGATAACTTTATCACCTGGAGCTTCCGCTACATAGGGTGCAGGCTTGACATAAGTCTTGCTTGCTTTCCCTTTGCGTTGGTAAGTGTGCAGCTGAAATGTTTTGTCACAGTTGTGGCAAGTGCCGAGACCACGTTCCCAATCTAAAGACGCGCATTTTTGCTTCTTATTCTCGGGTTTCCTGGTGTGAGAGCACAAAGGACAAGCGCTTTGCGATTTGCCCTCAGGTAGTTCGTGTTGATTGAACGTGTCAATTACGAATCCGTTGATCTCTGTTGTTTGCATTTAATTTAATTTTAATCTTCAACTGAAATTACATTCCCGTCTTTGTCGTATGACGCATTTGCATAGTCGTCATACATATGATTAAAATGGTAAATCATCGATCGGGGCTGCTTGTTGCGGCGGAGGTGGTCCGCCTGGTTGCGCGTCTCTTGGCGCGGCTTCGACGTTTTGTCCATTAGTCCACACTACTTTAACATTACCTAAATAAACCTTAGCTACTTTAGCTTCGCGTTCTTCCTTAGACTGCTCAACAACACAAGGCCCTTGATTGCCAAACTGATCAACCTCATCATTGAGAGTAATAGTTATTGGCAGGTATTTACCTTTTTTGCCGTTGATAATTTTGTCCTTGGGTATCACATTAAGATTAATGCTTGTTTTAATAATACTAGCCATTAGTACGTTTGCATTTGGTTAAACATATGTTTTAATTGCTGCTTCGTTGCACCTGTTGTGCGCCGCAAATTATCAACCGCTTTAGTATGCGACTGTTTTGCATAGAAGTTATCAATACTTGTGCGTATTCCGGTCACGTCGCACACACGTGAGTTTTTCTTGGTTAATCTCATTTGTTTAAAGAGTTTCGTTAATAAAATGGTTTCTAGGTTCAAAATTTTCGTCATTATAAAACAAATCATACGCTTCAATAGCTTTCATTACTTTTTCTCGTCCTCGTTCTAAGAACTGTGGCGAGCAATCAAATATACCTATTTGATGTGTATTCTTGTCAACCGCAATAAAGATCATGTCGTAACCAAATATTTTTTGGTAGATATAAGCTTGGCTATCGTAGTTGTACTTACTAGCTGACCAACGGAAACCGTCGAGATCAGAAGTTGTTTTTAAATCGACTATAAGTTTGTCGTCGTGGTTAATAACATCAGCTTTGCCTTTCCACCAGGCACCTTCGATATTAATTATACCAGGTTTTTCATACTCATATTCGCTTGGTTGTATTAAGCCTTTGCATACATCGTTATTGATTACTTTATCGATTATCACTTCAATCTTGTCGACCTCGTGTTGCAGCAAACACATTTCGCCACCCGATATTTCTTTGTACTTTTTCGTGTTACGCGTAGTACATTCAATAACTTTGTAATTCTTAAGCTTATCAGGTTCTAATATAGCGGTGTGAAAATAGCCGCCAACTAAGAACGCTGGGTTCATTGCGCGCTTTTGCCCTAGCGCTAAGGGATTCTTAAGAAGAACGGAGATGTCACTATTACTTAGATATTGTTTACCAAAATCGCCGTAGTAATGCTCATCATCACGTAGCTTCTCAATTATGTCGCTGTTTGTCATTTAGTTAATAGTTTTTCAACGTCAGCAGGTACATCGTACTTCAGTTTGATTTTAGCCACGGTGCCACCACTTTCAATATAAGCTAACGCTTTTTTAAACTCATCAGAGTTTGCAGCTAACTTAGGTTTCTTTGCTGTTGCTTTACCGTGTGTATTTGCAGCATCAGCATCTTGGGTGTCATCAATCAAGAAGAGATTACCTAAAGCATACTTTTTGCCGTAAGAGGACGCGGATCCAAACTGCTGAGGTGTTTGCATACCTTTTTGGTTTAAATCAACACCAACCACAGCTGTAGCGGTAATAACGTCTACGCCATCAGTTATTTTAGCTGTTGACATTATTATAGGTACAGATGATGATTGGCATAGCGCTTCACTAACTGTTACTGTTACTCCTAACTCCAAGAGAAAGGGTTTTGTTGCTTCGAGAATGTCTTCGGCTGATCGGAAATAGTATTTGCCGAATGAATTGAATCGCGACTTTTTAGATTTGAACTTGGTTTGTATTGTCGCAAGTTTAGTGTTTAAGTTCATAGGGTATA
>Ga0208767_1004153_pt1 | contig 10282 bp, 16 predicted proteins | sample VirMetDEL_Mar_21_FD_184514 | JGI IMG/M metagenome (GOLD analysis project Ga0208767, IMG submission 184514) | Aqueous microbial communities from the Delaware River and Bay under freshwater to marine salinity gradient to study organic matter... | ecosystem: Environmental > Aquatic > Marine >... | reverse complement strand
GTGATGTTCGAACTTTTAACCCGCTCGCGGATTCCTCCACAGTCGAGCAGGTAGGCACCGAACAGCGCCCATTCGAGTTTTTCAATATCCGTGTTCATCGTTCTTCCTTGTCTAAGTACGCAATAAGGTCCTACCCCGCGTTTATTTACAGACGCCGCAACAGCCCGCACCTTGCGAACCCACTTCCGTAGAAGCTCCTCACGTCTCAATCAGTAACTCTGCACCCGCCCCGGCATAGTCACACCGGTATTCATGTTTTTCACACATACGGCTTTGGGTGTCTGATTTGTTCGTATAGCGTTTGTCGCACTCAGCGGTTGGCAGCTATACCGCGGTGTTACCCGCACCTGTGCCAGTTGCCCGATCCTGGTGGGCTATGTTCTTTCGACTCAGATACCCTCAAACATCTCTTCCAGTTGTTTATTGAGAGTCCAAGCAATGTTTATCATTGTGTCGTCCCCGCTCATGTACTCCTTCTGCCAGATTTCATCCCTCTTTGCCCTTCCTTCGTCTGTGTCGTCATAGGTGAACTCGGTAGACAGAAACTCAATGCCTTCGTGTTTTGGAGAGATTGTCACTTGGATAGACGGTGCATCGTTATCGTCGTCATTACTACGCACTGCCAATATCTGCCCGAACTCTTCGTCGTTCACAATTTTGCAAAAATCCATGTCTCATTTCCTCCCAATCAAATCAGTAACAGGTACGTCCTTAACTTTACGTTTCCAATCAAAGTCATCTCGCGGCATGTACGGCAGGTCTTTCGGTGGGTAATACCCATGCTCCCGCCTGAATAATCCTTGAGCCTGACTGAATGTCATGTTGCTCTTTTTCATCCGGTAGTACATGCTCGTCCAGAGCTTCTCTGTGTTGGTCCGGTTCTCGCGGTGTTTCTTCCGCAGTATCTTGCCGGTCTGCTCTTTGAGGTCGCCGTTCTCCTGAACGACCATGCGAACCGACTTGCTGTGCTGGTGGCCACAGGAGACGCACTGCGGGCCTTTCATGCGAACCGCACCACATGCAGGGCAGACGATTGGTTCAGGTTCCTTGCCCTCTGCCATGCGTTCCAGACGGGTGTTAGCGATCTGCAAGTCAGTCAGTCGCCAATCATGTTCCCAGTCGCGATCCCAGTTCGGTGACCCATGACGCCAGAAGTTGCCGCCGTGATCTTGAATTACTACATGGTCGAGGCTGCTGTGATACCGCAGAACCCGCCCGACCGTCTGTAGATAGCTCAAGAGTGATCCAATCGGCGTCGCAAGAATGCAGTGATACAGCTCAGGAATGTCGATCCCTTCCCGCAGAACGAACCGATTGCAAATAACGTCAATGCGTCCCGCTCGCAGATCCTTCACCACCTGCTGTCGTTTTTCCGGTGACGATGGGTATTCCTCACCGCCCTGATACACGTTGTTTCCGTCGATGTGTGCGGCCCTGATCCCTGCTGCTTCCAACTGATCCACAAACCACATTGACTCTTTGACGCCCGGTGCAAATAGAATCGTCGGCTTCCGATCTGGGTTCAGTCGGTTGTAATAGTCCACCACTCGCCCGATGATGGTTTGCGTCCATACCTTGTAGGTCTGCTCGCCTATCTGGAATTCGCCGGTTTTGTTTCGTTTGACTTTTCGCAGGTCCGGTTCATCCGGTGCGTAGACCTTGCAGGGCAGATGTGCGCCGCACTTCCGCAGCTCGCTATTCACGCCCGCTACGATCAGTTTGTCGTACAGGTGCGAGATACCAAGCGGTGTTGCAGTCAGACCGATATTGACCGCTCCGTCGTCTCCATGTTGCTGGAATATCTTCTCGGCGGTCGCTGCCTTCTGCATGTGGGCTTCGTCCCACAGCACCAGCTTGGCATGATGCAGGTTGCGTGTCTTCCGCTGAAACACTCTTGACCGCTCCGTCGGTACGCTGGCAATCTGAATCTTGGCGTCCAGTTTCTCATGTTCCCACATCTCAGAAGCCCTGACGCCGTACTCAATGCCGTAATCGTCCATCGACTTCATGAGCTGTTCAATCAGCATGTTACGGGTCGCGTACAGCACTACCGGCCAGTCGTTCCGCTGAGCATATTCGATCATCTCAAACATACACCGCGACTTTCCGCCGCCTGTCGGACTGGTGAAACACAACCGCTTCTCGCCCGATTCAATCGCGCGGAACGTCGCGTCCAGTCCTCGCTGCTGGTGTGGCCAGAGGGCGCTCATTCGCTGGCCCTCCATTCATCATATTTTGCGGAGAGCTTTTTGAGTATTGCCATGCACTCGTCCCTGTATGATTCACCGCCACTCTTTTCAAACCTCTCATCAATCCTTCTTGCCATATTCCCAATAGCATTGCTTAATACTGAATCTATAAGTTTTTTGCTTAGAACCTTGTGTTTATCATCCAGGGCTTTATACCCTTTTTCGTATGATCTATTCAGAGCGATTCTTAGCTCCCTCGCTTCCTTGTCTTTTCCATCCTCAATTAGTTCGTCTATAACTCTTATTACCTTTTCGCCCATTCTTGCATTCTCTTGGCCGATGCCAGACTGAAATCGTGCTGTATAAAGTATTCCGGTCTTTGAGTATTCGTTTTTTATTTCACATCCATTGTTGTGCTCACACTGTAGATCATCTCGAAGTTTTAAATAGTTACGAACCCTTTTTTCGCATGTATCGTAGTCCCCTTCTAACAGTTCGCTTTCAAGAGATGTTCTTACTTCTTTTAGTTTCTCAACTGGATCTTCATGAGGTTTTACTGTGACTTTTTTTCTCTTATTTGTTCCAAGTTCATTCCATTCGATTGTTGGGTTTCTATTTTTATGAAATGTAATATTCGCGCTAACTTTCACAGGCTGACCATGTGTCTTCACTATTTCGCCCTCCAAGCCTTCAGGGCCTTATCAAACGCCTTGAGATGCTTCAGGCACTCTCCCTGCTCAGCACGTCCGTTCTTGGCCTCATAGCGTGCGTCAATGGCTCTCACGAGTTTGCCGAACAGATCGTCAATGGTCTTCTCGTTGAACGGTTTCGGCTTCGGTTTCTCCGGTGCAATCTTGCGAGCAGCACCGCTTACAGACTTGTTGAGAGTCTCCCGAAGTTCGGCGGCTTCCTCGACCTCTCCGGCTTCCTCCAGTTCGTCGATCTTCTCGACAACCTTGGAAGCCTTCTCTGCTGTGCTGCCAGACATACCAACTTCTTTGGCTGCAATGTCGCGTGATTGTCCTTTCTTCTGACCCTCAGGTAAATTTACCTTAGGGTCGGTTTTGCCTGTTTTCATGCGTTTTTCGGCCTGCTCCGCCTCAATTTCCTTCAGTCGCTGGTACTCCCTCGCCTTTAGTTCGGTGGTCTTCTCCCGCTGCTTGTTGGACAGAATGAGAGTCTTCTCAATCTCAAGCGGGTCGGTCAGATCCTGCCGGATGATTACCGGCACTTCTTTGAGTCCGAGCATCTTGGCACACTGGTTCCGACGATGCCCGGAAATGATGGTGTTGTCTGTCGTAATGACGATCGGTTCCAGGATGCCGTTCTCATCTATCAGCTTCTTCAGTTCCTCGTCCGGCTTGTCGCTGTACAGCTTGATGTTGAGTAAATGGTTCTTCAGGTTCTTCGGGTCTACTTTGTTGAATATCGCTTTCATTTGCTCGCTTCCTTAATTGCTTTGACTGCTGCTGCGTTCGGTGTCCACCAAAACGGTTTCTTGTTGCTGTCTGTGCCTCGGTAGGCTCCTGGTTCGTACTTCTGGAGAATGCGGGCCTTCATCGGCGGCAGCTTGTAGAGATAGCGACCGATGCCCCATTGCACCGCAGCCCGTTTCATCGAGTCAGACAGACCACCCTTCAGGGCTTCAATCTGCGTGTTCTTTGCTCCGTCCCACTTGGTAACCATCCGGTCGCCGTCCATGATGGTGATGCCGCAAAGCTGACCGTCTCGCCAGTCTCTGAACTCGTTCCACCACATGATAGGCGTGCATACCTTGTCCAGCCGGTCCTGAATGGCTCGTGCTGTGACATAGGGTGCAATCATGGCCTGAATCCCGTTGTTATCCATCACTCGCAGAGTCCGCCATTCCAGGTCTTCAAACTTAAACGGCTCCGCTAATGCCTTGTAATCAATCATCAAATCGCCTCCGCTAATGCGTCATTGTCGGCCAGCCACTTCATGCCCGGCACATAGGTCTGTATCTGTTCTGCCAGCGGTTCAGGCCATTCGCCCGATTCGCGGCACTTGGCAATATCTTTCAAAGCCTGTCGTACGTCCCGGCGTGCAACGTTCATTACGTCTTCGTGCATGGTGTGGATTGCACAGCGAAACGGTTCGCAGTTCTCCACGGCAATAAACAGGTAAGGAATTTCGCGGTCTGTCTCCAGATACGACTGAACCGCCATCTCGTAGAACGCTGCTGAGTAGTGGTAGCCGAAATCGTTAATTCCCTGATAAAAGAACTTCTCCGGCGATGCGTTGCGGCATGTCTTCAGGTCCACGATTGCGTCTGAGTCCAGCCACATATCCAGCCTGACCTTGCAATCCAGCCCGGCATAATCGAATGTCAGAGTTTGCTCACGTCTTACCGCACGCTCCAGCAGGTCCATAGCGACCGGGTTTGCTTCAAACGATTTACGCATCAGCTTTAACTTGCGGTCGTCCTCAGCACCAATCGGTTCCAGCCCTTCCATCTCGCACTCGGCTTTGTATTCTTTGTAGGCTTTCGTCCGCTTGTCACCTTCGAACGGATCGGCCCACAACTTCAGGTCTTCCAAAGTCCAGGCATGAAACAACCGCCCAATCTGGAATGCTGGCTTGTCCGTCTCCGGTTCAAACTCGCACGCCTCGTACTTCTGCCAGTACGCCCGCGGTCCGTATTTGAGGTAATACTTGAGCGCCGTGGACCGAATCCCCGGCAGCTTGTTGTACTCCTCTTCGCTCATTTGTTGGTCTGCTAAATTCATTCTGAGTAATACCTGTAAATAAGTTGTGAGCCGTTGATTGACTCCAGCTCGTATATGGGGCCGTCTGTGATGTAGATTCTCAGCGGTGCAATGTCGTCGCACGTATCAATCTCAATCGTGCTGGGAGCCTCGCCGGTCGTCTCTCTGGCAACAGTCGATCCGTATGGATGGAAGTCATCGTGGTACTGGATGTTTCCATAGCACGCTTCGTCTGCCTGCTTCTGGTAGTGTTCCAGTTCACCGAGTAGGCTTTTCGGGTCGTAGCTCACTGGGAAGCCTCCGCATTCTTGGCGTACTCGGACTCCCACCACTGGCGGTACTGCATCGCATCCTTGCGATACTTCTCTTTCATTTTCATAAGAATCCCAAAGTCGTTTTCCCACTTCTGCATTTCGCGTTCGTGATCTTCCTCTGAGATTGAGTTTTGAAGCTGGGCTTCGAGGTCTTGGCAATAGATCACCTTCTCTGCGATCTTGTCTTCAAGGCTTTTCTCGCGTTTTTTATAGTCTTCAGTCCTAGCTATCAGTTCTGCGTTATGCTCACACTCCCGCTGGTAGTTGGTCGCCAGCTTGTCCCGGTCGCGTTTCAGGTCTAGCATTTCCGCTTGGTAGCGTTCCATTGCCTTGCGTGCCTGGCAGTGCCTCTGGTGGGTTACTTCAAACTCGTCGTCAAGCTCTTTGTAATCGGCTTTGAGCTTGGCTAGTTCCTGCTCCAGCTCCCAATATGTAGGCTTGTTGTCTGATAAGTTAATCTTGCTCATTGGTTCTCCCTTTGTGTTAAAAAGCGGCCCAATCCCTGGGCCATCCGCCTCTTGCGGTTGCTTCCGTATTGCGTTGACCGTCGATTCATTCGCCCGGTTTGAAGTCTTTGAACACCCACCCCACCATCGCCGCACAGACGATTGTGATTGCCATAAATGCCGCTACTTCGTTAATCATGCTTGCTTCACCTCTCCGTATGTGTTGGGCGCAATCAGTTCCAGGGTTGTTTGTCCTGTCTCTGAATCGTGGGCACACTTGCCGATGTAGACGCCGCCGATCTTTACGGCCTGTCCCAGTCGCAGGTGTGCGAACTGAGTCACGTTCTCTCCGGTCAGCTTGATCCCGCGATAGCAGAACCGATCCCGCTTAATCCATCCTTTACGCTCCAGTGCGTTGACGTGGCACATGACGCCGTTGGAAGTCCGCAGGTTGAATTTACGCTTGATGTCTGCACTGGACGGTGAAATGCCATGCTCGACGATCTGGTCATGAATAAAGTCGTAAATCTGCTTCTGTTTGTCAGTGAGTTTCTGTTTCATTTCTTCTCATCCTCCACCAGCTCAGACCGCACCACCGTAACGTCCTTCGGTGCTGTGATTCCAAGACGGACATTGCCGCCCTCGGTTACGCTCAGGATCGTGATTGTGATGTCTTCACTGATCTTGATTTCTTCGCCCTGTTTGCGTCCTAGTATCAACATGGGTACGTACCTTTATCGCTAGAGTTAGTTGATTGTTTTAAAACGCCCGGCTGGTGCAGCTATGTGTGGCGAAAACCGATTGAAAAACCACGCACCAGCCAGGCTCTCAGTTCTGAATTGGGTCGGTTATCTCTTCCAGCACTTCGCGTCGGCCTCGCTTGCGTCCGGCGTCTGCTCCTGCCTTTACCCACTCTTTGATTCCGTCGTCTCTAAACCTCAGTTTTACAATCATGCCGCCCTCGTCGTGCGGCTCCATGTGCAGACTTGACAGCGTGCCGTTGATGCAATCTGATAGCGTCATGGCTCCGTTAAGGTCGGTAAACACTGCGACTTCTGTAATCATCTGCACCATCCCTTAACAGTTGCAACGCTGATGTTAAACCTGTTCACACGCATGATTCTCACGCTATACACCTCACGCCCGAATCTTGATTCTGCACCACTGGTTGCGATGCCTTCCATGACGCTCTTGAATTGCCGCCAGTTATCGCAACGGATAAGCATGGAGCCTTCAGACTGGTTTGAGGTGATGCGCGGGTTCTTCATGCTCACTCTCCTCCATCCGCATCGTATGGCCCTACCTCCGAATGACGTTCTGTCAGCATCCTGTGAAGTGGCATATAGGATGATAGATCCAGGAGCTTTGCCGCCAGTTCCCAGCAATCAATCGCTTGCCGCTGTTCTTCTTCGTCTAAAATCCAGCAAGCTGGCTCGTCGCTGAACTCCAGAACAAAAGCCTGCTTCTCTGGCTTGACTGCCGTGCCTGCGTCCATCTCACGAAGACCAAGCAGCACATGCCCTTTGTATTCTTCGAGGTAGCCTATTGAAGCATCTGAGTTGATTACTACTGATTTCACTTTCTCTCTCCCCTTATGATTCAAGCGAGCGTATATACTCGGTCAGTGATCGGCGGCAAATGATCTTCTTCCCATCTGGGTGGCGACCATGCCGGAACCGTTCCTGATTGATGTAGTTCCACACTGTGCGTTCGCAGACGCCCAGCTTTTCGCCTGCTTCACTCACATCGAGAACACCATCGCATCCGAATTCATACCCGTATTTTTCGTCTGCTGGCGACTTGATTTGTGTTGACATAGTTCTCTCATCCGTTTCTGTTTTTTCGTTCGTTTGCACTCGCAACAGAAGGAAAGATACAGCCTTTATCGGATGCGTCAACGCGGTCTACAGCAGCGCGCAAGGTGGCAAATTTGCCGCATGGAAAATAACGAGGAATGACCGGACAATAACGAGGAATGAACCCACAATAACGAGGAATAAAACTTTCTTGTTTTTTGAAAGATTATTCGTGGGTAGTGCGTTTTGAGGCAGGGAGCGGAAAGTAGCAACGCAGGTAGCAACCAGAATTCATTGAGATTCACTGGTCTGCAATACGCACAAAACAGAATAGAGTTCGTGCGTATTTTATTGAGTCGGCTTTTGCATTGCGATGCACTGAGCGGCTATAGTTGATCTCAGATCAGCCGCCCTCAGTCGTTATGTCGACTACATAAGATGTTGAAGTCATTATATTTGCGTCTGTTCTGGTTAATGCTTGCAAGTGCCAAAAGTAGCGGTTAGGTAGCTACGAGCTGAATAATTCGTCTATTTTGGCGGCTACCTGTGATCGTCTCGGCGGTAGAGCATGAGCGTAAACCTCAAGCGTGATCGTCGGTGATGCGTGTCCTAGTAGCTGTGAAACCACCAGCAGATCAGCACCGGCAGCAAGCAGCTCAGACGCGAACGTATGCCGCAGGTGATGCAGCCCGCGAACGTCTACGCCTGCTTTCCTGAGTATCGGGTTCCACAATCGCGGCCCGTGTTTGTCCGAGTTGATGCGACCACCCCGCACGCCGCAGAAAATGAACTCGTTATCCTGGTGGCCTTTGCTCTTGAGCTTCGCACGCTGGTCTTCCAGTATCTTCTCAATGCCGGGAGTCAGATCGAGAATGCGGTTGCTTCCCTTGGTCTTCAGCTTGCTGATCTCGCCGTTAATGTACTGCTTGTTGACGCTGATTGTTTTCGTCTGGTAGTCGATGTCGGACCATTCCAGCCCGAACACCTCTGAGGATCTCATGCCGGTCGATAAGATGAACTTGTACATCGGCAGGTGAAAAGATTCTTTAGCCTGTTCGAAGATCGCCGCGCGTTCCTCTTTGGAGAACGGTATCACCTCACGCTTTTTGTGTGGTGGCTTGGATACCGGATCGCATGGATTCCGCATGATGATTTCATCGGATACAGCCCTCCCCAGTGCCGTTTTAAGGACCACGTAAGCTAACTGCACCTGACGGCTGCCGACACCGCTTTCACGCAACGAGGTGAGCATTGTGCGTATCTTAGCGGGTTTCAGCCTGTTGAGCTTCAGCTTGCCGATCTGCGGGATTATGTGCGGTCTGATTACGTTGTCGTAACACTTGAACGTCTTGCGCGCGTGGTCGCCGTTCTCGATGTCCCGCAGGTATTCCGTCAGGTAACTTTCAACGGTGTGGTGCTGCTCGTCCATGTCGAGTTGTTGCGCCTCCCGGCGCAACTCATCGAGCTTGGCTACTGCATCGGCTTTCTTGTCACACGTCCGTTTCGGTCGCTTGAGCTTGCCGTTCTTCCAGTAGCTTATCTGGGCAATCCATTTGCCGTTGTTCTGGTAGATCGTTCCTTCACCGTTGGAACGTCTACGCTTTGGCATTTAAAATTGCCTCTCTGTCTGAATCACTACACTCGATAGTAAAGCCAGATTCTGGCAAGAGTTCTTCCAGATATTCTTCCATGCACCTTGCGAATGTGATCTTGTCGATCCCAATATTTAGAGAGCCATCGTCACAAAGCTCAACATATTCTACCTCCATCAGGGATTCGCCTATTCTGCCCGTGAAGCAGATAGACTCCCCTTCCTCTGGGCATCTTGCAAGTTTTATCCTTTTTCTTGCCGTAATACTTATTGGCGGGTCTATATCATCAGCATGTAAATAAAGATTAACTTTCGCATCAATCATAAACCTCTCCCCTCAAATAACCTTTTTTTCGAAAGCACCACGGAAGTCATCAGCATCAATAAAGATACATTTCTGACTCGGCCCCCAGTGCGGAATGTGAAATTCTTTAATCCAATCCCTTATTTTCTGCGGTGTTACGCTACAAATTACCGCCCATTCGTTCAAATCAAATGCTCCAGAATCAGGGAATTTTTTGCCACCTGACCTATTTGCACTTGACGCACCTCCGCTAGAATGGCTATCGTTATCGCTAGTCATTGATTAACCCTTACCACAAGGTTCTCTGATTTCGATGGTTAGCAATTAACAGCCCAGCTTGGATGGCCCTCCTAGCTGGGTTTTTTGCTACACGCATCGTGTAAACGCAAAATATCCGTAATGCGTTTGGTGTGCGGGTGGATCGCGACCACAAAGAGAGACCGGCTGTGAGGATTCTGCCGGTAAGGTGGTGCAGAGAATATAGAATAGACGGCGCGGTGAGAAACGCCGATAATGCTTTATAGCCATATTAGTGACCTGCGCGGAAGTAAAGGTCACGAACCGGTTAGGAAGGTCGTGTCTGCTCTCAACAGCTCGGCCTTCCGTTATTTCTACGGTTCGATTGATTGGGTAACAGTACCCGATTGATATAAGCTTGTCAATCATAATGTGCGCGCACGTTCTACCAGACGAATGTTTGAGGGATTCACTTTAGAGAAACGCGGATTCGAAAATCAATCGCGACCACCTTCAGCGGGTCGCACGCGGCTGACACCTGTCAGGCAAGGGTAGAGGTGCCAGTATAGCAGCCGTTCAGGTGCTGTCAATGTCGTCGGTAGGATTTTCCGTAGGTCTGCCAAGCCTGAGTTGGTGAGTGTCTTCAGAGGCTCCCAAAGCCACGCTAACGAGCTGCCGG
>Ga0208767_1004152_pt1 | contig 10283 bp, 10 predicted proteins | sample VirMetDEL_Mar_21_FD_184514 | JGI IMG/M metagenome (GOLD analysis project Ga0208767, IMG submission 184514) | Aqueous microbial communities from the Delaware River and Bay under freshwater to marine salinity gradient to study organic matter... | ecosystem: Environmental > Aquatic > Marine >... | reverse complement strand
CATATTTCTCCCTTACTTCTGCCCTTAATTCGCCAATATAGCTGACAACTAATGGAAAGTATTTTGGGTTACGCATTTCTGCTGCAGCCTTACGGGCCCTAGTCTTGTAGCCTGCTTCGTAAGCAGCTTCTGCTGGGGACATCTTACCCTCATTATAAACTAGCAATTCTGCAAATTTACGTTGTTGTTCTGTTAGTCTTTTTGGTTGTGTCATACTTGTAATTTACCGTAATTTAGTATAGTTATCAAGTAGGAATTCCGGTGAAACCAGAGTCAAAATTTTGGAAGTTAATTAAAAAAAATACACCTAAAATCCAGTGGACAAGACTGGAATCTTGGGCATCCTTTGGTGTGCCTGATCTGTTGGGATACAATGATAACTGTGGTTTTTTTATGGTTGAGATGAAGATAGCTAGAGGCCCAAAAATAAGCTTCAGCCCTCATCAAAAAATGTTTCACTTGACCAGAACTAATCGGAATTTTATCCTACTCCAAGAGCCTCTTGGAGGTAACATAAAACTTTATGAAAGCTCCTCGATCCGCGGTCTGCTTGCGGACCATCGAGAAACACCTTCCCTCGCAATGAACGACTGGGACCACATTCAGCGCTTGTTGGTTCGCGAACCGCTTGACGCCTGATCGCTTGCGGGCTTGTCAGCTTGTGAGCTTGTGGCCTTCGGGCCCACCCTCCCACCTTCCTCGGCTCGCTTGCGGGCTTGTTCTCTTTTGGCTCTACGCCTATACTCTTCATAAAATTTTGGATGTTTGAATACGTGCATAATTAATTATTTAAAAATCGGGGGCTGGTAAGACCGTACGGGTCCGAACCCCCGAAATTTTTAATGTTCCCCATATGCAATGTTCTTAACGTCCTTGTCCCAGCAAGCTCGACAATCTTTACACTGGTTGCCCTGATCAGGGGCCGGGCAAGTCCTGCCGCTGGTAACTACTGTTGATGTGTGGACCCAGCTCGACGGTGCCGGCTGGTCAATCATTGGCGCGCTTAATCTAACAATCAAGTTGTCAGGGCAGCTGGCCAGGTGATCCTTCACCCACGCTTCGCGCGTCGGCATCCAGTGTTTAACATCAGGTGACAGCCTGCACACTTCATAGATCTTGTTAAGATGGTCCAGGTTTTGTACGTCGCCTGAATCGTGCCAGCGGAAATACTTCACCTTTTTAGAATTAATTTGTAACGCCATCGCGGTGGCCCATAGTGGATGCTTGAGCGCCGCGAATCTTTTGTATTGTGCGTCCTTCACGTTTTGGAATCTATACCGGCCGCGCTCGTACGCATAACAATTAGCGCAGACGCTGCCCTTCACAGCTCGTAACTTTGTGCCAGTCTTGCATTCGTGTGCTGGTGTGCTGTACGCAAACCCGGGCATCTTGCCAGGCTTCGACAGTGTGTGTGTTATTGCTTGTGCTTCTTTTATATTCATATGTTGTTATCCTTTCTAATTTTTTTATAAACTGATTCAGGCCGCTTGTCAACTTTTGCGCTTGAGTGCTTGAGCCCATCAAAAAATTTCTCACAGCTTTTCAGGTAAGCTTGCGGCAACTCTTTGTGCGGCCGCAAGAAATAATGTGTTAAGTCGTTGTGTTTAATTCTTTTCATTTTTAAAGTATCCAATCTTTTCTAAATAGTCGTAAGCATCATCCATCGTGGATCTAAAATGCTCAGTCCTGTATTCAGATGGGCAATCTTCATCAGCCTGACAGCACATAGCTGCTAGGTGGCCTGCAAGTATTTTTTCTTTATCTGTCATAATTATCCTTTCTATTAGTTGTTATAAAATCCCATACTATCAGGCTGTAGCTGCCTGTCAACAATTATTTTTTTTAATATGCTTGTGGCCTACGGGCCCACCCTCCCACCATCCCAGCTTGTGAGCTTGCGCTCACAAATCAGGGGTTCAAGGATAATGATCAGTCACTATGCTACGGGGGAGGTTGACGCAGTATGTTTCAGTCAACATTCGGGGATCCCTTACGCACTCACCCTGTTATAGTGTTTATCTTCACAGTCAATAATGACTGATCCCAGAACAGTACTCTTCACACCTGATCATCACTGCAGTTTACAGGCACTAATAATACTGTTCAGGGATCAGTATTGGTCCAATGGCTATCTTCCAGGACCAATAACAATCCGCGAGTGATTGACAAATTTACCGACCGGAAATCACTCCAACGAGGTCAATGGGTATCTAGAGGTAGTTTAACTTAACTTAGTACGCATAAAATTAATATAGGTATTTATGGGATAATTACAAGTAATTAATTTATAAAAGCTTGTTACCCTTGGGCCCACCCTCCCTAGAAAAAAAATAAAGTTTTTTCTTTTTTTGTTTGACAAATAAAATGATTAGTATAAATTCCCACATATCAAAACTAATAGAAAGGATAACAAGATGAGTAAAATAAGAATGAATACAGAGTTGCGAAACAAACTCTTTAATAAAATAAAACATACTTTTGAGAATGAGGACACACAGGAAAGAGAGGCATTTCTTCGTTCAAGAGAGATTTTTAATACTGAACAATCTTATGCAAGTACACTTGCAAAAGCAGTTGTTGAAAGAGCATATCCACCAGAAGATGTTGCAGTATTAAGAACTTTCAAAAAGAAATATGGAAGTCCTTGTGATGTTGTAGCAAAAGATAAATGCTTTTACTTTGCACACAATGAGGGTGTTGATGATGAGGGCGAACCAACAGAAACTAAATCACACTTTGATTTTGGTTTGTTTGGTAATTTAAATGGTAGTGAGTATAGTGATGAAGATGGTAAAAAGTTTGCAGTTGCATATTTTAGAGAAGATTTAAAAGCTATGGATTGCAACCCAGATATCTATGCTCAACAAAATGAGAATAAAGATAATCCACATAAGACAAAACACGTTGAAGAATGTATGAAAGCACTTGGAAAGAGTGGTAATAGTTATCATAGTGATAGTAATAGTGCTACGGGTATAGCAAAAACTTTTGATGACCCATACTATCTTGATGTAATTGGAACATCTTATTGTCGTTCAAGAGCAATCGCTTGTACTAAAAATGAGTATGAGCAATTTGAAACTTGGAGAATTGCAAAAGCAAATGTTGTTTCCAAACATCAAAGTTGGATTGATACAATTCAAAAACAATGCGACCAATTAAAGATTGGCTTGAAAGCATATCGTTATTTGAGTGAGGGTATTGAACTTGCTACTGAACTTGGAATACAAGTTGATGAGGCAGAGTTAATTAGAACTAACTCAACAGGTCTAACAATCTACAATCCAAGTAATTTGGCTAGTATGATTAAAGGTATGAAAAACAAACAATCATCTAATACAAGAGAGGCAAAAATATTGGCAAGAAAACAATACGAAGAAAGTTTAAATTAGTTGTTGATTAATGTATGGGGTATGATAATATCCCATACATAACAAAAGAAAGGATAATATGAAACTAGAAATAAACGATACATTTACGATTGGCTACTTTGCCAAGAAACATAACAAGAGAATATTTAGAAAGGGCAAGTGGACAGAACTTTCTAGAGAGTGGGTAAGTAAAGGTGGCGAAAAACTTTTAACTTATTATGATATAGCCAACGAGGGTTATAGAACTGCTAAAGGTCAATACACATTAATTGCAGTTGGGGGTAGTGAATAATGCCAAACAAACATTTTTGCCAAGGACCAACTTGCCACGAACAAACAACACAGGACAGGTTTCTAAAATCTAGAGGCGTGGTTCGTGGTCGATATGCATATTTAAATTTAGACTCACAAGGTTGGAGTGCAAGTGGAGATAAATTCTTTTGCTCTCAACGATGTAAGTTTGATTGGTTAGAAACTAATATGGAAAACATTGAACAAGGTCGACCGATTGAGTTTATCAGACACAGACGAGAGAGTGGTGGAACTCCAAATTTATGGTATGAAAAAAAAACAGAAACTCATCAGAATACTTGGAGTGGTGGAACTTATACAACTAGTCAAATTAGAAGAATAGAAAGGGTTGACACTAATAATGAATAGTATAATATCCCATACATAAACAAGAAAGGATAATTATGAAAACAATTAAATACAATAACAAAGAATACAAACTACCATTTGATGTACAATTACCAGAAGACCCAACAGCTGAGGTTGAGGTTAAGAATAGATTTAGTGGACAGAGTACAACAATGCCAGAGTTTGCAGCAGCAGTATACGACGCAATCATTGGCAGCGAAATGTTTGGCGACTACGACACAGTTCGTAAAGGATTGGACTGGTTTAAACAACACTTCGCTAAACAATATATGGTCGTATTAGACTAATCACACAACATAACAGTTAACATTGGACCCCAAACAATAGGGGTCCAATCCCATTTGGGATAATGCTTGTTAACACTGGGCCCACCCACCCGCCTGTAAAAGGGGTCCCAAAGTTTTTACCTTTACGGTTTGATTTAGACATAGATATGCTATAAAAACCAAATGACAACTAAACAGAAGTGAAAAAAATTCTGCAAAAAATTATATGAAACAAGAAATCATTGACAAACTGCCGCCTGACGCGCAGAAAGAATTTCTAAAACTAGCAATGAAGCTAGATGAAAAAACCAAACAAGAAAAAGTCCACAATGATTTTTTAACATTCGTTAAACACGTTTGGCCTGAATTTATTGAAGGTAAGCACCACAAAAAAATTTCAGAAAAATTTAATGACATTGCAAATGGTAAAATAAAAAGACTTATTATAAATATGCCACCTAGGCATACAAAGTCTGAGTTTGCATCTTTTTTACTTCCTGCTTGGATGGTAGGACGTAGACCTAATTTAAAAATTATACAATCCACGCACACCACAGAACTTGCAATAAGATTCGGTCGTAAAGCTAAAACTCTTATGGACGATCCGGTGTACAAGCAAGTTTTTAAAACAAGACTACGAGAGGACAGTCAAGCAGCTGGTAAATGGGAAACCGAACAAGGTGGTGAATATTATGCAGCCGGTGTTGGATCTGCGATCACGGGCCGTGGTGCGGATTTACTTATTATTGATGACCCACACTCGGAGCAAGACGCATTAAATGTAACAGCTCTTGAGCGAGCTTATGATTGGTATACATCAGGACCACGTCAGCGTTTACAGCCAGGTGGCGCAATCGTTGTGGTAATGACAAGATGGAATATGAAAGACTTAACCGGTATGTTGTTAAAGAACCAAAAAGAATTGAAATCAGATCAATGGGAGATAATAGAGTTTCCTGCAATCCTACCATCAAAGAAACCTGTGTGGCCACAGTATTGGAACATCGATGAACTAGAAGGTGTTAAAGCTTCTATCTCTGTTGGTAAGTGGAACGCGCAGTGGATGCAAAACCCAACAGCTGAAGAAGGATCATTAATTAAACGTGAGTGGTGGAAGGTTTGGGACAAAGGATATATCCCACCATTGCAACATATCATTCAAAGTTATGATACAGCATTTTTAAAAAAGGAGACAGCCGACTATTCTGCTATTACTACCTGGGGTGTATTCTATCCTGATGACGATTCACCTGCTAATTTGATATTATTAGATGCATTTAAGGAACGACTAGAGTTTCCAGAACTTCGTAAAGAAGCTCTTGAACAATACCGATACTGGCAACCCGAGACAGTTTTAATAGAATCCAAAGCATCTGGAATGCCATTAACATTTGAATTGCGTAAAATGGGTATTCCTGTTATAAACTACACACCTAGTAAAGGTAACGACAAACACGCTAGAGTAAACGCTGTGTCTCCGATTTTCGAGTCGGGGCAAATTTGGGCGCCGGACGAAAAATTCGCAGAAGAGGTTATTGAAGAATGTGCATCATTTCCGTATGGGGATAATGACGATTTGGTGGACAGTACAACACAAGCGATAATGCGCTTTAGACAGGGAGGTTTTATTGGTCACCCTGAAGACGAAAAAGATGAAGCATTACCGCGAACAGAGAGAACGTATTACTAATGGCGACAAAACAATTATTTCAGATTCTATTAAAAAATAGAGATGGTATCAAACAAGGTATCACAAAAGTTCAAGACATAGTCACAGAATATTTATCAACAACTGGAGCAAGAGCTATTTCTCCAGACGAAAGATTTACAATCAACAAAGAGTTTTCAGAACTTGCACCAAGCAATGTAGTAGGAGATATCTTTGGAGATTTTCAAGGATTACAAAAAGATGCAGGTGACGTCGTAACAGACACACCTTTTACAGATAAAGTAAGACAACAAAACCCTGGTGTAGAATTAAGAGGTGATGAAACTTTTGGTGAGTTAACAGAGAAGTTAGGAAAACCAAAAGACCAAGGCCTCGGTTCGCTATACCCTAGAGGAGAACCAGGTGAGATCTTCGATATACAAAATGATAAAAGAAGAGAAGTTGCAGAATTTATGAAAGAGATGCGTAAAGCTGGGATTCAAAATGAAGATGTAATGAACACTGCAAAAATTACAGACGTTGCAGAAGGAAAACGAGCCGCGACCACTTTAGCGCGAGCCGCGGATATGAATGCAGACACAGCGATCAAACAAGAACTATTAGGAACTCTTGATGAAGACATTGCTACAAACAGTCCAAGATTTTTTCAAGAAGAATTTATGGGTTATGATTCTATGGGTAACTTGTTAGAAAATATTACAACAACAGTTAACAATGGAATCTACGATGACTTAATCGCACAAGGTGTACCAGAAGATAAAGTGTCATCTATATTTAGATACATTGCAAGTGTTAGAGATAATATGAAATACGATCCTAAAGCTGTGTTACGTAAAATTGCAGATGACGTTGAGATGGAAGATATAAAATATGACACCACTTTTTGGGACAACTACATCGATGAAATATTAACAAGAATACAAAAACCCGAACCGAGGTTCGCGGACGGAGGATTAGTATAATGGCAAGATTTAATATGACCTATCACGGCTCTCCATCTGCTCAATCAATTATGAGTCAAGGGTTCAGACCCGGAGGAATAATGAGTGTTGCTCCAGGACAAGTTTTTTCTACACCTAACTATGGATTTGCATCAGGGTATGGAAAACCAGTAGGTATGGTTACTTCTAAAGGAGCTTTTTCAATGCCTTCAATGAATTTTTCAACAGGTAATTTTGGAAGTGAAGTAGTTCAAAGTCCAAAAGCTGCTACAAGAGGAATGAATCTTGCAAACAAATTAGGAACTACATATACAAGTTCTAGAGCCAAAGATTTAATGTCAGGAAGAACAGTTTCAGGTTTAGGTGGAAGCACTCCAGGAAATTTAATGAGAGCTTTAGGAATTATGGGAAGTTTACCTGCTCAAACAGCTTTAATGTCTTTAAGTCCAACACCTGCTAATGCAGATGAAATTAATATGACAGCGGAAGATTTTGCTAATTTAGCTAATGCAGAAGTAACTCCACAAACATATTCAAACATACCTGAATTAACTCAATTAATAGATGACAATCCTGATATAAATAGTCTTGCAGAAGCACAAGAATATGCTAATCAAAATAGACCCAATATGTCAGACATCGCAGGTCTTGGAGATTTAGGAAATCCTACAGGTGATTCTAGAGTTGTATCAGAAGAAATGGGTATGACAGGCACACCAAATTTTGGCAGACCATCAATGGCAGACATTGCAGGTCCAATAAACGAAAATTTAATTGATAGAGGAAACCCTTTTAATGATTCTAGAATTGCTCCTGAAGAACGAGGGCTATCTGGTTTTCCTGGATTAGGTCAAGTAGACCCAGGTTTTCAAAATGTATTAGATGCAAGAGAAGCAAGAAGAGGTCAAATTGAAATGCAACAAAATCCAGACTACGGACAATTCTTTGATCCAGCACCACTTAATGAAGAAAAAAGAGGTATAGATTTAGGTTTACTTGGTCTGTTAGCAGGACCAGCTGGTTTTCTTACAGGATCAAATGCATTAAGAGGAATAGGTCTGGCTGCAAACATTGCATCTGGCAGAGCAGGTAGAGCATTAGGTGCAGTTGGAAGAGGTATTGGATCTTTAGGTAGTAAATTTGCTGGTAAGATGAGAGGCATTAATCCAACAACAGGAAGACCTAATACTCAAGCACAGTATGAAGCAAATAGATCAGCTAGACAAACTCAAAGTAGAATAGATAATATGTTAGACAGAAAAGCTAAAGGCAAATCTTATTCAGAGAAAAATTTAAGTGACTTAATTGGTAAACAAATTGCAAGCAGAGCAGACAAATCCGGAAAAGGTAAAAAAGGTGGATTTACAAATCCTGGTAAAGGAAGTTACGGACCTCACAGTGGAGGAGGAAGTGACAGCGGCGGCGGTGGTAAAATAGTTTGTACTATGATGAACAACTCTTACGGCTTTGGATCATTTAGAAATAAAATCTGGTTAAAACATTCAAGAGACTTACCTAAAGAATATGAAGTAGGTTATCACACAATCTTCTTACCATTAGTTAAATTTGCAAAAGGCGAAGGCAAACTTAATAAAGTAGTTAAGAAAACTTTAGAGCACATTGCAAAACATAGAACTTATGATCTTAAACAAGAGATGAAAGGCAAAACTCACTTACTAGGTCGAGCATATAGAAAAGTACTTGAACCTATTTGTTACATAGTAGGCAAAGCTTCAATGTTCACTAGGAGGGGATAGTGGCTCTTAAACCAAAAATAACAATAGAAGAATTAATAAGAATTTTAAATGAATCTAAAGATTTATCAGATTCAGAAACAGCTAAAATTTTAAATAAAAATTATACCACTTCAAAATATGGTAAAGAATTTACCCCTACTAATGTTCAAGGAGCAAGATATGCTTTGGACATTGCAACAAACACTTCTAAAGAAACATTAGGTGTTAAAAAAATTGAAAAAGTTTCAAAATATTTAGCAAGAGAAATAAAAAAAGCAAACGAAGGAGACAAATTTGTTTCTAAACAAAATATAATAGAAAAAGCTGTAATAAAATTTAATATAAAAACTGGAAAACCAAATAAAAAAGGAAAAGCAGGTGCAAGATATAGATTAAATTCTGGAACTTATCCAGTAATTGATACTTTAGAAAGTACAGAACAAAAAATAGATACTGTATTAAAAAGAATGCTTATGGATGATAAGCCTTTAAATGATCTTTGGTATAAGACTGTTGCAAAAAAAACAGGCATTACTCCTCAATCAATTTCAAATTCTTTTAAAGCAGGAAAAGTTCCTACCTACAACACTATAAAAGATCAAGGTGCAGATATTATAGCTAAAAAACTTGATTCAGGCGCAGCAAAACAAATTTTAAGCAAATTATCTTTTTCTGATCAATTAACAAAAGCAGACGAATTGTTAGAAGGAAGACCTATAATATCTTTTGGTGCAGATGTTGGTAAAACTTTTCAACCTAAATATACTATTATGAATTTTGCTTTTCGTAATTGGGATCAAAATCTTGGTAAAGGTCCTGTAAAATTTTTTGATAAAAAAGGTAAAGAAATACCTTGGGGGTTTGGAAAAAATTTAAAAGGAAAAGATATATCATTTAGTTATAAAGGAAAAAAATATAATTTAGCAAAATTAAGTGATACTTCTGTTTTAAAAAAAGATTTTGCAGAAGCGTATAAAATAGCTAATCAATCAACTGCTTTTAAAAATAAAAAAATTGATAACCCTTTTAAAAAATCTTTTGTAATAGACGGAGTTACTTATAAACCAGGAGACCAAATTCCTGTAAGAAGTCTCGTAAAAAAAATTCAAGTTGATGGTTATAAGTGGAGTTCTAGATATAAAACTATTGATATTCTTCACGGTCCTAAAGGAGTTAAAGGAGAACCTTTTACTAATTTAAGATTTAATACAAGCGACATTAATACAGTAGAAATGACTTTAGATAATTCCTTGAGAGCAGGAAATATTACTAAATCACAATTTAATAAAGCTTTTAAAACTTTAAATGAACCTTTTGCAGGATTAAAAGGAAAAGATTATGAACAAGCAATTATTAAAAGATTAGAAACTCAAGCAAAAGATATTCAAAAAAAAACATTTTCTAGTTTTGATCAATTTCAAAATATAATTAAACAAAATATAATAAGCAAAGCTACAAATAATGATAATAATATATGCGAAGTAGTTTTTGGAGCTAAAGGACAAGCTAATGGAGGACCAGTAGGAGGTGGATGTGCTAAACAAATGGAACTTGAATTTGATAAAGCTCCAGAACAAACATTAAATAAAATTGCACAAAGTAGTGATTCTACTTTAAAAGGTTTTGCTCAAAGATCTTTA
>Ga0208767_1004148_pt1 | contig 10290 bp, 6 predicted proteins | sample VirMetDEL_Mar_21_FD_184514 | JGI IMG/M metagenome (GOLD analysis project Ga0208767, IMG submission 184514) | Aqueous microbial communities from the Delaware River and Bay under freshwater to marine salinity gradient to study organic matter... | ecosystem: Environmental > Aquatic > Marine >... | reverse complement strand
TGCATAAGAGACAGGATACAATTATTGTTGCACAGATGCAAATTGTGCAAGAAGTATTAGCACAAAATCATCCTCAAGTTTGGTTAGATATTAAGAATAAAATGCAGGAGAAGTTACAATGAGTTGGAAAACTATTATTAGAAAAGAACTTGTAACAAGATTATTTTCCAAGAAAGAAATTCAAGATATTTCTAACGATAATTACATGATGGCTGATATGGACATTAAAATGGAACAAGACCCTTCTGCAATATTTCCGATGAAATGTTACATTTGTGATAAAAAAATTAATAATTGGGCAGATGGTAGTAAAGTAAACAATAAAGAAGTATGTAGTTCTCACTTACATGATTGGGTAGATAAAAGACATTTTGAACATATGGCTACTCCAAAAGGTCAATTTTCTGCGGCAGTTGGTAGAGAACTTTCGGATGGTAGTGAAACTTTATCTATTCAAGACAATATTAATTATGATGCATATAGAGCAAAAATGAGGGAGTTACAATGAGTTGGCAAAGTATTCTAAAAGCATCTAAAGATAAGGCATCTTTACCGCCGGAAAAAATAAATCGTAACGCACAGAAATTTTTAAACACACCCGTTAAACCATTAGTAAGAAGAAAAAATGAGTTAACTTATTTCTTAGCATCTTATTTGGATGATGCTCAAACGCTTAAAGAACTTATTTCTGAATGGAAAGAAAGTAAAAAAATGTTAGAGTATAAGAATGCAACCTTAAGATTAGAAAGTATTAGTAAAGGTGTAAATATACTTAAAAAATATTTTGAAAATATAATACCAATTGAAACACAAAGAAAAACTGAATCCGATGAAGAGAAAACAGAAAGATTAGTACAATTCTTTTCTAAATTACCTAATCCACCTACTGCATCAGATATCCCTACTATGGAAAATAACTTAGATATTCTAACAAAGTTTACAGAAAAAACCAAGTTAACTAGCAAACAAAAAGATGCTAAGAGTATAGATAAAATATTTGACTCAATTATAGATAGAGATGTTGACATAGATAATTTAGATGTTTCTAATTTTAACGCTAAAGATTTGGATGCATTAGTAGAATATATTACTGATAGAAGAAATAGAAGTAGAATGAAAAGACTTAGACCCAATAAAATGAAAAAACTAAAAGAAATAATTAATGAAATAGAAAGTAAAAATAAAGATTTTATTGGTATAGGATATGAGACAAATGGAGCAATATTAACATTACCTGCTACTTTTGATGAAAGGTTAAAATCATCTCTTTCTGATTTTAATTTTGAAAACGAAGGAGAAGTAAAGAAAGTTAAACTACCTCTTTTTATTACTGAACAACAGGGTAAAGATTTAGCAGGTGGTTCTTTAGAAGAAGAATTGACCATTACTCCATTAGGTGAAGTTTTTGGTATTGATGAATATTCTGATGTAGAATTGGCTGTTTCAGATTACATTTCTATAAATAAGGGTTCTATAACAAATGAAATAATAGTGAAATATTTTGATTTAATGTTAAATAATCCAAAATCATCAAAGGGCTTCAAAACTAATAGAGATAAATTTTTACCATATATGAACCCATCTCAAAAAGAAGAGGCTAGTATAATATTTGGTATAGAAAAGGGTAACACTAGTAGATTCAATACTTCCCTGCGATATTTTATAGAAAACTTAGGATTACCATTAGGAAATATATCAACTACAAAGGAAAGTACTAGAAGTTTTGATAAAGTACTACTTGAATTAGCAAATAATAAACATGATGGTACTGCACTTCAAAGAGAATTTAATAGACAATTAAAAGGAAAGGATAGTAAAGCACCTAAACAAATTAAACCTGCAAAAGGTTCGTTTCGAGATGAAAAGGGAGATTTTAGTCTTGAAGAAAGAGAGGTAGTAGAAGAGGATGAGAAGGGTGAGAAAACAGTAAGAACAATATTACCTCTTACTTCTAAAACAGGCGTAAGTATGAAAGGAATGTCAAAATTTTTAGATACTGTTAAAAAGGATAATAGATTATATGATGAATTAGTAAAATTGGCTGAAATGAGCGAAAATATACCAACAAAAACTACTTCCACATCTAATGAAGTTGAAAAGTTTGTTAAAAATTTCCGTGAAGAATATGAAAAAATTGAAAATAGAAGACAAAAAAGAAGATATTTACTTACTGAAGTTGATAAGTTTAAAGAAATTGAAGAAATTAAAAACTTAAATCTTGATGATGAAAAATTAGAAGACTTACTCAAAGAAGGAGATATAAGTCAAATAAATTCTAGTAGTATACAAGATGCTAATAAAATAAACATCTTTAGAGAAGCATTTAAAGAAGGTGGTAAACTTTTTGACATTAATTTACCTAACTTAGAGAAAGCAATAAAATCATTTGATGTAGATTTAATTTCTATTTTTTCTCTACTATATTATTTATCTATTTTATATCAAGATGATGACTTTACGGATGAAATGTTTGAGTATGCTGATGATGAGGGTGAAACGATAGAAGATGAAAAGGAACAACAGGAAAGAGAAACTAGACATAAAACATTCATGGATAAAATTAAATCTAAATATACAGAATATAGGACTAAATTCTTAGAAGACATTAAAGGAAAAATTGAAGAAGTTTTAACTAAACCCATCCTAATAGGCACTAAAGATAATCCCTCACCTAATGAACCATCAGCAAGCCTCATTGATTTTGGTGTAACAGGAACAAAGGAGGAAGTAACTACATGATGAAACTAACAGAAGAAATTTTTGAAACGCAGGATTTTGTAAATCAATTTTTGAATTCTACACGAACAAAAATTGAAACTAAAATAGAGGATTTTGTAGAAAAGAAATTAAAGAGTGAAGGTAAAAGTAATGACTTCAATGAGCGTCAGGCAAAAGAAGAACTTGATAAAAAGAAAATTACTCAAGAAGAATTTGATAATAGAAAAAGAGAATATCTCGAATATGAAGATATGTTAGAAAGTAAAATTGATGAAGTATATGCAGATATGCTTAGCAATTTTCCGGTCATGAGTTTCTTAAAATATGCAGAAGAAGAAATTACTAGTAATTCTGAAAGTGATGATAATCTAGCACAACCCGACTTATTGAGATTTGATTCTAAACTTGATAGTGAAATAGAATTAAATGATTATTTTATTCGAGAGGATATTAAAGAGGGTCGTGATTATCTTGTGGCAAAAGAGATTCAAAACAGAATAAAAACCTATCTTTTTGATAAATATCCTAAGTTGGATAAATTAACTAACAAGGGAATTTTCATTCGAGATTTAATATCTATATTAAAAAATTTAGCAAGAGAAAATAGTCCTACTAGTCTTGCTTTAAAACCAAAGGCTACAATGGAATATTTAGATAAATCTAAGGAAGCACGATTAAAACAAATATTTTCTTATTTCAGATTAAATAATAAGAGGTTAAATGTTGACACGTTTTTCCAATTGAAAAATCCTTCTTTTAGTACTTTAAGAATGGAAGGTAGATTTGATGAAGAAAAATTAGCAGATGCAAAAGATTTGTTGACTCGCAGTTATGCAGGAAAACAAGCAGAACAAGTTAAACCTTTGTTACAACGTATAGATAAAAAATTAACGGGGGTAGATTTTGGTGAAGTTGAGGATTTAAAATTAGGATTAGATACGGATAAATTTGTAGGAACACTAGATTTGAAAAAGGTTAGTAGAAGAAATTCCATATATGCTTATTGGCGTAAAACCAATATGGATTTTAAAACAGTTAAAATATCAATAAAAAACTTTCAAGAACAACTACGTGATGTAATAGAAAATTCTGAAGACATGAATAGAGATATAGAAATACTTGCTAATGACATTATTAATTTTGATATAGAATATGGGGGAGACAAAGATGCATTAAATTATATTGTTAAAGTAGGTGCTAAATCTATTAAAAGATTAGATAAGAATGATAGGTATGTAAAGGCATTTGAAAATCTAGGAAAATTTACTAAACAATCAGCAAGAGAAAAAGAGGGTCTTTCTGACAAAACTAGAATGGAAAGTTCTAGAGATGTTGCTCAACAAAAATTTAGGGATGAAAAATCTAATCAAACAAAAACAGACCGTAAAGCAGGAGATTATGGATTACGAGCCGATGCCGCACCCGAAGGGGGGCAGAGTGAATTTGATGAAGATTTGGAATCAGATAAAGCAAGACAACTGGCGGCAAAATATAGTGATAAAGGAGATTTTGCAGGATTAATGCAAGAAATAACCTTTGATGATGCAACAGGTCGAGGAATGACAGGATTAGTAGATGGTCTTGATACTTTTGGAAGAGAATCAAGTGAATTAGTTAACGTTGATGTAGACCCCTTATTTGGTTATGCATTTTTAACTGATAAAGATGTATTTAAAAATTTAGCATTATTTGAAGATGAACTTGAAAAACTTACAATAAAATTACAAACTTTATCCAATATGGGTAAAACTGTAAATTTAGAGGTTGATTACGATGATGCTATAAATGATTATTTAGAAGAATTACAGGAGTTAGTAATTTCAGACAAAAAAGAATTTTATCTACCTATTTCACCGGAACTAAACAAACTTGTAGACTCGGTAAATTATGAAAAAATGGTTGCTAAGGTTGAATATATACAAGAATTCTTAGAACTAATTTCTAAAATTATAGAGTTTGGAGAGAAATCAGAACAATCAAGTGCGGGTGGTTCTGCTAACATTACAGGAAAGAAACGTGGAGCAGGTTATGATGCAAAGGATTTATCACGACAAAATACAAGAGACTTATTTAAGGAAATAGGAGAAGCAAAGGATGCATTTGATGAGATGTTGGATAACATACTTTCCTATTATGTAACTCCAACTGAAACATCATATAGGCCGTTTAACTCAAAAATTAAAATTACCAACACTAGGTTAAATGCAATATTATCAAAAGCAAAGTCACAAGAAGAACCCTATTTTCACTTATTATCTCTATATATTACCGGAGTGGAGAATCTTTTCCCAAGTGGTAATTTCAAAGCACTTGAGTCTATTACAGATTTGTTAAAATTCCTAACTACTGCTTCTAGATTTACCGATAAAGAAAAATTAGAAGAAAGATTAAAAGTATTGAGAATGGAATTAAGAAATATATATGATTATTCCTTTGACGATATTATTGAAGAGGAATTAAATGCTTATTATTATGGAACATTAAAAAGAACTCTTAATAGAAAACAATTAGACAATCTAAAATTATTTGGTAAAAATTCAAAAGAAGTGTATAATAATGTTTCCAGTAATATTGACATTTATCCATTACATGCTCTAATACAAATAGTACGAGATAACCAAAAGCAGTTAGAGGATAAAATTGAAGAGTTAAAAGATAAGGGTTCAGAAGGGTTTGACTCCGACACACTAAAAGATTTTATCAAACAAATGAAAGTATTTAGTGAAACTATTACTAAAAGTGATACGGAAATCAATTTATTAGAAGCACATGATAATATTAGGAAAATGCTAAACAAGCCCGTTTATTATAAATATGGAAATATAGAAGATTTTACTAATGTATCTACTACAATTGATATATTAAAATCTACATTTAATGTTGATGTTACTGCTTTGGATATAGAAAATATTGTTCAGGAAACAGATTCTATGGAAAATTTAGGGCTAAAATATGGTATTCCATCTGAAGGAGTTTATTTTATCAAAGGTAACTTTAGGTGATATATATGATTAAAAAATTTCATCCTCGACTTAAACAGATATTGCAGGATAGAGATAAAGTTACTACACAATTAGGTTCAGAAGAAGATATGAAAGAACTATGGGATGCTAGTAATCCTGATATGCCACATAAGTTAAGAGATAGTGGTTATCCTATAGATAATTGGTTTGGTGTTATACTTGATGAAAATGGAAAGGCTAGATTAGTTTCAGTTACAGGTCATGCAATAAGAACGGGTAAAGAAGGAAACCCTTTTGCATATATTGGGGGAAATAAAACTCATCCTGATTATAGAGGTAAACGAATAATAAGTTCAGCAAGAGATAAAAATTTAGAAATGGTTGGTAATATCCCTAAAGTCGCTAGTTATACTTCAGCAGGTAAAAAAAGATTTAAAAAACCAATAGTTAGTGAGCCACAAGAACATGAAGTTGTACCCGATAATGTAATACAAGAAATGCAACGAAGAGTACGGGAAATGCCAAACGCTGATACTTGGGGAATTCATAAGCATTGGATGGATATTTTAAGGAGATAACATGGAATTAGATAATTTAGATTTAGTTTCTGCTATGGATATGGAGATATCTAAAAATTCTTTTCCCTATTTTTTTCAAAATGTATTAGGTATGATGTATCCTGAATACATGCAGGAATGGTTAGAATTGATGCAGGGTACTGATAGAACAGTTATTATTTGTAGTCGTGACCACGGAAAATCTGTATTTATGCACAGTTGGGTAGTTTGGAATCTTGTGTTTCAAGAGCCACCATATCAGATGCTATACATTTCATCTAACCAAAAACAGACTCTTGTTCATATGAGAGAAATTGATAGGATATTTAATCATCCGGCACTTAAAAAATTTAAACCTAGTAGAGGTTGGGCTATTGGTAATATTCAGTTAACCAATGGTAATGCGATTTTAGAGCGTTCCGTTGGTTCTCAAATTAGAGGTCTTCATCCTCAAGAAATTATCATTGATGACCCTTTGAAAGAATTTAGTATGGTAGGTATTCAACGTGTTACAGATTGGTTTTTTGGAGATATGATACCAACACTTCACCATACTTCTAATTTAAGAATGATAGGTACGCCATTTACATATACTGATATATTCACACAGTTAGAAGAAAATGAGGCTTATACTGTTAGAAAATATCCATGTCTAAATTCTTTAAATGAACCATTATGGGAAGAACGTTGGAACTATGATGCTCTTATGCAAAGAAAAGCAGAAATAGGTTCTTTAAAATTTACAAGAGAATATCTTTGCGTTCCAATTTCTACAGGTACTTCTTTATTTAATCCTGAATTTGTAGATAAATGTAAAGCAAGAGATTATGTTTTAAAATTAGGACATAGAAAAGATAAAGGATACAAATATTATGTCGGTGTTGACCCTGCTATCTCAACTGATGGAGACTATAATGTAATTACTGTTATAGAAATGGATGATGAAAAAAATAAAACCATTGTACATATAGATAGAGCGAAGAATGTAGACTTTAGACAAAATATAGAAAAGATTAGATTAATAGGAGCAATTTTTGAACCGGAAGTTATTCTATTTGAAACAAATACCTTTGCTAAATCTTTCACTCAAGAATTAAGAAATATTTCAGATTTAAATGTTCAAGATTTTAATACTACAAGAAAGAAGAAACAGGAAATAATTCTTAGTTTACAGATGAATATTGAAAATGGAAAAATAAAATTCCCTTATGGAGATAATAATAGCAGACAGGTAACTAATCTTTTAATTGAAGAACTATCTATGTTTTCTATTACTCAAGCAGGTAAATTTGAAGGGGTTGGGGCTCATGATGACCTAGTAATGAGCCTTGCATTAGCCACCGCCGCCACACATAATTCTACAGAAGTATTTATGTTGTTAGATGATATGGGCATCTTTGACGAACCTAAACAACAATTAGCCCGACCCGCTTCCGGCTTAATGGGGTTAAACTTTTAGAGGTGAAAAAATGGCTGAAAAACTTAGTGAAATGTTTGAAGAGTTAAGTGAATCAGCAAAAGAAGATGAAGCCTTAGAAGCAGAAGAACAGAGTAAAATTGATGATATGAAAAATGCCAGTGTAAATGACTGGTTTGAATCACAACCAATCTTAAGTCACTTTGATATTGAAAAAAAATATGCTAAAGAATTTAATACTAATTTATCTCAAGCAAAAAAAGAATTAAATATTGTTGTTAAAAAATATGAAGTAGAAGGAAATGATATACCTACAGTAGTTAAACAATTAAAAAAATATAGAAGAACACTAAAAGGAAGTGCAAAAGTAGATATTACAAATTCGATAGACAATTTAATAAAAGCATATTCTGAACATCTTAGTACTAGTATAGATGATATATATTGGATTAAAAAATACAAGTCCATATTAAATGATATGGTATGTAGTGAAGATAATATTATAAAATTGTCTTATGTTTCTGAAGAATCTACAAGAAGGGAGATTATTGATACTCTTTGTAAATATTGGGAAGATAAGTTACATATGAGGGATATGCCATATAATTCAGATTATGCCAAATTGAATAAGTCTATGTCTGTTTCAAAAAGAGAATTCAAATCTATATTGAGAAAATATATGACAAGTACAAGAACTAAAGATATTATTAAGCATGAAATATTAAAAGCAGTATGTGAAGATAATGGTATTTCTTCTCGACAAATACATGAAAGATTACCCAATAGATTATTTAAGAAAACTTCACCAACTATTATTTCAAAAATGGCTAAAAGTATGGATATAACAAATGTAAATGGTGCATTCTATAAATTGAATGATGATATCAAAAAAGACATTTATGCCTATACTGCGGCATTTATAGATTCAGATGGATATATCACAATGGATAAAAACTACAATCCTAGAGTTGGATTGATAGCAACAGGAGAAAGAGGAAAGGCGTTCATGATGGAAATGCATAAGTCTCTAGGTTGTGGTAGATTACATCTTGACCAAAAATCACCACAGGCTACTAGGTCTGTTCAAAGATTGAATTTCTATTCGGGTGATGATGTAGTAAAAATATTAACAAAATGTAGGCCACACTTTAAAATGAAAGGGGCTAACGCAGACATACTATTGGAACTAGTAAGGATGAAGAAGTCACATAAAAAAGCAGAATGGTATGAATCTAGAAGGGAAGAATTATTTAAATTAATGAAATATGAAAATCATAAAGACCATGTAGGTTATGATTTTTCTCAATATGGAATAGACCCAACTACTGTTGCTAAATATCATGAAAATTCTAAAATGTTTGAAATGGATAAACTAGAAGGGATTGTGGTTTAATGGCAGAAAGAAGAAGATTTAGTTTTACAAGTTTATTTAGAAATACAACACCTAAACCACTAGACCGTAGTGTATATAATATTGGAATACAAGAAAAAGATACATCTTATTTATTGACTTCTCCGGTAATATATCATATTGCTCAACAATCTGTAATTGTTAGAACATGTACTACACAATTAAAACAAGAAGTGTTTAGAAGAGGATATATATGGGAAGAAAAATTTGCATTGAGGTGTAATAAATGTGGAAAGGAACATAAGACTCCCGTTAAGGAATGTGGCGATTGTGAAGGAACAGATTTTTCTAAACCTGACCCTAAACAATTAAAATACGCTAAAAAAATGTTAGGAGGCTACGTGAATAAATCTGAACAAATGTTCATTGATGTTCTAAAAGAAATGGAAGATGACTTAAACATCATGGATGATGCATATTTAGTAATGGTAAAAGAATATTATTTAGACAATGATAATAATATAAAAATGCATAGAATAAAAGAAGTTTATCGAGGCGACCCAATAGGTATGCATATTTATTCAGACGACAAGGGGGAACGAGGAAATGCCGGATATACTTGTTTAAGACATAGAAATTTTATTAGTCAAAATCCAACAGGTACTTGTGAAACATGTAATTCTAAATTATATCCAGTACATTTTGTTAATAGAACTAAGGGTGAAGAACAGTATTTTATCAAAGGAGAAGTATTACATTTTAGTAAATATTCTCCAAGTAGAGTATATGGTTTATCTCCAATAATTACTTTATGGAATAATGTTACAACATTAATTGCTATGGAAAATTATGTTAATTCTTCTTATACTAAAGCAAGAATGCCTAAAGGAATATTAGCAGTACAAACTAGAAATATGGATTCCATGAAGTCTTTTTGGAGAGGTGTTAAGGAAAAGATGGAGAAAGACCCGCACTTTATTCCAGTAATGGGTATTGAAGCCGAAGGAGGAAAGGGTTCTATTGAATGGGTAAAGTTCATGGATAGTTTAAAAGAAATGGATTACATGTCAGTTAAAGATGATTTGAGAGATAGAATTTCTGCTTTCTATGGAGTAAGTAAAATCTTCATGGCAGACAATTCTGCTAGTGGCGGATTAAATAATGATGGTATGCAAATACTTGTTACTAATCGTGCAGTAGAAATGGCACAAACAATATGGAATAATTATGTATTTCCATTTATGACACAAGAGTTTGGTATTATAGATTGGCAATTAAAATTAC
>Ga0208767_1004143_pt1 | contig 10302 bp, 21 predicted proteins | sample VirMetDEL_Mar_21_FD_184514 | JGI IMG/M metagenome (GOLD analysis project Ga0208767, IMG submission 184514) | Aqueous microbial communities from the Delaware River and Bay under freshwater to marine salinity gradient to study organic matter... | ecosystem: Environmental > Aquatic > Marine >... | reverse complement strand
TGATATGATCTTAGCTTTTTCTTTTTGCTTATCTTGGTAAGGTGTGATCTTTATAAAATCATCAAAATTTTTTTGCACATCTTCTATTTTGAAAATGTTAGTTAGTATCCCCTGAAAATAATCATGCACTTTACTACCAGCATTAAAACTAATACTAGGATTTTCTGGAAGAAAACCTAAGTATTCTTTTAATGGATATTTAATAAACCAAACATTATTTTGTAATGCTGTTTGACTTGGTGATGTAGTAGCTTTTTTGAAATCCCCTTTTATATAGACTTCGTCAGTTAACCTTTCATTCATTGACAAATCATTTATATATTTTTCAACACAAAGTCAACACTTTAAATATTGATTTATGAATAAAAAAATGTATAAGCAATTAATGTTTCCAGAATGGGTTTATTATAGGAAATGGAAAATTAAAATAGAATATATAGGCAAAAAAAAGGCAAATAAACTTAATTGTCTTGCTATGTATTTGCCTGATAAAAACAAGATTTTAATTTTAAAACACCAGTCCTATGAAAATATAATTAATTCCTTACTGCATGAATGTTTGCATGCAATCTGTAATTTAGATAACCTAGAGGTTGCAAAATATGGTGAAGAAAAGATAGTATCTAATTTTTCAGACGCTATCATAAGACTAATTAAACAAAATCCTTTACTGCCAAGACTACTAAAAAAAATTAAAAGATGAATTTAGAAACTATAAATTTAAACTGGGAAGAAATACTATCTGGTGCAATTACTGGATTGTTGAGACAATCTGAAAGTATGAGACAAAATATTGCTTGGGGTCATAATGCTAATTTTAACATTTATGATAAGTGGGGTATGACTATTTCTGGCTCATTATGCGAACAAGCTTTAGCTAAAAAGATGAAAAGTTATTTCAGTCATAGCGTAAATAATTTTTATGGGTCTGACTTAATCATTAATAATAAATCTGTTCAAGTAAGATCACAATTGATGTCCAAAAAAACCAACAATCTTATCATAAGACAAGGGTATAAAAAAACAGACTATTATTTTTTAGTCGGTGATGATACACCTACATATACATTCTTTGGATACATAGCCCCAAAAGATATTGAAATACTTGGTGAATGGACAAACTTTGGCCACAATTCAAGACCTTATGTTTGGTCTATTCCAATAGATAAATTAAAACCTATTAGTCATTTTAAATATGAAAGATAAATCATTTTTTAAAGTTGAACATCAGTTATTGGATAATACAGTTCTTAAACCAGTTGAGAAATGCCTTTTAATGCTCCTTAGAAGGCTTAAAACAGCTCCTAGAGGGTGTACCCCTAGTCATTCCTACCTTATGAAAAGAACATCAATTAAACACAGGAAAACGCTTGTTAAGCATTTGGATAAACTTCAGTTATTTGGTTATATAACTTGGCAAAATAGGGGGAAAAACCAGACTAACAAATATTACTTTAGGGAAGATAGCCAATTCCAATCCATTCTGCAAAGCAACCTAAGATTAAGAAGTAAAATGTCCTTACAGCAAAAGCAATTATACAATGATAGAAAGTTATTAAAGGGTATAAACAATAAAAAGGTAGTATTGATTGAAAGCTTAAAGAAATAGGGGAGGTATAATTTTGTCACCTATGGGTGTATAAAAAATATACCTGAATTAAGATATATAATATTAATAATTACTAGCTACAAATATGGTACAGAGCAAACAAATACAATATTGTCTTAGCAGGGTTAGGAAGTCTTTAAATGCTGACTATAGAATGGCTATAAAAAGAAATAAAAGTAATAGACCAAAAAACCCCCCCCTGATTGATTTACTGGAATACTTAAAAAGTAAAAAAGTGTCCGACTTTGAGCTTGATAAGGTTGTTAATGATTATTGGAAAGCTGTTGAAAAAGACCCAAACTTTGAAAAACAATTTGCAGAGCAAATCAAGAACAAGTATAATAAAAATGTTTAAACACAATATCTAGGTATTAAAATACTTTTCCCAAAAAGTATTTGGATATGGCCAGTTTCTTACCCTTTCAAACTGGCCTATCCTCCTTGATCTTCTTTGTAATCATCAAGTTTTTTTAAGTTATTTATTTTACAGGTTAATAAACTTTCTACGCCTATGAGTTCTTTGTCTAAGTCTGTTATGACACAACTATTATTAGAATAATTAGGATGAGACATAACGATACCATATATGCCTCTAGTTTGATGAAAAACGTAATCACCTTTTTTAATCATTCAAATTCTTTTTCCATTTCAAGCTCACATCCATAACAACAATAACCAGTAAGTTCATCACCAGTACCGAATGGGTCAAGATCAAAAACTGGATAGCGATTAACAAAGTTACCGCTACCCAACGAAGTATCTTTTTTACAATGTACGCATTTATCACCTAAATCTATTTTCATTATGCTAACCCCAATTCTTGTATTTGTTTTGCTTGATCGTTTGTTATTTCTGTTTCTGAGTAAACTTCTATGGCGTTAAGCATCCAATCATCCCAAAAACAATTTTCTTTTAACTCATCTTTTTTGGAAATATCCCAATACTCCTTGCAATATCCCCATTCAGTTTTTCTTTTATCAAAAATACAACTAGCGATATGTTCATAATCACCAATTATACAGTTGAATTTTACTAAGTATTTTTTATTCATTTTTTCCCCTTTGTTGTTTGTTGTTAAAATAATTTCCCAAAATCATTTTCCAAGCTAACTTATTTTCTTTTTTTAAAGTTGTCAACATCATATAAACTAATTTTTTTAATTTAGTTTTATTCCCAACCTTTAGATTTTCTATATTTAACCCAGTAATCATTTTTTTTTCTATGCCTTTCTTTTAGCTGGTGACTGATAGCCAGTATTAAAGCTGACCCTATTATTATTATTAGTTCCATTATTCATCCTTTGTTATGTGTTTAACCTCATCTTTTTTAATGTTTTCACTTCCACAGCTAGCACAAATTTCAGTCATTTCTGAAAGTTCATACCAAGTATAATTTTTGTCAGGGTTAAACTCTTTTAAAATTGTACCCTCATCAAAGCTACAATCTAAACATTTCATTTTTTATCCTCCTCTATTTCATTTATTGCATCTCTAGCACAACATTCACACCAAAAATCTGATAAATTAACATTATGTTTTTTTTCATAATCTTCAATGGCTTCTTCTGTACCCTCACAAATATCATCTATACCTACAAAGCCATCATCTAAATGAAATATTGATTTACATTTATCACAATGCATTAACTCATCTTTAAAACTTTCAAAACATTCTATTGAATTAATATTCATTTCTTCCCCTTTGTTTGTCTGATTAAATTAGTTAATAGTTTGTTTGCTTCATTAAAATCTTCCATTATTTCATCATCATCAAAAAATAATTGGTCATTTTCTGAAGTCCAACCTTTAGGAAAATATTGTTGTATCAGGTCGCATAAATCATCATAAAAATAATCTATGCTTTTAACTTTTTTATTTTTATTTTTTTTCATCTTCTTCCCTTTGTTTTTTAGTGTCTTTAATGTACCAGTAAATAGTGACTGGAATAGCTATAGCTATGCTTATTATATTTAATAATAGATTTTCCATTATTTCCCCTTTGTTATTATTACATTAACTTTTTTAATACCTTTCCAATTCTTATAAGGCACTATTTCATATTTATCTTTACTAGTGTTAGCCATAGCTAAACTAGCTTTGATATAAGCTAACCAGTTATTAGCTAATATTTCTTGTTTTTGTTTGTCTGTCATTTTTCCCCTTTGTTGTATCTACAATATATAATTGTAAATTATTTGTCAATAGTATTAAGCAACTTTCATTTGATTGTATTTTTCTTTTATTTCTTGATAATGTTCCCAATTAACCAAAGCAATATAATCTAAATTAGATAAATATTTAATATCTTCATCAATCCAAGCTTTTCTAATTCTATCGCCATAATTTTCAACTAAAGATTGAGCATAAAAACAAGATTTTTTAATATTTAATAAATCTTTTACTTGCCATTTATTAGGATTTAATAAACTTTCAGCTATATGTTTAACTGTAAACATTTTCGCACAATCATTAATAGAAGCTGATCCTTGATGATATTCTGACCAATCGCCAAATCTATGCCTTTTTTCATCTTGTTTATTCATTTTAAACAATACATCTCTATATGGTTTCCAAGTGATATTACTTAAAATGTATAATTTAGAATAAGCTTTGTTTATTCTTTTAATCATTTCTTTTTGTTGTTTGTTCATTGTATTTTACCTTTGTTATTTGTTGTTTTATTGTATATATTAACCATACAAAGCAAATATTATATATTTGTAAATTAATTGTCAATAGTAAATATTAAAATAATTATATGAATAAAATTAAATTTACACCTGAAAAGCTAGATTATATATTTGAGCAATTAGCTTTAGGTAGAGGTATTAAAAAAGTTTTGGATGATGATAATGTAAAAGCCAGTTGGGAGGGCTTCAGGAAGCTATTACACAAAAAACCTAAAATAAGAGAAGAATATGAAATAGCTAAACAAGATGGGGTTGATTATTTATTAAGTGAAGCAAGTGAACAGCTACAAACAGCAATTAATGAATTTAAAATAAATGGCAAAGGTGATCTAGCAATAAGCCATTTAGTAAAAGAAGCTGTTGCTTTGAGTAAGTGGAAAGCTACTCATTTATTGCCTAAATATTCTAATAAAACTCAAGTTTCATTATCAAATCATAATGATAAACCCTTGATTGTAAAGTGGTCTAAAGAATAACAAACATTAAAAAGATTAATTAAATAAAGGATTACTGTAAAGTTGTTGCAACCTTTGTTCACAAAGTTGCCTAAACAACCTATAGTTTTTAAAATAAATTGTAAGTTGATGCCGAATAAATTAATAGTTGTGATATACAATTATTAATAGTTACTGCTAAATAATCGTTATCAGTACCAATTAGCAATTTAACGCAAAAACTAGGAAAGGTGGGTTTTAAAATGACCCCTACCGCTGAAATTTTGACGCTGGCGTTGATAGCGTTATTAGGAGGTACATACAAATAAATTAGAAAGCCGACTATGTTTGACGATAATAAACCAAAAATATATGCTATAGTTCTTGTATCTGAACATAACAATTCAGTATCAGTTCATTTTGAAGGATTTACTGATTTACAAGATGCTAAAGATTTTAGCCATTACATTATGGAAGAATTAAATATAGAAGATATTAATAATCCAAAAGATTTCACAGTTCACTAGGTGGGGGGTTTTGTTTAAAAGATGTCAGAAATTGTAATTCCATACTCACCAAGAAAACTCCAAAAATTTTTGCACAAAGAAATGCTTAAGCACCGATTCAATGTAGTCGTAGCACATAGGCGGTCAGGCAAAACAGTAATGTGTATTAATCACATGATTAAGGATGCTTTAACAAATCCTAAACCAAATCCAAGATATGCTTTTATTTCACCTACATTCAAACAAGGTAAATCAACAGCTTGGGATTACATAAAAACCTATGGCAAGAACATCCCTTTTGTTAAGTTTAATGAATCAGAATTAAGATGTGATTTTCCTAATGGATCAAGGATTACTATTTTAGGTGCTGAGAATGACCAAGCGTTAAGGGGGATATTCTTAGATGGATGTGTAATGGATGAAACTCAGAATATTAGTTCTACTTTGTTTCCAGAAATCATCAGACCTGCTTTGGCAGACCGCAAGGGTTGGTGTATTTTTATAGGTACACCCAAAGGACAAAATTATTTTTATAAATTACACAAAGAAGCAGAATCTAAAAAGGATTGGTGGACAGGGGTATTCAAAGCATCTGAAACAAAGATATTAGACAAAGAAGAATTAGAGGCGGCACAAGCTGTAATGTCCTCTGATTTATACGACCAAGAATTTGAATGTTCATTTCAAGCTGCTATCACAGGTTCTTATTATGGGGCTATCATTGAAAATTTAGAAAACACAGGAAAGATAACAGATGTGCCTTATGATGAAAATTTAAAAACAGAAACCTGGTGGGATTTAGGTCTTAAAGATTCCACAGCAATTTGGTTTGTGCAAAGACATGAAAATGAAGTTAGAGTTATTGATTATGAAGAATCCTCTGGTGAAGGCCTTGATTTCTATGCAGACCTACTAGATAGCAAACCTTATAAATATGATAGACATATAGCTCCACATGATATAAAAGTTAGGGAATTAGGAGCTTTTGGAAAATCAAGGTTGGAAAGTGCTTTAGAATTAGGTATATCATTTGATGTAGCACCTAAACTTTCAATTGAAGATGGTATAGAAGCTGTAAGAAGAACATTACCTAATTGTTATTTTGATAAAAACAAAACACATCAAGGTTTAGAAGCTTTGAAGGCTTATCAAAAAAAATGGGATGAAAAGAATCAATGTTTTAAAAACAGACCGATTCACAATTTTGCTAGTCATCCTGCTGATGCGTTTAGATATGGTTGCACTTTTGTAGGTGGAGAGGTGACAGACTGGAAAAAAGAAATTTTTGTTGATACAAGATATGTAGTTTAATTATGCCAAAAAAAAGAATCAAAACACTAGAAGATCAAGATTTAAAAAATATTTTACAATCACACATAAATAATGCTTTAGGATTTTTAGGTGGAACACTTTCTACTCAAAGAGAAAAATCTTTAGAATATTATCAAGGAGACAAGTTAGGAAATGAAATAGATGGAAGATCGCAGGTTGTAAGTACAGACGTTGCTGATACAATAGAAAGTTTATTACCTAATTTATTAAGGGTCTTCACAGCATCCGACAGGGTTGTTAGTTGTGAACCAGTTAAAGCAGAAGATGCTCCTTTAGCAGAACAAGCCACAGCATATCTTAATCATATTTTTTACAAAGAGAATGATGGATTCGTTTTACTTTATAATTTTTTTAAAGATGCTCTTTTAGAAAAGAATGGAATCTTAAAAGTTTATTATGATGATACTGTTACAGTTGAACATGAAACTTATAGAAATTTAACAGATCAAGAATATCAAGACATTATAGATCAAGATGATGTTCAGGTTGTTAAACATTCAGAAAAAGAAGATGAGCTAGGCGAAGAATCTTTAGAACAATTTGAAAATCAAATGAGCCAAGCAGGTTTAGATTTAGATTTACCTACTCCTAAATTACATGACCTAGAAATTAAAAGAACTTTAAAAAAAGGAAAAATAAAAGTTGATTCAATTCCACCAGAAGAATTTTTAATTGATAAGAACTGCATTAAACTTGATGAAGCAAATTATGTTGCACATAGAGTTGATATAACAAGATCAGAATTAATTAGCATGGGTTACAATAAGGATGATGTAGAAAGTCTTCCAGCAAGTGAGTCAGCAATTTTAAATACAGAAAAATTTGCTAGATATAAAAACATAGACGATTATCCTTTTAATAATTCACAAGATAAATCAACTCAAACAGTTACCATTTATGAAAACTATGTTCGTTATGATTATGATGGTGATGGTATAGCAGAACTTAGAAAAATAGTTTCTGTTGGTGAAAGCTCAGAACAAATTTTAGAAAATGTTCCTTGCGATCATATTCCATTTGTTTCAGTTACTCCAATTCCAATGCCTCACAGATTTTATGGTAGATCAGTTGCAGAATTAGTTGAAGATATTCAATTAATGAAATCAACTGTAATGAGACAATTGTTAGATAATATGTATTTAACAAATAATAATAGAGTTGCCATTATGGATGGAATGGTAAATATGGATGATCTTCTAACTTCAAGACCAGGAGGAGTTGTTAGAACTAAACAACCACCTAATCAAGTTATGCAACCAATACAAGCACAACCAATTTCAGGTCAGGCATTTCCATTATTAGAATATTTAGATACAATTAGAGAAGTTAGAACTGGTGTAACAAAATATAATCAAGGTTTAGATGCTGATTCTTTAAACAAAACAGCAACAGGTATTTCTGCAATTATAAATCAAACTCAAATGAGAGCAGAATTGATTGCTAGAATATTTGCTGAGACTGGTGTTAAAGATTTATTTAGAAAAATGTTTGAACTTTCAGTTAAATATCAAGACAAAGAAAAAATTATTCAATTAAATAATCAATACATTCCTGTTTTACCTACTGAATGGAGAAATAGATTTAATATTTCTATTGTTGTAGGTCTTGGCACAGGTACAAAAGAACAACAATTAATTATTTTAAATAATATTTTAGATAAACAACTACAAGCTTTTAACTTACAGGGCCAAAGAGAATACCCTATGGTTAGTTTAAAAAATATTTATAACACTTTATCTAAGATTGTAGAGAACGCAGGTCTAAAAACACCTGATAGTTACTTCATCAATCCTGACATTGGCAGACAATATGTAACTCCGCCTCCTCCGCCACCAATTCCACCTATTGAAAAAATAGAAATGGCTAGAATTGATGCTGAGAACAAGAGAAAAATTGCAGATGTTGCAATTAAAGAACAAGAATTAATTCAAAAGAAACAAGAAATGCTTTTAGACTTTGAAGCTAAGATAAAAGAAATAGCATTAAGGTATAATACACAGTTAGATACTACAAAAATTAAAGCAGATGCTGAATTAGACAAGATGATCGTTGCAACTAACAGTAAGGCACTTGAACAGGCACAAAAATCTGCTAATATGTATGCGAAACAAATACAAGGATTAAATGGAGAGCAAAGACCAAGCCAAGAGGGTGAAGGAGTTGAACAGATCCTCTCAGGCCAAACAGATTTTAGAGAATAATCTTTTTAAAGAGTCGATTGAATCTCTTAAAAAAATTTATTCAGATGCTTTGTTTGAACAAACAGGTGCAAAAGATGGTGAGGCTAGAGAAAAACTTTGGTTAGCTTATCAAGTACTTGGAAAAGTTGAACAGCATTTTAGAGAAATTCTTGAAACAGGAAAACTTGCAGAAAAACAACTTGCAGATTTTCGTAATCAACAAGAAAAATAATTCTAATCATCCTGGTTAGAATAAGCCAAGCCATAAAGGCAGCTTAATATAGGAGACAAGAATGTCAGAAACAAACCCATTACTGTCAAATTCGACAGTACAAGGTGCGGCAAAGTCTATTGAAGGTTTATTGGACTCAAAAGGAGTTATCAAGAAACCTCAAAAAGAAGCAACACCAGTTGAACAAGTAGAACCTGAAGCGAAAGCAGAAGATAATCAAGAGGTTCAACAACAAACTGAAACTCAACCTGAAGAACAGGAAGTTGCAGTCGAAGAAGAAGCATCAGAAGAAAATGCTAATGAAGAACAAACAACTGATAGACACCAAGTAAAAGTTAATGGTGAAATTATTGAAGTTGACCTTGAAGAATTAAAAGCAGGTTATCAAAAAGATGCGGACTACAGACGAAAAACTGAGGAAATAGCAATTGAGAAAAAACAATTGCAGTCCGAAAAAGATCGTCTAGCAAGAGAGTATCAAACTAAGATTGAAGATTTAAATGGTCTTACAGCTACTCTTAATGCTGAAATTAACAATGAACTAAATTCACAAGATTTAGATAAATTGTTTGAGGAAGATCCAACTGAAGCCACAAGGCTTGAGAGAAAACTTAGAAGAAGGAGAGAAACCATTAAGGCTTCTCAAGAAAAACTAAGAAGACATCAACAAGAACAATTTCAAAAAGTTCTTGCTGAAGAACAAAGAAAAGTTGCTATTAAGTATCCTGAGTTATCAGATCCTGAAAAAGCACCTGGTTCTTTTCTGAAGATGAGAAATTATTTATCTAATAAAGGTTTCTCAGAAAAAGAAATTTCTGCTGTTTATGACAGTAGATTTTTTGATGTCATAATGGATGGTGTTCGCTATACTGATTTTGCAAATAGACCAAAATCTAATCCTGCAAAAAAAATAGTGAAACCCTCACAAGTTGTTAAGCCAGGTATTAAAAGTACAAGAGAAGATAAAGAATCTCAGTCAAGGTTAGATAAGCTCAAGACGCTTAGAAAATCAGGAAGTCCAAAAGATGCAACTGATTTATTAAAGCGTTTTTTATAAACAATAACCTAACGGAGAAATACAATGGCTGTATATAAAACATACGACACAGTCGGAATAAGAGAAGACTTAGCTGATATTATTTACAATATATCACCTACAGAAACTCCTTTTATGTCTGGCGTTGCTAAAACAAAAGCAACAAATACATCTCACCAATGGCAAACAGATGCTTTGGCTGATGTAGCTGCTAATGCTGCGGTTGAAGGTGCTACAATCACTTACCCATCATTAACATCAACAACTAAAGAAACTAACTACACT